>ERZ1370068.6500-contig-548_pt1 | contig 73296 bp, 109 predicted proteins | sample MGYA00561227_ERZ1370068 | MGnify/ENA primary metagenome ERZ1370068 (study PRJEB38410, sample SAMEA6850437) | metagenome | study: Metagenomic assessment of the ecological functions of the soil: analysis of the soil microbiota associated with the... | reverse complement strand
GTATTACTTCGTTCAGTTACACGTGGCTACGCTCCGGGGATGATCGGGTCCGTGTGGCTCGCGCGTTAATCGTCAGCGAGCAAGTGCCGCAAATACCTTCGCGGCAATCCGAGTCGAACGCGATCGGTTCCTTTCCGCCTTTCACCAAAGTCTCATTGAGAATGTCGAGCATTTCCAGAAACGAGGTGTTCGGCGAAATGTCGCGCACTTCGTAATCGACGAGTTTACCTGGCGTTTTGGGTTGGCTTGCCGCCAAATTTTTAGTTTGAAGGTCATCTTTTCACGTCATCCTGGCGAGCAGAGCGAAGCAGAGTGCGAAGGATCCCGCGGAGACACTCAGGGTTCCGCGACGGGATTCCTCGACTTTCGTCGGAATGGCAAAGGCGCTCACTTGTAGCTCCTTTGCGTTAGATGCACTGTTTCGAAATTGAGCGGTTCGCGATGCAGTTTCGGCGGTTGTCCATCGCCTTGAAATTCCCAGGCAAACACGGCGGCGTGGTTTTCGTCATCGCGTAGCGCCTCGCCATCTGCGGTTTGATGTTCTTCGCGAAAATGCGCGCCAGCGGATTCGTCGCGCTCGAGTGCATCAATGCACATCAGCTCGGCGAATTCGAGGAAATCGGCCACGCGTCCGGCGCGTTCCAGGGATTGATTGAAATCGTCGCCGTCGCCCGGCACGCGTACACATCGCGCCAGAATTGTTCTCGCAGTTCGGGAATTTTTTGAGCGCCTCGCGCAATCCTTTTCGTGGCGCGACATTCCGCATTTGTCCCAGAGAAGCAGGCCGAGTTCGCGATGGAACGAGTCGAGCGAGCGAGTGCCGTTGACGTTGAGGAGCTTTTCGATCCTGGCGCGGACACTTTCCTCTACTGCTCGAAACTCTGGACAATCCGGCGACGGCCGTTTTCCCATCTGGCCGGCCAGGTAATTCGGCAGCGTGTTCGGCAAAACGAAATAACCATCTGCCAAACCTTGCATGAGAGCGCTGGCACCGAGCCGGTTGGCGCCGTGATCGGAAAAATTCGCTTCACCGATTACAAACAAGCCGGGCACATTGCTCATCAGATCGTAATCGACCCACAGGCCGCCCATCGTGTAATGGACGGCGGGGTAAATCCGCATCGGCACTTTGTAGGCGTCTTCGCCGGTGATCTTTTCGTAGACCTCGAACAAATTTCCGTAGCGTTCGCGGATCGTATGTTCTCCCAGCCGCTTGATTGCGTCGGCAAAATCGAGATAGACGCCGCGACCGCCTGGGCCAACGCCGCGGCCTTCGTCGCAAACTTCCTTTGCTGCGCGCGACGAAATATCGCGCGGCGAAAGATTGCCGTAGCTCGGATATTTTCGCTCGAGATAATAATCGCGATCGGTCTCGGGAATTTCGCCGTGGCGGCTTGTCGCGATCTTCCTTGCGCTTCGGCACCCAGACGCGTCCGTCGTTCCGCAGCGACTCGGACATGAGCGTGAGCTTCGATTGATATTCGCCACTGACCGGGATGCACGTGGGATGAATTTGCGTGAAGGCTGGATTCGCAAAGAGCGCGCCCCTTTTGTAAGCGCGATAGGTGGCGGTGACATTGCAGCCGCGCGCGTTAGTTGAGAGATAAAACACGTTTCCATATCCGCCGGTCGCGAGCACGACCAGCATCCGCCGCGTGTCTTGTCGATCTTTCCTGAGCGCAGGCTGCGAGTGACGATTCCCTTGGCGTGTCCGTCGACAATCACCAGGTCGAGCATCTCCGGTCTGCGGAAACATCTGCACCGTGCCCGGCGGCGATTTGACGGCAAAGCGCCTGATAACAGCCGAGCAAGAGCTGCTGACCGGTCTGTCCGCGCGCGTAGAAGGTTCGCGACACCTGCGCGCCGCCAAACGAGCGGTTCGCCAGCAGTCCGCCATATTCGCGGGCAAACGGCACGCCCTGCGCGACGCATTGGTCGATGATGTTGATTGCTGATCTCAGCGAGACGATAAACGTTCGCTTCGCGCGAACGAAAGTCGCCGCCCTTGATTGTGTCGTAGAACAATCGGTAAACGCTGTCGCCATCGTTCTGATAATTTTTCGCCGCGTTGATTCCACCCTGGGCCGCAATCGAATGCGCGCGTCGCGGGCGAATCCTGAAAGCAAAAGCATTTCACTCGATAGCCGAGTTCACCCAGCGTCGCCGCCGCCGATCCACCGGCCAGACCGCTGCCGACAACGATGATCTCGAATTTTCGCCGGTTGTGTGGGCTAACTAATCGCGAATGATCCGATGATGGTTTCGCCATTTCTGAGCGAGCGGACCGGGCGGAATCTTGGCGTCGAACGCTTCCGATCATAGCTGTTGCGCTGGTTTAACCAGGCCGAGCAGGACGGCGATCGGGATGGACGTGTAGCCGGCGAAGAGCAGCCACGCGAAGATTCGGCCTGCCAAGCGCGAGACGCGGCGTCAGTTTCTTATCATTCAATCCAAGCGATTGGAAAAAGCTGGATGATCCATGGCTCAAATGAAGCGCGAGCAAAAACAGCCCGAGCACGTAGAAAGCCGACACATAGATAATTCTGGAATCCGTAAACCATCATCGAATAAACGTCGTAGTGGCCAAGAGGGTCAGCCTTGAGCAAGCCAAACCGATGGATCGGTAACCCGCACCGTGAAATGCGCGAGGTGATAAATGATGAATGCCGAGCACGATCAGTCCGCTCATCACCATGTGACGCGAGGCGAACGTTGCCTTCACACGTATCGCTTGTCGATGTATGGCTCAGGTCGGGCGCGCCGATTTTCAATCGCCAGTTGGATCGTCGCGTAGATGTGAATAATGACGGTGGCGAGCAGAAAAATTCGAATCACCCAAAGCAGCGGCCGAGATCGCGCAGATGAATGTTCCGGTAGCCCCATTAGATCCAATCCGGCCCGATAAATATCTGCAAATTCCCGAGCAAATGTCCGATCACGAAAGGAGGATCAGGGCAGTGTGACCCCGTGACCGCCACGATCATTTTTTCCCGACCGATGAGCGATATAAAAGCTGCTACAATGTTCACGCTATAAACATACGCGCTCGAACGCCAGGGGCGAAACACGCGTTGGCCACTCAACGTGTTGCCAAATCAGCGGCTTTGCGCGAATTTGGATGATGGGCGCCGTCGGATCGCAAACTCTCTATTCCAATGTTCAATTCACCACAACTCTCACCTTTGGAAGTTACGCTGGCAAGCAACACGTCCGGTAGGGCGACGTGTGAAGCGTTAGCAATGCTTTTGGCTATCGTGCCCTGAGAGGAACACCGGAAGGGTATTACAACAATGCATCGACGATGCGACACTGGACGCGGCTGGGCCGCAGCACTCGGCTATCGCGCAAGCCGTTGCGTCTAAAACTTCCACCTGGAGGGCCACTGCGCCTCAGGGTTGGCCAAGCGGTAATCGGCTTCGCTTTGGTTCGATTGGCTTGCCGCCAACATCAGCCACCGCGCTCAACGTAAGATATTTGTTCACCCGATAGTTTGCGGTAAGCGCGAGAATTCTGCGCTGATGTCATCGCGACCTCCTTCGTATTAATACTGACGCTACTGAAGATTGCCCAACGGCGTTGATAAAGAAAGAACGGGTAAGAACCGCGGAGTAGCAAAGATACACTGCATAATCGCTTCCGCTGGGCTGAGATCGCGTTGATGTTTGGCGGCTGTCCGGATTCCTCGGCCGCGATGCTGATGTTCAAGTCGGTGCCGCAGAGTGAGCGTTTGAGCACGATCAAGTTGAAACGGAATCCCGGCGTCTATACGGTGAAGGCGTGATTTTGAAAGAAAGCTGCAAAACTGTTTTCTCGAGTCAGCACGGTTGTAGTCGTACTCAACGCGCAAAGCGACAGATTATGCCACTGCTGGCAGCGAGAATACCTCAGGCCGACTTCAACATCAAAGCTCCCAAAATTAAAGTTGTCGAATCGATCGTAATAAAACAGCTGCTCCCGGACATCGATGAGCCCGTACGCGTGCTGGTGATTCGCGGCTCGTAAAAGGCTGCTACTGCCGGCGCGACGACAAAATCGCTCTGCTCCCCGCTCCGCGTAAGGGCAACATTTGACGTCCAGTAAAAAGGCGCGCGCCAGCCGAGATCGTGAAAGGTTGATACTCGTCGGTACGCCGAGGGTTGCTGTTCCGCCGAGATCGGCGTCGCCAGGCGCTGCAGCGGCGACATTGCCACCTTCGGCACCGCTCGGAGGGACCGTGGATAGGAAGGCTGACGGAGCCTGCTCACGCGTCAACTGCGCCTGGTTACGCAGTCTGCGCCAGAGCCCTCATGTTGCCGAGGTAAAACAGCACGCACAACGTCGTGACGAACCCCGCACAAATGACGGTCGAGGCGAAGTCTCACGAGCGCGACCATTTCCGTGCCTGGTTTTGTCCGTGACGCCATTAATCTCCTCAGCCATATCAATGAGCAGGTTGAAAGTGCCAGGTGTCCTGATAGTTAGAAAGCTCGCGTGCCGGCACCAAGGCGATTATTGATCACTCCGCGATCGCGCATACGCCGAACATCCGCGTCATGTCGCGGTCTGCTTTTATCATACGATTGACATTGAGGCGATCGGCGTTGTGCCGCATGGCGTTGTTTGTCACGGGAAGCCTAAGCCTTCCATCAGGGGCGGGGACCAGCACCATCGAGCAGAGAAAGCAACTGCCCGCTGTTTTGAATATTGATTACTGGTCTTGGATCTCTTCCCGTTGGTAGGGTTGCCGGGCGACAGCGCACCAAACAGCGGAGCGTCTGATAGTGGCCGCGGCCTGTTCGCACCGCGCCAGCAAACGTGCCGGTGAGTTGTGCACGTTGCCGCCCCACTTGTCCAGTGATTGGCGTTGTTGGTGACCGGTAAACATCAGCCGGAGCTTTGGGCCGCCGATGGTCACCACAACATTGTTAAAAATGGTAACCGAGTTAGCCGCGAGAATCTTTGCGCTGTTCCCGGCAAGGGTGACGTTAGAAACGAAGTTGAGCTGACCGTTGCTGCCCCGGCGCGTAAAGTTTCAACGTCGTATCAGCCGAGAGCGGTGCCGCCGCCGATATTGAGCACACCGTTAGCGCCGAACACGCCAGCTTTAAGGACATCTGCGTGCGCGCTGGCATTATTGAAAGTGATCGTCCCGTTGCCGTCGATGTAGGCGAGGAACGTTCCGCCGGCATCATAACTGCCGCCATTAAAATTGATCGCCGCAGATGCCGCACCATCGCTCCCAAAAATCTGGAAAGTGGCATCACTCGTGACGGTAGCGCTGCCGGAGACGTTCATGTCTATGGTAGCGTTCCCGCCGATCGTCCCACCACTGCTGTTGTCGATCAACGGCATCGAGATTCGCCGCCGACTGATAGCGTATTAGCAGTGAGGTTGATTGCGGCACCGCCGCCAATCGAGGCGCCACCGTAATTATAGATGTCGTCAAACAGAGCACCGGTAGAAAGGCTGCCGGCAGCTTACATTGACCTGGGCGTCTCCACCGATTGTTCCGCCACCGAAGCCCTGGTAATTTCCGTTTGCCACAGTGAAGAAGACGGTGCCAGGCGCGCTGATATTCTGCGAGGCACGCTACATTAACGATGGCGTTCCCGCCGATGGTGCCGCTGCCATTGGAATAAATTGAAGCTTCCAGAGCCATCATGTCGATGCCGGGAATCCCTGTTGCCGTCGAGGACGTGGTGATGTTTTGAGCGGCCAGTGTGACCGTCGCATCCCCGCCAATATGTCCGCCGGCGATGAAGATGGTGGGGTTGATCTGAATGAAACCTGTGTCTTGCGATATCGGCAGGTATGCGGGCCCTGAACGACCAGATCACCGGTGACGTTGACCGTGTTGGAGGCATTGCCGGCGATGCTGCCGCCACCGTTCGCACCGACAAAAGTCTGAAAAAAGCCGCCGACCGAAATACTGGCTGCATTTATGTCAACGCTGGCAAGTGAACCTATCGTCCCTCCGCCGGGTCCTTCGTTCAGATTGGATATGACAAAGGTCGCGTCGCCTTGCGGTGACGAGCGCCACCGATGTTAAAAGTGAGGTTAGCGCCCGAATCGATCGATCCAGTATTGTGGTTATTGATGAAGGCAAAAATGGATCTGCCGTGAGATCGCCACCGCCACTGGTCGTGACGAGAATATTTGCGTTCCCCACCGATGTGACCTCCGTCATTGTTTAGGATTTGAAAGTTCGCAGGGCCTTGAGCTGTGATAGCCTTTGTCACGTCAACATTCACGATCGCGTTACCACCGATGTTCCCCGTCGCATTATTGATCGAACCGTCGAGAGATGAGCCAGAAGAGTCGACACCGGTAGAAATATTGGCGGCACGTCACGTTAATCGTGGCATCGCCACCGATTGTGCCACCGGTGGTGCCGCCAGGTTGTAGCTGGTTTCGAATTGCCGAAATCCGCGGAACTCTGAGTGCTGAGGTTGCCGGTTAAGCTGAATGTGATGGTCGCATCCGAGTCGATCGTTCCACCGGAGCCGCGCACTCCATAGTTTGGGTTGATGCAATATCAACATCCAAAGAACCCGCGGGGACGGTGAGATTGGTCGCACTCAGCAGGAGAGTCGGCATTTCCGTGGATCGTTCCACCGATGGGGCTCGCAGCATTGGCTCCATCACCGGTCAGGATCTCGCCAAGTCGCGGCGGATTCACCTTGAAAGTTCGTGTCGTCGGTACGCTTGAACGGTTATGTCGTGGGTGACGCTAAAGTTCAGAAGAGCGTTCCCGTCGATAGTGCCGCCTCTGTCGCTGATGAGCGACACTCAGGATCCCCCGATAGACGCGCTGTCGGAATGGAAAAGGAGAGCAGCGTCGCCACCAATGAATCGATCCGGGTGTGTTATTATCGTGCCTGTTCGAGATTGCTAGCGACAGACTTGCGGTGTTTCCAAGAAAAATCCACTCCGTCGTGCAGAGTGGTGAGAGCACCACCGATATTTAAGGTGAGGTTGACGCCAGAATCGATGACACCGCCGGCGCGATTGTTGATGGCCACACTCATGGAGTCCGCAGTGAGATTTCCTCCGGTCGTGAGAGAGACATTTCCGCCAGTTCCGATGTGGCCGCCGTCATTATTCGCAATGAGCAGAGACAGGGCGCCGCCGCCGTTGATGGTCAGATTGTTGCCGATATCCAATGTGATGTTGGCGCCGTCGTTGAGATTACCTGCGACTGAATTATCAACGTTGATGGCGAGGCTGCTCCCGAGCGTGAAATCGGTCCCTCTGCACTCAGCGAAACGTTGAGGCCTGAGGGGTTGGCCGCCGAATGTCCGATCGATCTCCAAGCCATTGGGCGGTGATCGAGATGTCGTTGCCCGCAACGATATTAACGTTGCCATTAGAATTGGTGGCAGTCGCGCCCATAACGCCGCCATCCAGGGCGGTGATCGAGTCGCCGGCAAGAAGTTTGATCCTTTCCGCGGTGAGCGTGGCATCGACTGAACTCACCTGGATACTGCCTTCAGCGAACAAATTGAGGTGAATCGTGGCCGAAATCGGAGAGGCGAGTGTTAAGTTGGAACCAGCGCCGCGGGCGTAGAAGACGAGGTGCTGAAAGCCGGAGAAGCGAAATTTCCGGGTCCCAGAACGATCGAGCCATTCTGCGTCGCGAGCAGCAGCGTGCTGATTCCAGCAAAGGCGTCAGCGTACCCGCCGGGACCACCCGAAGTAATCCCGTTGACACCGACCAGAGCGAGATTGATCTCGCCGTTTGTCGTCAAAACCGTCGGGTTCCCGGTCAACTCCAGTGAAGCGAACTGAGAGGCGGCGCCCGAGTCAGCGACTTTTTCGGCTCCTGCGTCTAATCCGATCACTGTGTCAAAGGCCGAAGTTGACCCAAAGATAAACGCGGACAAGGGGCCATCGATTGATGTGCCGCGCCAGATTTTACCAAAATCGGTCGCGCCTTTGGTGGTGATCGAGGGATCGGTTGTAATGACTGTGCCGCTCGTTATGAGGTAAGGATTCGGCGAGGATATAGGGACAGGTGTCCCGAACTTACTCGGAGTTGGTGGTGGCGGCGGTGGTGGTGGTGGTGGCGGCGGCGGCGGACTCTGCGTTGAAGTGCTTGCTAAAACAACCGGGTTCGCGTTGGCGTTTTGATCCGGTCACGTCGCATCACGTCCACCAAGTTCCTGGCAAGAGTCTGACTGGTTGTCCCAGCCATTTGCTGCTCCGCAATCTGCTGGTTCACTACCGCCAGTATCAACGGCAAGTTCGTCAGCGGCGGAAAATCCAGAATCAAACGCGATGTCTCGATGACCAGCTTGACATCAGACTTCTCTTGGCTGCGTGATGTGCCCGTCTGCTGTCATCATCACCATTTCGCCGCCGTGCACGGTCACGGCGCTTTCAGGATGGCCAGCGGGATAAAGATTGCCGATCCCCTTCGAAGACCATGAATTTCGTGGGCGGGCCGTTGCAAAAGAGCCGTTCCACCTGTAATGTCCACGGTAACAGCGGATGTGTTGACCCTGACTGGGGGCTTTGTTGGGCGGCACCTCTAGAAGGACCGCGCCGCTCGTCAACTCGATCTCACGCGCCCCGCGCGAAAGACTGAAAATCGTGTTCGCGCCGAGCCGCGTAATCGTGAGATCAGAGAAAGTCAGTTCCACGCGTGATTCCACGCCGGTGCGCACCGCTGTCCCAAGATGAGTTTATCGTTCACCACCGCAGCACGGGCGCGGTATGAGCTTCCAGCAACCGCACGTCCTGAATTACCTGTGATACGCGTGCTTGTTGCTGGTTGTGCAGCGGTTGCAAGATGGTGCTGCGCCAACGAAAAACAAGAAGGTCCAAGAGACGGCGATCAGTCCGCCCCACGAAGTTTTCACAAAACATTTTCATCATATTCGGTCATTACTGCGACGCGGGGACCGCTGCCCGACTGAGGGATTCGCGTCGCTCGGCGCGGCGTTATCGGAGCAGGGAGCCGAAGCTGCTGGTTCATGTGCACTGTGGTCGATAGACCCTAATTCCGGCGGGCTTTTTGAGGCCCGGTCTTCATTAGGTCAAGCAGTTTCTATGCGTCTGGCACTGAATGTTGCGGCGAAACTTGCTTTGCAATTCTTCGCGTAAGACGTTGTTAACGTGACGGCCGAGCGCGAAAAGACGCTGACAATTAACGAAATCTATCACTCAATTCAGGGCGAAAGCACCTGGGTAGGGACAACCCTGTGTGTTCGTGCGGCTGACGTTCTGCGATCTGCGCTGCAATTATTGCGATACGGAGTGCGCGTTTTACGAAGGGAAAAAACAAGCACTGCAAAGAGATCGTCGACGCGGTCCAGGCGTTTCATTGCCCTCTGGTGGAGATTACTGGTGGCGAACCGTTATTGCAGAAAAATGTGCTGGTCGTTGATGTCGATCGTTGTGCGATGCGGGCTCCACGGTGTTGCTCGAGACCAGCGGCGCGCACGATATCTCAAAAGTCGATCCACGCGTTCATCGGATAATGGATTTAAAAACGCCGGGCAGCGGTGAAGTGGACAAAAATCTCTGGTCGAATATTGATCATCTCACTTCGCGCGACGAAGTGAAATTTGTGATGGGCTCGCGCGAAGATTACGAATGGTCGCGCGACAAGGTGCAGCGCTACGATCTTTCTTCGCGCTGTCACGCCGTGCTGTTCTCGCCGATCTTTGGACGGATCGATCCTCGTGAGATTGTCGAATGGATTCTAGCGGACAAACTCAACGTTCGATTTCAACTTCAGATGCACAAATTCATCTGGAGCCCGACACAGCGCGGAGTCTGAATGCACCGGGCAGACTTGTGTAGGGCGGCTGTGTCAGCCGCCGGTTATCAGGCCAGCGTCTCACAGAGACGCCCTACAATTTGCCTTCTGTGAGATCCCTCGACTTCGTTCGGGATGACAAGGCAGTGAGAGCAGTGGTATTTTCCCAGCTATGCACGCTCGATTGACGAAAGATTTCACTTTTGAAGCGGCACAGACTTTGCCTAATGCGCCGGAGGGCCATAAATGCCGTGGCGTCCATGGCCACAGCTTTAAGGTGGAAGTCTCAGTGGAGGGCGATGTCGATCAAAGGCCGGATGGGTTTACGATCACGCCAGAATCAGCGACGCAATGAAACCGTTGATGAAACTGTTGGATCACGCCTATCTCAATGACATCGAAGGCTTGGAGAACCCGACGATTGAAAAAATGGCTGAATGGTTCTGGAAGAAATTGGAATCGCAATGTCCTGGTCTTTGCGAAATCGTGGTGCACGAAACACCGACCGCGCGCTGCGTCTACCGCGGCAAGTAGGAAGCGATCGCGATTGTCTTTTGGAGAGTCGGCATCCTGATGCGCCTCAGTCATGTCGAGTGGAGTCAGAGACATCCCGTGGCGAAATCTCAAGGCCGCTTCACGGGATCCTCGACTCCGCTCGGAATGATTCGACCTTGTGGAAGAAATTCTCGAAGAGCGCATCGTAGATTTTTCCACGCTCGGGATGATACTGGACCGCTAGAGCGAATGGATAATTGCGCAGGCGCACTTGCTCGATGATATCATCATCGGCGGACCATCGCTTCGACTTCGAAACCGTCTGCGAGCCGATCGATCGCCTGATGATGTGAACTGTTTACGTTTTCGAATCGATGCTTCGCCTTGCCGTCGTAACGCAATGGTTGAATGTCCTGCTCTTTTTGTTCCGGCAGCCTATGACCCGGAATATCGAGCTTGAGAGTGCCGCCCAAAGCGACATTCAGGACCTGAATACCTCTGCAAATCACGCGAGAATCGGCAGCCCACGCTTGAGCGCCTTTGAAATTGCCTCGAACTCCCAGCGGTCGCGCTTGGGATCAAGATCCTCTTTGTCGATCAAGTTCGGATCGACATTTTCCTGTCGCAGAAATTCCGGCGTGATATCGGAGCCGCCGGTCAGGAGCAGGCCGTCCATTTGATCCATCGGAACATCGCCGTTGCGCGCGTCGAAAACATGGATCTCAGGATGCTTCGCGAAAAACGGGCGAAACCATTTTCATCCTTCCGGGCGCATCCACGTGGCGAGGTTGGGCATTGTTAAATGCTGCTTCGATTGCCGCTGAAGCAAAAGGTGGATCGGCTTCTTCTGAAGACGATGGTAAAATTTGGCGCGCGAAGGCGCAGTTGCCTCTGCCAACGCGTTGAGGGACAAGCGCGTTCCACCTACCAAATCCCATCAGCTCGCGAACGTATTTTACCGGCGGGCTGCCGTAGGAGATCACCTGGTCGTTGTATTTCTTGAGATCGAAATCGCTTGCCTAGTTTCTTCTCGTCCGCTGCGCGCAGATCGAGATGCTCAGTGGCACCCACGAAATAAGTGGAGAGCTGCGCCGAGGTGAGCCGTGCGCGTTTCCATTTCGCCACCGCTTCGCCTTCCTGTTGGAAAGTTTCTTTCATCATCAAATCCATCGCTTCCTTCTCGCTCATGTTCCCGGCGTGAATGCTTTGATCGAGAATAGCATTGGCAGATCGCGCGCAACCGCATCTTCAACTGCTGCATTTTCACTTCCGGTCCGCCGTAGCCCTGCTCCGCCATCATTTGTTCGCAATAAACGGCCCAACCTTCGATGAATGTGCCGCTGCGAAAGATCGCGCGGACCAGGGTGGGCGCGCGGAATTCGTTGGCATGAGCGAGCTGCAAGAAATGGCCCGGCATCGCCTCGTGCACGGTCAAATCGCGAATCATATAGTTGTTGTATTCGCGAAAGAACGATTCCTTTCGCTCCTTTGACCAGTCTTTCGGCGTCGGCGCAACCGGCGAAAAATGTTTTGCCGGTTTTATCGAGCGGACCAGGAGAATCGCAATACGCAATAGCCACGCCGCGTTTGAATTCGGGCATTGCGATCACGTCCAGCGGCGTAGTCGGGAATGGTAACGAGATTATGCGACCTGACGAAATCAGTTGCTTCGCCAACAACGTCCTTCGCGTAACCGACCACAGTGGCGTCGTCGGGATGTTGTTCTGCAAGTTTGTCGAGTACTGCCGCAGTTACCTTATGTTTGTCCGCGAGTGTTGCCGAATCTGCGTTGGGAAAATATTTTTGTAGAGCGGCAGCGCAGTTTCGTAGATCGCGGTTTGCGTCTGTTTCAGGTCGGCTTGCGCGCGCTTCATGATTTCTTCCATCGACAAGTCCGAAGCGAGCGCGAAACGCAGCTTCTTTCGAAACTTCTCCGCGCCGAGACGGAAATTGCCATCGGAGCGCGGGCAGCAGATCGTTTTGAAGCCACTTTTTGTAATCCTCGAGAGCGGCGGCGGTTTTTCCTGTAACGGTGCCAGATCCTTCTTCATTTGCGGTGCGCGATCAAGCAGGGGGCAAGTCCTTCACGCACGAGATTGATTGCGCCTTGTGTTTGTTCAACCGCTGTTTCCGTGTGAACGCGCGGCGGGTGTTGCAAGTTGGCTTTTGCCTGCGCGATCACGCGCAGAATTCCTTCCATGCGCTGGCGCAGATTTGGAATCCGTTGTTCCGGCGGCGCGAAATCGCGCGCGACCAACAAATAAAGGCTGTTGGCCAGGCTCTGCATGTAAACGAGGGGATTCCATTCCGGATCTTTCAGCTCTTCACCCCGGAAGATTTCGTAATCGATGTTCTCCTTGAGGATGCGAAAATCGATATTGTTCGCACCAGTGAAGCTGCGATCCATCGATGGCACTCAACTTGTCGCGAAACTCTTTTTGCGTTGTGAGTTCTTTCGCGCGCGCTTCGGGTGAGTAATCAGTCAGTTGACCGTCAAACCGATGGTCCCCGAGCTCCGTTGCATCCTCCGGATTCGCCTGCAAATATTGCTCGATAGTAATCGTGCGCGATTTTTGAAACGCGTCGTCCTGCTGGAGTCCCAAATGCGCTGAAGGATCGACGACGACAACACGAACGCAGCCGCGATGGTGATTTTCATCGAATTCAGCTCGGCGTGCCGCCGTGAAGAATCGGCTCCGTCGCGATCTCATCAGAGTGGGTTGCTGTGTTTGAAGGTAAGTGCGGCCCTTATAGAAGACAAGCGACGATGACGAAGACGACCGCGGCTCCAAACATCAACCACGGTGAAGAAGGTGAAAGTACTACGATAGTCGCTGATTTTATGCGCGGCGCCTGCGCCCAAAATCCATTTATTGACGAGGCCGACGAAGAGTTCACCTGAGGCGACAGTGAGAAGCCACAGCGCCATCACGGAACTCTTCATCGTATTCGGTGCCTGGGTATAGGAAAATTCCAAACCAGTGATCGACACCATCGCTTCACCGAGTGTGAGAATAATGTAGGCCAGGAACTGCCAATTGATGTGCTGGTCTTAACCCTGCATCGATCCTGCCCTTGGATCATAACAATAACGACAAAGGAGAGCGCGGTGATGAAAAGCCCTATTCCGATTTTTCGCAGCGGCGTGAGCGGGAAGACAGACGTTGATCAGCGGGATAAATGCGCATAATTCACCAAGGGGATGAAAATCAGGATCAAAATAGGGTTTGCGGTTTGCACCTGCGCGGCCAGCAAATCCAAACCCCATCCGGCTGAAACGTGAAATGGCGAAAGCTGATGTTGATCCACGGCAGCCAGGACACGTGCAGATCCATTTTCTCAGCTTGCAACGTCCATTCGGCGCCGTTGCTCATTCCCCACAAGGCCCAGAAAACCAAAATGAAAACGTAAACCATTGCGATTCGCGCGAGCGTGATGAGACCTTCCTTGCTGAATGTTTCGCGGAGATAACCAAGTCCAGCCGGAGGCACGTGCACCATTTTCTTGCGACCGCCCCAGAAAAACAAAGTCGCGATCAACACATCGCGATCCCAGGGATTCAAATGCCCATCCCGGCCCGTAGCTTCGGATTGCTGAGAAGCCAGGGACAAAGAAGCGAAGAAATGAAAGAGCCGGCGTTAATCGAGAAATAGAACCAGCCAAACATTTTCGACAGCAGATGTTTGTTCGATTCGCCAAACTGATCGCCAACGTTCGCCGACACGCACGGTTTAATGCCGCCTGCACCCAGACAAATCAGAAACAGTCCGATCGCGCGAGCATCGCTCGCTGCCCAATTGCGATCCCCCAGGAAGTGGCCATGCACGCGAGCGTGAGATTGCCCAGGCAGTAGACGATCGACAGCGAGAGAATAGTCAATATTTGCCCAGCCAGCCGTCGGCGATGACCGCGCCGAGAATCGGGAGAAAGTAAACGCCGAAAACGAAGTAATGCGTGTATACATGTACGCCTCGTTCGAACTCATCGGCGCGAGCACACCAGACTGATTCAAAATGTAATGCGCCATGAAAACGGTCAGGACCGACTTCATGCCGTAATAGGAGAAACGCTCGGCAGCTTCGTTGCCGATGATGTACGGCACGCCCGGCGGCATGCCCGTTAAGTTTGGGGGCGAGGTTGCGTATTTGTGTTTGGCCATATGATCTCCTTTGCCTAACGATCTTCGTGCGGAACAGCTTCCGCCGGGTCCGGCGAGGATGCCGATTTTTCAGACTCGATTTTGCTTTCTTCCGGACCAGACTCTCGTTGCCGGATCGGGCTGCTCCCGCTGGACTTCCGGCATTTGGCCGAGCGGATGTTTTTCGCACGATATGCAAAACAGCAGCATGCAGAGCGCAACAGCACTGACGCCGTAGCGGAGGAAAAGAGCCATAATGCGCTGGCACAGTTATCAGCCTCGCTGGGGTAACCTGCAAGCCGAAAGCGCGTGATTCCTCGGCATTTCGATTGCGATCAAGCGACAGTTGTAGCGGCGTTTGTGTCCAACGCCCAGGCGCTCGCCGCGGCGAGTGCCTGTGCAAAGATTGAAAGACGCTGCTGTGGGATTACTATCAGACGCGGTGGCTCGCACAGAACAGACACAGCGCGTGGAACGAAGTCTTCGCTCTCGTTCTGCTATTCTCAGGAACCCTGCTGTTTTTGCGCTGATTTCCTATACGCCGAAGGATGTGCCCTCCTGGGTTTGGTTCAGCCATATTTCGCCGGCGAATCGTCCAGCGCAGAATTTCATCGGGCCAGTGGGCGCGATTATCGCGAGAATTTGCTATCAATTCATTGGCGCCGCTGCGTGCGCTTTGGCCGCAATCCTGCTGGGTTTCGGTGCCGCAAAACTGTTTTATCCCGCTTTGCGGTTCGCGCCGCAGTTGGCCTGGATCGTTCTGTTTGTCATATCGGGTGCCTGTTTACTCGCATGTGCAGCCGTATCATTTGCAGGGGTGGCACGCCGCCTTCAACATCCAGGGGCCGGGCGGTTGGATCGGATACGCTTTCGCCGATCAGCACCGTGGATTACTCCCGCAACGCTGTTGGCCCACTCGGTACGCTTCTCCTGCTGACCGGAATTCTATGTGACCACACTGATCCTGGTCACGGGACTGCGTCCAATTCATCTTGTTCGCGAAACGGTTGCCCTTATGCGGCGTATGAACGTAAGGCTGGGGGAGTGGCTATTGCGCCGCAGGCTGCGCAGATCGGATCTGAAGGGAAAACTGGAGATTAGTGAGCAGCAGCTGGCCGAGCAGCGGCGATTGCTTGAAAAACAGCTAAAAAGAAGGCGTGCCCACGCGGCTGAGTTAGCTGGAGTCAATGATTTTGCCAGAGGAACTGGCAAATCGGCCGAAACCGAAGGTGGTCGATACAACGGCGTTGCCGAGCGAACAGGAGACCCGAAGAAAACCATCTCTCGCTGAATTGCGCGCCAGTGAACGGAAAGCGAGATCGGCGCCGAGTGTGATGACTCCAACTTGGACATCGGAAAATTATGCCCTGCCTGGGATGGATTTGCTGGACGAGCATAGTATGGAGGGGCGTGGCACGTCTGATCCTTCGGAGCTGGAGGACGTCCAGCGAGTTTTGATTGAGACTTTGGGCCAATTCGGGATTGCCGTGGCGCCGGGCGATATCACAAAGGGGCCGACTATTACCCGCTACGAAGTCTATCCGGCCAAAGGCGTTCGTGTGGACAAGATTGTCAGCCTTGAGCGGGACCTCGCTCGAGCCACGCGCGCCGAACGAATCAATATCCTCGCGCCGATCCCCGGAAAAGACACGGTGGGCATCGAACTGGCGAACAGCCGAAAAGTGACAGTAAAACTGCGTGAACTTTTGCAGTCATCCGATTGGGAAGAGGCAAAGGGACACGCCAAAATTCCGCTCGCGTTTAGGCAAAGATGTTTACGGCAAAACGATCATTGCCGACTTGGCGCAAATGCCGCATCTGTTGGTCGCCGGTACCACTGGCAGTGGGAAGAGTGTTTGTATCAATGCACTGATCGCCAGCATGCTCTTTCGTTTCACCCCTGACGAGCTGCGTCTGGTGATCGTTGACCCGAAAATGGTCGAACTTCAGGCGTATAGTTCGCTGCCGCATCTCGCGTTCCCGATAGTGGTCGATCCAAAAAAGTGATGCTCGCATTGCGCTGGCTGATCGATGAGATGGAGCGTCGTTACAAAGTTTTGCGCGCGTTGGCGTGCGCAACATTGTGGGTTTCAATGTGCGACCGAAGAAAAGAAAAACCCCGACGAGGAGGATGCCGATGGAGGACAGAGCTCCAGCGACGCCGGGCTCGCGGGAGCTCGCCCCTCCAGCAGTCAAGGTTCCGCGTGAAGATGAGCTGCAAATTCCTGACAAGATGCCATATGTCGTCGTCATCATCGATGAGTTGGCGGATTTGATGCAAACCGCGCCTGCAGACGTTGAGAGTGGCATTGCGCGCATCACACAAATGGCTCGCGCGGCCGGTATTCACATTATCGTGGCAACGCAAACTCCCCGCGCAGACGTCATCACCGGCGTGATCAAGGCGAATATTCCGAGCCGGATCGCATTTCAGGTCGCTTCCAAGATCGACAGTCGCGTGATTCTGGATGAAAACGGAGCCGATCGATTGCTCGGGCAGGGGCGATATGCTTTATCTGCCGCCGAGCGCTTCGCGTCTCATTCGCGCACAGGGCGTTCTTGTTACGGATGATGAGATTCATCGGCTGGTCGAATTTGTTTCCGCGCAAAGCCCGCCGGCTTTTGATACGGCAATGCACGAGAAGCTACAATCCGCCGCGACGCCTGAGGAAGATGTGACAGATGAAGACGAAGAGCTGGTCGAAAAATGCCTGGAGATCATTCGGCAGGAAAAACGCGCCTCCACTTCGCTGCTTCAGCGCCGCCTGCGACTCGGCTATACGCGCGCTGCGCGAATCGTTGATATTCTGGAGCAGCGCGGTATTTTGGGTCCCGGCGAAGGCGCCAAACCACGCGAGATTCTGGTCGATCTCGATGCTGCCGTTTAGCCGCTATTTTCTGCGCAATGACGATAGAAGGGCTTGGTAAAAAATTTCAGGAAGCGAGGCTCGCGAGGAACCTTACGCTCGACGAAGCGGCCCGGATGACAAAGATTCGTCCCGCGCGGCTGGCAGAGATTGAGGCGGACGATTTTTCCCAGTTCCCCAGCCTTGCATACGCAAAAGGTTTTCTTCTCATCTACGGCAAATTTTTGGATGTCGACGTCACGCCATATCTGGACGCGTTTGAAGATTCCGAACGCGTGACAGTCGATGGCATACTCTTATCTGCAGGAAAATCGCCCTCGAAAACCAGTCAGTGCGCCGGTCGATTCGACGCCGTCGGCCCGCGACAACCAGCCACGAACGTATCTCGCCAATGCCACTCATCTTCGGCGTGCTCGTGTTGGTAATCGGCTTCTCCGTAATGAAGTTGATCCTCAACGTGCGGCGGCTTGCGCCTGGACAAGCGGAGTCTACGGCACAGGTGTCACCGAGTGCGTCTCCGGTTCCAAGCCCCAGGGCCGGACAACCGGGGACGACCGAGACGTCGCCGGGCGTTGTTGCGTCCGCGCCCACAGTCGCTCCGTCGGTTTCGGTTGCTCCGACAGTTGTGCCAAAGGCTGTTGCAGTAGTTCCGGCAGGCGCAGGTGAACCAGAGGTGCGTAAGGCCAAGCCCGTGCGCCCTGAGGACCTGGCGCAAGCGCCGCCGCAGACGAATTCATCCCCTGCGGAATCGGGCGAGCAAAATCGCGTCGCCATTCGACCGCTTAAAAGAACCTACGTAAAGGTGACTGTTGGCGATAAAGGCGGAAGTCCCGCCTTCGAACGGTGGGTTTCTCCGACAGATGGGCCTGTGGAATTTCGCGGGAAACACGTTTCGATTCGCGTCCTCGATCCTGACGCTGTCCAGATCACAAAGAACGGAAAGGCGTTGGAAGACGGCGACCAGGACGTGACGGTTAACTGACGCCGATCATGAATTCGCCACCTGTAGTGGCAGCCGTGTCGGCTGCAAGTTCTCGCGGGCAATGTGAGGAAGAGGCAAAACGCGTGCCAGCGCACGGCACCAAGGTCGGCATGATCAGCCTTGGCTGCGCGAAGAACCTCGTCGACGCGGAGATCATGCTCGGCGGCGTGTTACAGCGTGGTATGGAAATCACTTCGCGCGCTGAGGACGCGGACGTCCTGGTCGTTAACACCTGTGCGTTCATTGATTCAGCCAAGGAGGAGTCAATCGAAGCGATTCTGGAGGCGCACCAGCAGCGCGGCTTGAACAAGCGATCCGATCAAAAACTCATCGTCAGCGGCTGCATGGTCGCAACGGTTTGCGCGCGAACTGCGAGAAGAAATGCCCGAAGTCGACGCGTTCATCGGCTTGGATCAGGTCGCGCGGCTTGGTGAAATTGTGGAGAAAATGGTGATGGATCAGTCGCATGCGTCACATAAGTCCCATGCGACAAATAACGATCTCGATCTTGCGTTTGCAGAAGCGCGGCCCACTTACATTCCAGATTACGATACGCCGCGCTTCAGGCTTACACCCGCGCATTCCGCCTACGTAAAGATTGCCGAGGGCTGCAATCATCCGTGCAGTTTTTGCGTGATTCCACAGATGCGCGGCAAACACCGCAGTCGCACGCCACAATCGGTGCTGCCCGAAATTCGGGGACTTGTTAGCAAAGGCGTTCGCGAGATCAATTTGATCAGCCAGGACACGACCTATTATGGGATGGATCTCTGGACGGCGAAGGCCGGGCCGCGTCAACCAGTGGACTCGACACGCGGCCCAACCCTTGCCGGCCTTCTTCGCGAAATCAGGAAATCGAGGGGGACTTCTGGGTGCGCCTGCTTTATACGCACCCGGCGCATTGGAGCGATGAACTCATTGAAACCATTGCGCAATGCGACAAGGTTGCGCGCTACATCGATATTCCCCTGCAACATATCGACGACTCGATGTTGGGACGCATGCGGCGGGAAACGTCGCGTCAACACATCGAGATTTGATTCAAAAACTGCGCGGCGGAATTACCGGGCGTCTCGTTGCGTGCGACTTTCATCGTCGGATTTCCCGGCGAAACCGACAAGAATTCGCCAATCTTCTCGACTTCATCCGGCGCATCCGATTCGAGCGACTCGGAATATTCAAATATTCACGGGAGGAAGGCTCGCGCGCTGCGAAAATGCCAGGCCAGATTCCCGTAAAAATTAAGAACGCGCGCTACCGAATGGCGATGTCGATTCAGCGAGAAATCGCGCATGAAACTGCTCGTGAAAAAACCGGCAGAGAAGTGAAATTATTGGTGGATCAGCCGCATGTTGCGCGGGCGAAGCCGATGCCCGGATGTTGATGCGCGCGTCATTTTGTCGAAAGAGGCTCCCGTCTGGCGAGTTCGTTCGGCGAACGATCGTGGGAAGCCGCGGCTACGATCTGCTGGCCTGAGTCGACTGCTTACAAAGGGGATTCTTTGGCAAAGCGGTAGCTAACACGTGACAGCAGTCTTTTCCTGAGCAAACTTCCTTCGTACGCTATTTCGCTAGATGACCGAACCAAACGAACCGAAAAAGAAACGACCCGCATTTCCGTAGCTCCTGAGGTTGCGGAAAAACCTCCAGAGCCAAATACGAAATCGCGCGACACAGTGCGAATTCAGTTGCCGCTGCGTGAACCGCCTGTTCACATTTTAACTGAACCGCAACCTGCTGTTCAGGAAGGAGGTTCGCCGCAATTCTTCCAGCCGCCACAACCTCCACCGGTGCCGTTAAACGCCGCGGTCATGCCTGCACCAGATCTGCCGTCGTCGGAGCCGATCAAAGAGACAGTTCGCATTCCCCTTCCCACGGTTCAGATGAGAAAGACTCAACCGCTTGTCACCATGCCCGAGGCGGCACCGCAGAAATCCTTCAATCGCTATGGCGGCAGAGGAGAAAAATCCAATGCCGATGTTGTGGCTGCTGCTTGGTGTTTCCGCCGTGATTTTGATTATTCAGATTTGGACTTATCTTTCTTAAACCTATGGATAATTCCTCTGTTATTAAGCTCGATGAATCCAATTTTGACCGTGAAGTGACACAGGACGGCAAACCTGTGATCGTCGATTTTGGGCGGAATGGTGTGGTCCCTGCAAAATGATCGCACCGCTGCTCGATGAGATTGCGCGCGAAAAAGCGGACGCAGTGAAGGTCGCAAAGTTAACGTAGACGAGAACCAGAGCCTTTCGCTCAAGTACAATATTCGCGCGATTCCGGCTTTGCTCTTTTTCAAGAACGGCCAATTGCGCGATCAAGTCACCGGAGTCACAAGCAAGAAAGATTTGTTGAATCGAATCGAAGCGCTGGCCTGAGGAAATTCTTCAAAATTTCAGGCGGCAGTGTCAACCGTCGCTGGCTGACCATAGCTTGGCGAGTGTCGCCGTGCGCGACGTGGCCGCTAGAAGCTGATCTTTAAAATGCGGCCGTCCGTGCCCACGAGCCATCCGGCTTTGGGAGTAGCAAAGCTACCGCCCAAAAGCCGCTCACATCAGGCAACGCGAACCAGGTGGTTCCCTCGTCGGGAGTCCACGCCGCGCCTCCGTCATTGGCGGTGATCACTACAGCGCTTCCGCGATTGTTGTCTCTCGCTATCATTTCCGTCGTCATCGCCGCCCGACCGACGTAGCTCAGGCCGAAGATGGCTCCTGTTACTGGCGGAGGATTCGTAGAGTCCAAGTTTGTCCGCCATCGCTCGAAGTCGCGGTCCGCGCATTGTTGGGATCGCTGGGATCCAAATCGCCGCCGCCCACAATGCCATGGAACGGATTACGAAAATCAACCGTAAACGCGCCGGCGGTGGGCGAGCTTATCAGGGCGTGTCATACGCATTCCAAGTGTTGCCTCCATCTCTGCGTGGCCAGGACTCTGGCAATTGCCGATCCACCCGTGCAAATCCACGCGTTCCTTCCACCTTGTGTTGTGACGCAAGTCCCACTCGACGCAAAGGAGGCTTCCCCTGGCAACGCTGGCTGGCATATTGTTGCTGATGTCCTGCCAGGTTGTTCCGTCGGTGGTGCGCAGGTCAGGGAACACTCCATTCACCGAGTCGCTGTGTGCAATTCCCCGGTGCGGCGTCCAGAACGCAAAGCCGTCGTAGAAAGCATTCGGGTTCTGGTTTTCGAACTGAATCGTCCAGGTCGCGCCGCCGTCCTCTGTCTTGTAGATGCGAAAATCTGTTGGATCCCCAGACGTTCCTATGGACATCAAATAGGCAACGCTGGCGCTGAAGGCTTGCACATCGCGAAATTGCAGCGCTTCCGCGCCCGGCACCACACCGGCTCTCCACGTCTGACCGCCGTCAGTGGTGACGGTGAACGTGCCGGCGCGACCGGACGCCCAGACCACTCGCGGATTCACTGGCCACACTGCGATCAGACCGTTGGTGGTGCCGCTGTTTTGAGGCAGTCAGTGTCGGGTTGATGAAGACGCGTTGGCGAGAGCTCCTGAGCGCTGAGGGTTCCGCAGGCGAGCGCCGCAATAAGGAAAGTAGCGACGATTGGTTCACACATGGTGATTCCTCAAAGAGAATTCGCGGCCGCGGTGTAGGCTGGCCGTGAGGAGCATCAAACTTGCCACTACGACAACTGTTTACGTCGTCACGATTCATATTGTGAGAAACTTCGCTCTGTCATTCCCGTAGAATGAGGTGAACCGGAAACCAATGCGACTGAGACTAATCAAAAAAGAAAGCCACGCGATGAAAGCGAAAACCTCACGTTTTGATACTTTGGTCGCTCGTTATTATCCCGCCGTTTACAGCTTCGCTTCTCGATTGACCGACGATCCTCGGGAAGCAGTTGCCTTAACGCGCTACGCCTTCAAAAACACGCAGAAGCAAATCCGGAACCGTCGCGATGAGGCCGCGCTTGCGACAATCCTCATATCCGCTGTAATCCGCGCAGGCCTTACAGCAGCTTGAACCAAATTTCCTGTTGAACCGAATCGAGGAGCTGGAATAGAGAAATTTTTGTTTGGCAAAAATTGGTAGGGACACGGCGCCGCAGCGCCGGTACGCGCAGCGCGCCGACCCTGCCAAAAAATGCGCCCTGTGCGCCTCGAACGCGCAACCCGCGGTTCCGAGACCGAATGCTATGCCATGTAGAATTATTTTCGTTGCCGTTGTATTATGGATTTCAAATCGGGTGACCCAAATTTTGAATTTCAAACCGAGATCATAAGCCCTACACCCTTGTTAAGAACTTCGAACTCTTGATTATGGCGCAATCACCACTCCGCGATCTTCCTGAGGCAGTGGAAATCACGGGCGCGATCGCGACGGGTTACGACGAAATTCTCACGCCGGACGCGTTGTCGTTCGTCGCGAAATTGCATCGCGCGTTTCAATCGCGCCGCCGCGAATGTCTCCAACACCGACAAGATCGACAAGAGGCATTCGACCGTGGCGAGTCGCTGGATTTCCTAACGGAAACTAAACACATTCGCGAAGGCGATTGGAGCTGCGCGCCGATTCCGCCCGATTTGCAGGACCGCCGAGTGGAAATTACCGGGCCGACTGACCGCAAAATGGTGATCAACGCGCTCAATTCCGGCGCGAAAGTTTTCATGGCCGATTTTGAAGACGCCAACGCGCCGACCTGGGCCAACATGGTGGAAGGCCAGATCAATTTGCGCGACGCCATTCGACGCACGATCACGTTCACGAATCCGCAGGGAAAAGAATATCGGCTAAACGAACGCACCGCCGTCTTATTCGTTAGGCCGCGTGGCTGGCATCTGGACGAGAAACATCTGCTCGTCGATGGCGAGCCGGTGGCCGGTGCGTTCTTTGATTTCGGTCTGTTCTGTTTTCACAACGCCAGGGAACTGATCGAGCGCGGGAGCAGGCCCGTATTTTTACCTGCCAAAAATGGAGAGCCACCTCGAAGCGCGGATTTGGAACGACGCTTTCAAGCTGGCGCAGGATGAGCTTGGCATTCCACAAGGCACGGTCCGTGCGACGGTCCTAATCGAGACCATTCCAGCGGCATTCGAGATGGACGAGATTCTTTACGAGCTGCGCGAGCATTCTGCCGGGCTCAACTGCGGTCGCTGGGATTACATTTTTTCCTGCATCAAGAAGTTTCGGCGCAAACCAGATTTCCTGCTGGCCGATCGCGCAGTCATTACGATGACGACGCATTTCATGCATTCGTATTCGTTGCTCTGCATCAAGACTTGTCATCGCCGAAAAACGTTCGCGATGGGCGGAATGGCAGCGCAGATTCCGGTGAAGAACAACCCGCGCGCGAACGAAGAAGCGTTCGCCAAAGGTGCGCGCGGACAAAGAACGCGAAGCTGGCGATGGTCATGATGGAACGTGGGTGGCGCATCCTGGAATGGTCCAGCTTGCGACCGAAGCATTCGATCAGCCTGATGCCGCAGCCTAACCAAATCACGCGCCAACGTGACGATGTCGATGTTTGCGCGAAAGACCTGCTCGATTTCGGGCCGCGCGGCCCGATCACTGAACAAGGCTTGCGCACGAACGTGAGCGTGGGCGTGCAATATCTCGAGGCGTGGCTGCGCGGCAGCGGCGCCGTTCCAATTTTCAATTTGATGGAAGATGCCGCCACGGCGGAAATCTCGCGCGCGCAAGTCTGGCAATGGATTCGACATCCCGACGGAAAACTGGGCGACGGCCGCAAAGTAACCAAGAAACTATTTCGTGAAGTGCTGGCGGAAGAACTAACGAAAATTAAGCAGGCAATCGGTGCCGATCGTTTCGCCAAAGGAAAATTCGAAATTGCGCGCGACTTGTTCGACAAGATGACCACCGACGACGAGTTCGCGGAATTTCTAACGTTGCCGGGCTATGAAAACTCAAATGAAGTCAGCGCGCGTTGGCGCGGTGTAACAAGACCATATTCGTCGGCAGACGTGGAGCGCGTGCGCGGCAGTCTGCGCATCGAGCACACGCTCGCGCGGCGCGGCGCAGAGAAAACTTTGGCAATTGCTGCACAACGAAGATTACGTCCCGGCCCTCGGTGCCATGACCGGCAATCAAGCGATGCAGCAGGTCAAAGCGGGCCTGAAGGCAATTTACGTGAGCGGCTGGCAAGTGGCGGCAGACGCAAATCTCGCCGGCCAAATGTATCCGGATCAAAGTTTGTATCCGGCGAACAGCGTGCCTGCACTCGTTAGGCGAATCAATCAAGCCTTGCAGCGCGCCGATCAAATCTACCACGCCGAAGGTAAGATCGATGTTGATTGGTTCGCGCCCATTATAGCGGATGGCGAGGCCGGGTTCGGTGGACCGCTCAATGTTTTCGAACTGACGAAGGCAATGATCGAAGCCGGCGCGGCCGGCGTACATTTCGAAGATCAGCTCGCGAGCGAGAAAAATGCGGACACATGGGTGGCAAGGTGTTGGTGCCAACGAGCACCGCCATCAAGCATCTCGTCGCCGCGCGTCTGGCGGCCGATGTTTGCGATGTGCCGATGATCCTGATTGCGCGAACGGACGCGAACGGCGCAGCCCTCCTCACGAACGACGTGGACGAGTGCGATCGCGAATTTCTCACCGGCGAACGAACGCCGGAAGGTTTCTTTCGGGTGCGCGCCGGACTCGACCAAGCGATCTCTCGCGCACAAAGCTACGCGCCGTTTGCCGATATGATCTGGTGCGAAACGAGCGAACCGAGTTTGGCGGAAGCAAAGCGATTCGCCGAGAACGTGCACGCAAAATTTCCTGACAAGCTTTTAGCTTACAATTGTTCGCCGTCGTTTAACTGGAAAAAGAAACTTGACGGCACCAGCATTACAAAATTTCAACGCGAGCTCGGCGCGATGGGTTACAAATTTCAATTTGTCACGCTCGCTGGATTTCACGCGCTCAACGCCAGCATGTTTAATCTGGCGCGCGATTATCGGGAGCATGGGATGGCAGCCTATGCAGCATTGCAGGAGGCGGAATTCGCCGCCGAACGCGATGGTTACTCGGCGACGAAACATCAACGCGAAGTCGGCACCGGTTACTTCGATCTCGTGGCGCAAATTATCTCCGACGGCAACAGCTCGACCACAGCGTTGGACGGATCGACTGAAGCGGAGCAGTTCCGTTGAATGCAAGATCGACAATCGCCCGCGAAAAGGTTGCGCAAGATTCTTCCACTCTAACCGACAGTCGTCTTGCCGCGCGTTGCGCCGAAATCGCGCAGCAAGCTTTTTCGATTACCAAACACGTTTCAACGCCATCACCCGGCGTGCACGGGAACGTTTTTGGCACGCGATTGGGCCGGCAGTTTCGACTGACGCGGCCGAGCGCCTGCATTTTTACAATGATGTTCTCGACGGCCTGACAAGTCGCATCCGCAAATTGATGGGCGGGCGTTTGCCGGAACGCAGCATCTGGGCGGGGATCAAAGCCGTTTACTCCTCGCTCATCGCGCGCTCGCCGGCGTGGGAAATCGCCGAGACATTTTTCAATTCGTTAACGCGCCGCGTTTTTGCCACGGACGGCGTGGACCAGGCAATCGAATTTGTCGATACCGATTTCGACACGCCGCCGCCAAACGCCCCGATCACCGTCGCGAAAACTTATCGTGGCCAGAAGCCTGCCCGAACTGTTGCATTCGGCATTAACGGATGCTTTTGAGGAAATCTGCTGGGACGACCTGCAGGAGACAGCGAATCTGGCTACGGCGCGGATTGAAGCAACGCACGCGGCGAAAGATTCGCAGCCCGAACTGGAGATTGTTTCGAGTGTTTTCTATCGCGGACGGGGTGCCTATTTGGTGGGACGCGTGTTGCGTGGAGGGCAGGTTGTCCTTACCCATCGCGCTTTGCCTTCGTCATGAAAACGAGCGGGGCATCACCCTCGATGCGCTGCTACATGGAGATGTCGACCTTGCGATTTTGTTCTCGTTTACCCGCTCTTATTTTCGGGTAGCGGTTGAATGTCCCTATCGGCTTGTGCGTTATCTTCAGCAATTGATGCCGCGCAAACGTTTGATTGATCTTTACAACGCCATCGGTTTTCATCGGCACGGTAAAACGGAATTTTACCGCGATTTCATCGCCCACCTGCGCAGGTCGACGGATCGTTTCGTCGTGGCCGAGGGAGCTCGCGGAATGGTGATGAGCGTTTTCACGCTGCCAAGCTACGATGTCGTTTTTAAACTGATCAAAGATCGATTTGATTTGCCGAAAGATAGCACCCGCGAGGATGTGCGGCGGCGCTACCGATTGGTTTTCGAACATGACCGCGCGGGACGATTGGTCGAAGCGCACGAGTTCGAGCATCTACGGATCCCGGGGGACCGGTTCGACCCTAAACTGCGGGCCGAGCTTTTGCGCGATGCCGCTTCGATTGTGAAGATGGACGGCGGCGACGTCATCATCGCGCACGCCTATGTCGAGCGTCGTCTTCGCCCGCTCAACCTTTTTTCCGGAAAACGAGCCAGAGGCAATCGCGGCTGCCGGGCGCGACTACGGGCAATCGATCAAAGACCTTGCCGCCTCCAATATCTTTCCGGGTGACTTGCTCACGAAAAATTTTGGCGTGACCCGTCACGGCCGCGTCGTCTTTTACGATTACGATGAGCTTTGTTTCCTTACGCGATTGCAATTTTCGCAAACTGCCGGAAGCGCGCACTCCGGAGGAAGAAGTCGCCGCAGAACCGTGGTTCTCCGTGCGTGAAAACGACATTTTTCCCGAGGAATTTTTGCAATTCCTGGCTTTCCCAAAGCCAGCCCTGGCCGCGCTGCTCGAACATCACCGCGAGATTTTTAGAGCCGATTTCTGGCGCGCCATTCAGCGGCAAATCCGAGCAGGTGAGATTCCAGAAGTGTTCCTTACAGAGCGGAGCGGCGGCTGACGAATGACTAAGCACCTTCCGTCAGACCCTCAGATAAGTCGTTGTAGTTTTCATCGGTAGAAGAGCCAACGAAGCGGCGTTTCGAATTCCTGGCGCTGGAAAAGCCCATTGCGCAGGGAATGCGCCCGGCGCAGGTGACCTGGCGATTACACGCCTACCACGATGGCGATACCGGCACTGGTGATCTACAGCGGTGGCGGAGCCGACGGAGATGATGCTGGGAACACGTCTGGTGGAATACGAGGCATAGTCGCTCGCGGTCGCACATTTTTATTATCCCGCCGACAGCAAGATCTATGCCTTTGTTACGCCTCAGGTCGTGATGCACTCCACTTCAACGCGCCAACATCAGCGGCCTTCACAGCGCCAGTAACACCTACACCGGCTTTTACTGCGACTTTAACGTCAACGCCGCGTGTTGCTCGCGACACCGATAAATACGCTATTATCTTTACGGCAAAAACCGCCGGTCGTGGCGGGATGCTCGCCAGGTTGGCATGAGTCGGCAACCGCCGGGAACGACTCGAGTATCCCGCACCTTCGCGCAAGATGCGCGGTGTGGCAGTGTTGAGAGGGGCGACGGCTACAACATTTCTGAGATTGATTGCATCCAGTGATTAGAGAGTCGAGGAACTAACGTGGGTATGACTTGTTACAACTCAAGAAGCACAGCATCTGATTGAGTTAGCTTCCTCTAACTCCAGCGAAGCCATCGAGGAGCTCCGGCGGGCGAACCACGACGCGATCCTCTGGATGTTACTCAGCAAATTGTTCGACGAGTGCTGTACGTTGTATAAAGCAAGCGCACTGTCCGGGAAGAAGTTCAACGCCGCCGAAAAACTTCCATTGTATGCAACTTCGGTTGACAAGCCCGGACGCGGCGCTGCTGCTCTTAGAAGGGAGCTTTGCGCGGCGTTGCAGCGCTCGGTTCTATGAAAAAGCCTTAACTTCCTGTTTATCACACATCCTTATTCTTCACCTTATGCGCAAAGGGTATCACTGTCGGAAATCTTGACGATCTCTGCAAGAGGCCGACGCCCAAAAATTTTGGTGCAACCTCTTTTGCAACGGCATCCGATTATGCATTCAACGCGTTGTGGGAACAGGGTCGCGGAATTCCAACTGTGGGTTAATGAAACTTCCAACGCGCATCTTCTCACTTTTCCTTGCTGGTTTGTGCGAGTGCGGTCTGTTCCGACCAACGCGCAGGTCAACGTTACCCAGTATCACAACCATAGTTCGCGTGATGGCCTTTATATCGATTCGGCCTTCACGCAATCGGCTGCCGCGAACCTGACGCGCGACTTAAACTTCGACGGTACGATCGTAGGCAACGTTCTACGCGCAACCGCTTTACATCGAGGGCGGTCCAAGCGGCCCAATGGTCATTGCGGTGACCGAATCGAATAATGTGTATGCGCTCGACGCTGTCGATGGCACGCGTTATTTGGCAGCGAAATGTGGGCCCTCCGGTGCCGGCAGGCCGATCTCAGCTGCCGCTCGAAGTTGTGATCCCATGGGCATCACCGGCACGCCTGTTGTCGATCTTGCTTCGCGGGCGCTGTTTTTGAGCGCAATGGTCACGCCCGATGGCGGAACGACCAAGCAAACATTACATCATTATCCCTTAACGTGGACACGGGCGCCATCAATTCCGGCTGGCCCGTGGACGTGGAGGCGACGGCTACATACAACGGCGTAACACTTCACTGCAGCGATCCAACATGCAACGACCGGCGCTCGGCATCGTGAACGGCATTCTTTATGTCGGGTATGGGAGCATGCGGGATTGCGACGTTTATCATGGCTGGCTGGTGGGAGTGCCGATAAATAATCCAGCCAGCGTAACAGCATGGGCCGCGGCCACTCAGCGACCCATGGGCGGCGCGTATATGGGAGTGCTGGCGGCGTCGCCAGTGACGGCACCAATCCGTTCGTTACCACCGGTAACACTTACGACACTGGAGGGACCTGGAGTGGCGGCGAAGCAGTGATTCGTTTTCAACCGGGCCCGATCTTTAGCGGCAATTCCAGCGATTACTGGGTGCCGCTACCAATTGGTCGAGCAGCTCGACCAGGGCGACCTGAGATCTGGGCGGCTGCGGTCCGGTTACTGGTGGATGTGCCGGGCGCAACGCCCTCCGTCTCGTCGTCCAACTGGGCAAAGATGGCATACGCATATCTACTTAATCGCGATAACCTTGGTGGTATCACTGCGCCGGTAGCATCAGCACGGGAAGCCTTGAGCTACATATATGCAGGCCGCGGCCGCCTACCGAACCAACCAAAGCACGTATGTTGCTTTGTCGCGCTGGCGCCGACGACACTCAAGACTTTCCGCATTACTGCAACCAGTCCACCTGGCCATCGTCGATCGGATGGGACTGTGAGCCGGGATGCTAGCGGTTGCGGGTCACCTTTGGTCACCTCCACGGACGGCACCAATAACATGATCGTCTGGGTGGTTGGCACCGGCAGCGATAACACTGGTTCGATGGCGACCAGCGATTACATGGTTACGACGGAGATACTGGTGCTGGTTGTTTATGGCGGTGGCGGCGCCAACGAATTGATGGCGGGAACGCACACACTGGAGCACTACCGGCATTGTTGCCCGCGGGCGCATCTACGTTGCCGGGGCATAACAAAGTGTATGCTTTCAAGCTGCCGGGAGGAACGCCGACACCTACACCTACTCCTAGGCCAACTCTACACCCTCGCCGACGCCAACCTCGACTCCACGGCCACCTACGCCTACACCAACTGCAACAACGACACCAACTCCTACGGCGACACCTACTCCAACGCCAACAGCAAGCCCACCTAGGACACACATGCCGGCGGCAAATGACGGTGAACCATGCTCTTGTTCCCACGCACGCAGACCAATTTCACGGTCACTAGTAAGCGTTACTGATCCTGCGCTTAAGACGGTTGCCAACGGTGGTCACGTAGTCAATGCGAACGGATACGACATCGGGTTTTACGCCGACTCTGGGGGACTACGAAACCTCAAGTGGGAAGTCGAAAAATACAATGGCACAACAGGAAACCTGATCGCATGGGTAAAGATCCCCTCCGTGTCGAGCCTATGACAGACACGTTATTCTATCTGTTCTACGGTAACACCATCGATCACCACCGACCAATCTGATCCGGTCAACACATGGGATTCCAATTTCAAGGCCGTTTATCATCTTGGAAATGGAACAACCCTAAGCGCAACCGATTCTGACCGGTGGCAACAATGGGACGTTAATTAACAGTCCCACGGCGGCAGCCGGAAAGATCAATGGAGCGGCTCATTTTGTATCAACCAGTGGCCAGCTCATATCGCTGGCTAATCCAGGCGACTTTCCAGTGCGAACGGCGTGGACAATGGAGGCGTGGGTTAAGCCGTCAGGCTGACGGAAATGTCGTTCTCATGTGGGGCCAAACTTCCAATAACGGTCCCCATATGGGTCTCGCCGGGAACAACAGCTGGCGAGTTGGTTTCTGGGGCGGTGCGAGACGTTAACTGGAACCGGAGTAAATACTATTCGGCATTTCATCACATTGTTGGAACGTTCGACGGGTCAAGTCTAAGGTTATACAAGGACGGATCGCTGCGTCGCTGGACCTTACTGCGGCGTCGCCTGCTGCTTCGTCCAGCCTTAGCGCTGCGATTGGGGCCAGTTCCTTTGGTCTTCTAGCGTTCAATGGCGATCATAGATGAAGTTCGAATCTCCAGCACCAATCGCGCAGCCGCTTGATTGCTGCCGAATACAACAATCAAAAACTCGCCGGGAACATTTATCACAATGGGCAGCGAGAATTGCGCTTTTAATGGGATCGTTGATGACGTGCGCATCTATAACCGGGCACTTAGTCTGGCAGAATCCAGGCCGAGTACGAATACGCCCGTTGAGAGTCCACACCTACGCCAACTCCAATCCCCGCCGAAGACGCCAATCCCCTACCGCGACACCTAAATGCGCCCGCGCGGCTCGAACACGCAACCTACGGCTCCGGAGTCCGTCTCCATACTATAACTAAATTCCGTTGCCATACAGTTGCCGTATGACGTGCGGTTTTGTCTCATGTTTTCGGATAACAGCAACTGATTCTGTTTTTCGCTTGAGCAGCACCAGTTGCGGATCCGCTACCGCATTTGATATGCTGAACTCGCTCGGCTGGTTGGCGGCGCGAGCAGCGGTGAATGTCATCCCGAGTGTAACGGGCAGAAAGGCCACGGAAGCCGCCACCGCAAGAAACGCTGCCCACGACCTGCCCGATGCTCAGCGCTGCCATCAGTAGCGCACCGTAAAAAGTGAAAGAGAAACCTGCCAGAGTACGGAGCTGACAAAGGCGAACTGTCGATAAAAATCGGCCATAGTGGAACCGGGCTACGTCTAACGAGAAGAGATAAGCCACGGCAGGGTGTCGTGGCAAACACACTGAACGTATAGTGCAGTAGGGCCGTTCGGTTTCATCGATTGGTTAGGCTCTCATTCGGTTATGGCATATCAAGCCGGATTTGTTAGTAAAGCTGCGGCTATCGCGATCTTCCAACTCAAAGTCTTCGACACAAAGCCAAGCACTGTCGGAAAACTTAACACCTTGGCATAGTATTACTTGTTCCTAGCACAAATTATCTGGTTTCAGTCCTTGACAACCAGGCGAGCGCGCTGTGGTAGACCGATAGCATGAGCATTATGGACTCCGAGCGTTTGAAGGCTTTTATTTTCCATTTCTTGGTTTGTCGCTGCAGGTTTGTGGAGTGCAATTCTTCCAGCAAACGCGCAGGTTAACGTCACCCAGTATCACAACCATAGTTCGCGTGATGGCCTTTATATCGATTCAGCCTTCACGCAATCGGCTGCCGCGAACCTGGCGCGCGATCCTGAACTTCGACGGGTACGATCGTAGGCAACGTTTACGCGCAGCCGCTTTACATTGAGGGCGGTCCAAGCGGCCCAATGATCATTGCGGTGACCGAATCGAATAATGTGTATGCGCTGGACGCTGTCGGACGGCAGCGTTATCTGGCAGCGAAATGTGGGCGCTCCGGTGCCGGCAGCCGATCTCAGCTGCACTGAGGTTTGGTTCCATGGGCATCACCGGCACGCCTGTTGTCGATCTTGCTTCACGGGCGCTGTTTTTGGACGCAATGACCACGCCCGATGGCGGAACGACCATCAAACATTACATCATTTCGCTTAACGTGGACACGGGCGCCATCAATTCCAGGCTGGCCCGTGGACGTGGAGGCGACGGCTTACATACAACGGCACGACCTTCACTGCGGCGATTCAACAGCAACGACCGGCGCTCGCCATCGTCGGACAACATTCTTTATGTCGGATATGGGAGCATGAGGGATTGCGACCTTTATCATGGCTGGCTGGTGGGAGTGCCGATAAATAATCCAGCCAGCGTAACGGCATGGGCTGCGGCCACCAACACCGGTACTGCAGGGCGGCGCGATATGGGGAGTCGGTGGCATCGCCAGTGATGGCAACAATCCGTTCGTTACCACCGGTAACACTTTCAACACTGGAGGGAACTGGAGTGGCGGCGAAGCAGTGATTCGTTTTCAACCGGGCCCGATCTTTAGCGGCAATTCCAGCGATTACTGGGCGCCTACCAACTGGTTCACTCTCGACAGTCAGGACCTGGATCTTGGTAGCTCGGCCCATTACTCGTGGACGTGCCGGGCGCAACGCCCTCCCATCTCGTCGTTGCAATGGGCAAAGATGGCAATGCGTATTTACTTAATCGCGATAACCTCGGTGGTATCACCGCATCCGGTAGCATCAGCACAGGATCTCAGACGGCTACATCATTCAGGCAGCGGCCGCCTACCGGACTAACCAAAGCCACGTATGTTGCCTTTCGCGCGGCCACCGGCGACACAGCTCTCGAGCTTTCCGCATTACTGCAACCAGTCCACCTACCATCGCCGATCGGATGGGATGTGAACCGGAACGGATGGCGGGTCGCCTTTCGTCACCTCTACGGACGGCACTAATAACATGATCGTCTGGGTAGTAGGCGCCAGTGGCGACCAGCGATTGCACGGTTACGACGGAGATACCGGCGCTGTTGTTTATGCTGGTGGCGGCGCGAACGAATTGATGGCGGGCACGCACTCGCTACAGCACCACCGGCATTGTGGCCCGTGGGCGCATCTACGTTGCTGGTGACAACAAAGTGTATGCTTTTACCGCTGCCGGGAGGAACGCCTACGCCGACCCCGACCGCAACACCAACGGCAACCCCAACACCGACACCGACGCTAACGCCAACTGTAACACCTACAGCCACCTGCACACCCACGGCTACTCGCAACACCAACGGCGACAGCGACACCAACGCCAACAGGAACCCCATCTGGGAATGCATGCCAGCGGCAAATGACGATCGAACCATACTCAGGTTCCTAGCACACAGTCCAATTTCACGGTACTGCAGTAAGCGTCACTGATCCTGCGCTTAAGACGGTTGCCAACGGTGGTCACGTAGCCAATGCGAACGGATACGACATCGGGTTTTACGCCGACTCTGGGGGACTACCAAGCTCAAGTGGGAAGTCGAAAAATACGATGGCACAACCGGCAACCTGATCGCATGGGTAAAGATCCCTCCGTGTCGAGTACGACAGACACGTCATTCTATCTGTTCTATGGGGACCCATCGATCACGACCGACCAATCTGATCCACTCAACACATGGGATTCCAATTTCAAGGCTGTTTACCATCTTGGAAATGGAACAACCCTAAGCGCAACCGATTCTACCGGTGGCAACAATGGGACGTTAATTAACAGTCCTACGGCGACTGCCGGAAAGATTAATGGAGCGGCTCATTTTGTGTCATAGCAGCAGTCAGGCTCATAGCGTCTGGCTAATCCGGGCGACTTTCCTATTGCAACGGCATGGACCATGGAGGCATGGGTCAAGCCCTCAACTGACGGAAATGCCGTTCTCGCGTGGGGCGGAACTTCCAATAACGGTCCCCATATGGTTCTTCCAGGGAACAACACCTGGCGAGTTGGTTTCTGGGGCGGTGCAGACGTTAACGGAACTGGAGTAGATACTACGGCATTTCATCACATTGTTGGAACCTTCGACGGGTCAAGTCTAAGATTATACAAAGACGGATCGCTGATTGCTGGGCCTACTGCGGCGTCGCCTGCTACTTCGTCTAACCCTGGTGCTGCGATTGCTAGTTCGCTTTGGCGGATTTTATTTCAATGGGGATATAGATGAAGCTTCGAATCTCCAGCACGAATCGCTCCGCCGCTTGGATTGCTGCCGAATACAACAATCAAAATAGCCCCGGCACGTTCATCACAATGGGAAGCGAGTCGTGCCCATCGGCAACGCCCACTCCCACTCCTACGGCGTACACCGAGCGCGACTCCTACAGCTACGCCGACCCCAACAACTACACCGACTCCGACGCCAACCGCCCACACCTACCCCACGCGCGACACCAACGCTACTCCACGCCAACAGCAACAGGACAGCCTACACCACCGGGCATACAGCATGCCGGCGGCAAATGACGATCGACCATACTCAAGGTTCCTAGCACACAGTCCAATTTCACGGTATCTAGTAAGCGTCACTGATCCTGCGCTTAAGACGGTTGCCAACGGTGGTCACGTAGCCAATGCGAACGGATACGACATCGGGTTTTACGCCGACTCTGGGGGACTACCAAGCTCAAGTGGGAAGTCGAAAAATACGATGGCACAACCGGCAACCTGATCGCATGGGTAAAGATCCCCTCGGTGTCGAGTACGATCAGACACGTCATTCTATCTGTTCTATGGGGACCCATCGATCACGACCGACCAATCTGATCCACTCAACACATGGGATTCCAATTTCAAGGCTGTTTACCATCTTGGAAATGGAACAACCCTAACCGCAACCGATTCTACCGGTGGCAACAATGGGACGTTAATTAACAGTCCTACGGCGACTGCCGGAAAGATTAATGGGGCGGCTCATTTTGTGCATAGCAGTAGTCAGGCTATAGATCGTGGCTAATCCGGGCGACTTTCCTATTACAACGGCATGGACAATGGAGGCATGGGTCAAGCCCTCAACTGACGGAAATGCCGTTCTCGCGTGGGGCGGAACTTCCAATAACGGTCCCCATATGGTCCTTCCAGGGAACAACACCTGGCGAGTTGGTTTCTGGGGCGGTGCAGACCGTTGACGGAACTGGAGTAGATACTACGGCATTTCATCACATTGTTGGAACCTTCGACGGGTCAAGTCTAAGATTATACAAGGACGGATCGCTGATTGCTGGGCCTACCGCGGCGTCGCCTGCTACTTCGTCACTAATTCTGGCGCTGCGATTGGCTACGTCGCTTTGGCGTCATTTTATTTCAATGGGGATGTAGATGAAGCTTCGAATCTCCAGCACGAATCGCTCCGCTGCTTGGATTGCTGCCGAATACAACAATCAAAACTCGCCGGGAACATTTATCACGATGGGGAGCGAGAATTGCGCTTTTTAATGCGATCATTGATGACGCTGTGCATCTACAAGCGAGCACTTAGTCAAATGCGCCCGGCGCGGCTCGAACGCGCAACCTACGGCTCCGGAGGCCGTCGCTCTATCCAGTTGAACTACGGGCGCGAAGAGCCGAAAAGATAACCCAATTTAACGATTTAGCGATTGAGTGGTTTTCAGTCGCTAAATGATCCCATGGGCGGTTGCAATTTCACGTATCCTGCTGGAAACTGTTTGCCCGCCCGAGCGGGCGGGGAGGAGGATTTTCATGAATCAGATCATCGATGCCATTGAGAAAGAACAGCACAGAAGCGACGCCACACCGTTTTCTGTCGGGGATAGCGTGCGCGTTCACACCCGCGTGGTGGAAGGGGACAAAGAACGAGTCCAGATATTTGCTGGCATAGTCATTGGCCGTAAGGGCCGGGGACTCAATGAAACATTCACCGTGCGCCGAATCTCCTACGGAGAAGGCGTTGAGCGTGTATTTCCCGCTGCATTCGCCGCGCATTGCAAAGGTAGAAGTGGAGCAAAAAGGCCGCGCACGTCGCGCCAGACTAAATTATCTTCGCACTCGCAAGGGCAAGGAAGCGACAGCTGTGCGCGAGTAAAAATGTGAGGAAGTGATTGGTCAGAGATTCTTCCCACGAGTCACATCTCACTTCTCACCGTTAGAATTTCTGCGATAATATGCCGCATGCGCCGGCGATGCGGATTTCGTTACGAGAAAAACTGCGCGCCACCGGCGTCGCGCGTATTGCCGGGATTGATGAAGCTGGTCGCGGGGCGTTGGCGGGTCCGGTTGTAGCCGCTGCAGTAGTTCTTCCTGACAAATTTCGTCATCGTCGCCTGAACGATTCCAAAGCAGCTCGCACCGGAATTGCGCGAGGAAATTTATTCTGAGCTGGTGTCCAATCCCGAAGTCAGATGGACCGTCGGCGTTGTCGATTCCGCTGAGATCGATCGCATCAACATTCTGCGCGCGAGCCATCGAGCGATGCGCCTGGCGATCACGGCCCTGATCGATCCGCCCGGATCACGTCTTGATCGATGGACTGCCCGTCATTCCTTTTCCGCTTCCGCAGACCGCGCATCATCGACGGCGATTGCATCAGTCTTGAGCATCGCTGCTGCCAGCGTGATCGCCAAGGTAACGCGCGACCGGATGATGCGTGACTTCTGCGCCCAGTTCCCGCAGTATTGCTTCGGCCAGCACAAAGGTTACGGAACCGAGTTGCACCTCGCTGAAACTCCATGAATTCGGCCCTTGCCCAATCCATCGCCGATCTTTCGAACCGGTGGCGCAGCCGCTTCTCGCGCTTGGAGGACATCGTCCAAATCCGGTCATCTCCGGCGCGGCGCGCGCGGCGAGAAGTTGGCGTGCCGCTATCTGCAAGCGTAACGGTTACAAGATCCTCTTACCGCAATTTTCGCGGTCGCAGCGGCGGTGAGATCGATGTTGTCTGTCGCGACAATGACACGCTGGTCTTTGTCGAAGTGAAAACACGCGGCGCGCGAAGATTTCGGCCGGCCCGTTCGAAGCGGTGGATCGAGAAAAACAGAAACGCATTTCGCGCGGTGCGCTGGCCTGGCTCCGAATGCTGGATAATCCCGACATTCTTTTCCGATTCGATGTCGTTGAAGTCATCATTGCGGACGACGCCAAACCGCGTCTCGAATTAATCAAGAACGCGTTCCCGCTGTCCAAGCCGTATTCTACTGAAGTTCTCAGCGATTGACCAAGGGAACTTGTGCTCGTAATCGTGCTCATGCTCATGGTCGAATAGTTCGATTAGGAGCGAGGAGCACGAGCATGAATTGGCGAGCCTGGCCGCTCCAATACGCTGTATCGATGGTGGATGTTGACGTTCGATGTTTGCGCCAAACTGGCGTAGGTTTACCATGGGCTCATGGCCGAACTGATTCTTGTCGCAAAGTCGAAGCAACAGATCTTTTTGCTCCCGAAAATGGCGAACCGCCACGGTTTGATCGCCGGCGCAACCGGCACAGGGAAAACGGTCACGCTGCAAACGCTCGCGGAGAATTTCAGCGCGCGTGGTGTGCCGGTCTTCATGGCGGACGTGAAAGGCGATCTCGCCGGGCTGAGTCAGCCGGGCGGAAACAATCCGAAAGTTCTCGAGCGCGCGAAAGAGCTTAAGATCGACGATTTCACAGGCGAAGCCTGCTCCGGTGGTGTTTTGGGATGTGTTCGGCGAGCAAGGTCATCCGGTGCGCGCGACCGTTTCGGAAATGGGGCCGCTGCTGCTTGGGCGCTTGCTCGAGTTGAACGACACGCAGGAAGGCGTACTCAACATGGTTTTCAAGATCGCCGACGAAAACGGGTTGCTCCTTCTCGATCTGAAGGATCTGCGCTCGATGTTGCAGTACGTCGCGGACAATGCCGATCAGTTCAAAACGCAATACGGAAACATCTCCGCCGCCAGCGCCGGAGCGATTCAGCGCAGCCTGCTCGCGCTCGAATCGCAGGGCGCGGACAAGTTTTTCGGCGAACCCGCACTCAATCTCGATGATTTGATTCAAACGCAGGGCGGCAAAGGAGTGATCAACATCCTTGCTGCCGATAAGTTGATGCAAAAATCGCCAAAGGTTTACGCGACATTTCTGCTTTGGATGCTCTCGGAGTTATTCGAGAATCTTCCGGAGATTGGTGATCCGGAGAAACCGAAGCTGGTTTTCTTTTTTGACGAAGCGCATCTGCTCTTCGCCGACATCGCGCCGGCGGTCGAACAAAAGATCGAGCAAATGGTGCGACTGATTCGCTCCAAAGGCGTGGGCGTTTATTTCGTGAGCCAAAATCCGCTCGATATTCCCGATGTTGTGCTCGGGCCAGCTGGGGAATCGCGTGCAGCACGCCTTGCGCGCGTTTACTCCGCGTGATCAAAAAGCGGTGAAAGCTGCTGCGGAAACCTTCCGGCAAAATCCGAAGCTGAAAGTCGAGACGGTGCTTACCCAGCTTGCGGTTGGCGAAGCGCTCGTCTCAATGCTGGACGAAAACGGCAGTCCGCAAATTGTCGAGCGCGCAAAAATTGTTCCGCCGCGCAGTCAGGTCGGTGCGATCACGGCCGGATCAGCGAAAACAGATCATCAGATTCCTCTGTCCTCGCCGGTCACTACGAGAAAGCAATCGATCGCGAATCGGCTTACGAAATACTGCAGGCTCGAGCAGGGAGAAAGCGCAAACGGCCGGGGCTCCACCTGTGGCAGCAGCCGCCCCAGCCGGCCGAGCGAAGACAAAGCCATCGATGCTGGCAGGAAGCCTCGGGAACGGTCACAGCGGCCTTTCAACCGACAATCGGGCCGCGCGGCGGCCGCTCGCGATTCACCTGCGACTTCAATGGCAAAGAGCGCGATGCGCGCGGCCAGCAGCCAGCTCGGGCGGCAAGCTCGCTCGCGGAATTCTTGGAGAATCCTCGGTGGCAGCGGCAGCCGCCGCCGATAGGTGCTAGTAGCCACGGCCCTGTGGGCCGTATCGGCACGTCGCACAGCGACGCGGCTACAAGACAAATCACCGGGCGCTAATGCGCCCGATGATCTTGATTTGCGCTTTGATTATTTCTTCTTCGGCGCACCGGCGGGACTGGCGACCTTCTTTCTTTCCGCCCTTTCGCCTTGGCCTTCACTTCCACGTCTGTGGCCGTCATCGTGTAGGTGAATCGTGACCTTTGTCGCCAACCTTAAGGTCGCCCGTGACCTTGGTGTTCGCGTCACGAGCTGATTTCCCAACGCCGTTCCTTTTCGCGCCCTTTCGATCACGATCATCGTGTCGGTTAACTCCAGGAATCGGCCCGGTCACCTGATAAGTCTTGCGCGCCCGCGGCGAAGGCTGCGCTGCTGAGCGCCAGACCTCGCTGCTGCCAATAAACTAAATGCTGCTTTCATATTCATAGTGGCCGATTAGACCGCCTTCGCGCCTCATTCAGCATTCTATTCAAGCGATTTGTCGTCTGAGCGAGTCGAGTTCTAGCATATTGCGTTGACGTTTGCGTGCCTCAGGTCATTGACCGGCATCTCGCTTTACGCCCAACACGCAAGGTCAAAGGCCAGATAACCTTTCGCGTTTGTTCGGGAGTTCCCCATGCGACTGCGGAGCTCATCGATTATCTGCTTCAACGGATCGCCGCCTTTCGCAGCAATGAACCGCTGCGTCGAAGACCACGTTCGAAGGTAGCCGACCAGATGATCGAGGTTCCACTGATGCTGTCATTTCGAATTTTCGGCGGATCGATCTCCTGAAACGGGAATGGGAGATCGGTCGAACGTTCTCAACGAGCTTCGCGCTCCGGCGGCCAAAAGGTCCAACGACCTCGTAGTAGTATCGATTCACGACCTCATCGATCGTCGGCTCGATGTGCAACAGATTGTAAGCCGATGCAGCGAGGACGCCGTCAGGCTTCAACACTCGCCGCGCTTCCGCGTAAAAGCGGTCCAGATCGAACCAGTGCAGCGCCTGCGCGACCATGATTAGATCGACCGTCCCAGAGTCTATGCCGCTGTCTTCTGCCGGCGCGACACGATACTCGACGCGCTCGTGCGGCTGCGGCATTTGTGATCTGTTTCTCGCTCGCATCCAGTCGCGATCACGCGCATCGAACACCGATGCCAATCCGATCGCTGCCTTGTCCGTTTCCCGTGCCACAGTCCCATGCTAACTGACGACTCGGCGCGATTCCGCCCAGATAGTTGAACAGTTCTTGAGGGTAGCCAGGTCGAAATTTCGCGTAATCAGCTGCCTGTCTTCGAAAAATGATCTTTGAACGTCATACCACTCCTTGCTCTTGTAGAGGCGGTCTGCGATCGCCGAGCATTCTGCGTTCGCATTTGGGTATCCGCCCTCTGTCATGTCGAGCGGAGTCGAGGCATCTCTCGCTTGGGTCTGCGAGTAATCTATTCTTTCGGCGGCTCGGGCATCGTTCTGATGCCAACCCGAGCCAGATACTCATCAGCCTGCAAGAGATCGTTTCCTGCGCGCTCGATGATCTTCAGCAGATTATCCATCGACGAAACTTCCTCGAGCTGCTCGGTCAGGAACCACTGGAGAAAATTGATCGTGATGTAGTCGTTCTGCTTCCGCGCGAGTTCCACGAGCCCGTTGATTTGCTGGGTGACATGAATTTCCTGATCGAGCGAAAGTTTCACCGCATCCCGCGGCGTCTTGAATTTCGATTTCGGCGCATCGATCGCCGGGATCACCACGCGTCCGCCGGCATCGACCACGTATTTGATGAACCGCAGCGCATGCCCTTTCTCTTCCTCGGCCTGCTGGAAAAATGCTGCGACAACTGCGGGCAACGCCTCCGACGCAAAATGCGCCGCGATCGCGTAATACTGCAACTCCGCGCTGAACTCGTACCCGATCTGTTCGTTAATCGCATCGATCACTTTTTGACTAGTTAGCATGAAAACCTTTCGATTGATGTAATCCTTGTCTTAGCGCATCGTGACCGTGACGATCAGCTGATCTGAATGACAACGTGTCAGACTCGGTTCTTCCGCAATCGACGCAGTCGAGATATGATGAAAAAGAGGCGGACATTGGATGTGTCGACTTTCGGGGAGCATTCGTGTCGTTCCCGCTTATTCCCGACTACTCCTATCTGAACCATCGTCTATTTCTCACTACTGGAAACGTTCCAGTAATTTCGCGTAGCGGTTGAGTTCTCTAAGCTTCCCAGCGCGACTTGGGCGTCCGGGCGAGGACGTGCCCAAATGATCGCCGCCGTCGTCCGCAGCAGTAGTATGAAGAAAAACGACATTGGTTTTGCTTTCCGTCCCGCTTGATTCGTCTTGCAAGGTGGGATGACCATCGATCGTCAGCAAGTAACGGGATGCCCAATATACACTGGCGCCAAGCCGATGTAGCCCAAGGTTAGCCCTGCGGTGGCGATTCCCTTCCCGCGCAGCGCCGCCGGATTTGTCTTCGACCAAGCGATGTGGCCGCAAATGACAGCCGGGATCGCGGTAAGGAGCCACCCACGTAAAAAGAGAGAACTGCCAAAACAGAGACTCCAACTTGCGGCGGGCGCGGCGCGAAGGGCTCGGATTTGGGGAAGGCGGAGGCGGAGGAGGTGGTGGTATGGTTTCCTCACTCATCGCGCCGTTTTACAAAAGCTACATGGCAAAATCAAGTCGCTCTCTTCGTCGGCACTCTGCGAGGGTAGTCCGAACCGCGTTCGCGGGCAGCCAGCCGTCGCTCCAGTTGGGCTGCTCAACAATTTCATATGATTGGGATTGTATCTAACGAACGCGCCTTGTAAGCTCCGGAAAGCGTGTTTGTCATGATCCAATGCAAGGTCACCAAACCAGCACATCGATGAGAAGGTGACGGTCGCCAATCTTCGTTCGGTAACCGGAGGCTCATCATCGGACTGTATGTCGCCACGCATCTGTCGAACCATGCGCTCGGTTTGATCTCGGTGCGCGCGCAACAGCAGTGCGCCCATGGGTAATGGCGCTGTGGCATTCACCACCGGGCCAGAGTGCTGTTATATGGCAGTCTGAGCACTCACGCGGCAATCGCCCTGATAATCCTATTTCGGCGACGCCACTGTTACATGCCTGCGTGGGAGGCAATCAAATTTTCGCTCGGACTCATCGATTCCGTATCTGTTGCTCGTGCATATCGTAAACACGCGGGGTGCACGCGCATCTCACCGGCATCGACATCGATTACACGTACGAAATTGCCAATCTCTGGGTCGATCCCCGGACACGTTTTTCGACAAATTGCCCTGGTATTACTGGTCTGGGGGCATTTTGCCGTCGGTTTACATTTCTGGTGGCGGCTCCATGGTTGGTATCCGCCGCGCTTTTTCCAGCCATTCTCGTCGCGCTGGTGCTGGTGCCCATGGCCGCGCTGCTGGGATTCGCAGAAGTTGGGATGACAATGACATCCGCGCGCGAAGCGATCCCCAATGGATGCAGGCGGATCAAAGCACGCGGGGTGCCGGCCGATCCAGATCGGGCCGAGTTGCGTGCACACTGAAGGATTGGGTGGGACCATCTCGTGGTTCGGTGTCGTCGGGATTTGTTTTCGTCATCGCCCAGATCCGCAACTGGCGAGAACGCCACGCCCGCTTCAAAGTCAGCTTACCCGGATGATGGTGTAATTGAAGCGCCCATCGGCATGTCAGTGCTCGAAGTGAGCAGGATGGCACGGCGCGCCCACATGTCGGTCTGCGGAGGTCGCGCCGATTGCACAACTTGCCGTGTCCTTAATTACCGACGCCGCCGGAGAATTACCTGATCCGGCAGAACTCGAAGCGGCGGCTCTCCGGCGCATTGGCGCACCACCGACGTGCGTCTCGGCCTGCCAACTGCGACCGGACGTTGATCTGGGATGTACGCCTCTTTTGCGCGAGTCTGGTGACGACGACACGATTACGCTAGCCGGCGAGGACTTCGGCGAGGAACGAGAGGTTACCATTTTGTTTATGCTGATATTCGCGGTTCTGACTTCACTGGCCGAAACACGATTGCCAGATGACGTCGTTTTTGTTAAACTCTTTGTTCGCTGCGTTAGCCGAGGCAGTAGAGAACTCCGGGGGATATTATTCCAACTTTACGGGAGACGGTTTGATGGCCCTCTTCGGATTGGATGTAAAAAGAGGGTGGGTGCGAAAGCTGCTCTGCGTTGTGCGCTCTCGATGTTCGAGAGGCTCGATAGCCTGAATCAAAGGCTTGTCGGCGAACTGGAGACGCCGCTTGAAATCGGCATCGGCATTCACACCGGTCAGGCGATCGTTGGCCGAATGGGGCCGCCTAAGACGCCGATCATCTCGGCGGTAGGCGATTCAGTGAACACCGCTGCGCGGTTCGGAAAGGATGACCAGGGAACTGGGCGTGCCGCTAGTTGTGTCAGCCGGAGACACTCCGGGCGGCCGGGCTGGAACACATCAGCGGGACTAACACAAGTGTCGTTTACGAGGACGCATCGCAACAATGCCTGTAAGTCGCGGCTCGATAAGGCAAGTCTTCGTGAGATTCTGGTTTGAGCCCACCGGATGAGTCTCCTGGAGGCTATGCCGTCGTTCGCCGCGCCGTATTCGAGCAGGCGACGCCACAGTGCGAAAAGCCCGCTAGCATCTTTAGCAATGGGCTCTTGGTTCTGGCGACGTCCTGTTGATTGGCATGTGCCCGTACGGTCATCCGCTGCTCTCGCGGATTTAACTGTCTACGTCGCTAAAAAGCAAAAACCCCGGTGACAAACTCACCGGGGTTGCTTGATCTGGCGACGTCCTACTCTCGCACGGCCTATCGCCGTACTACCATCGGGGCTGCAGCGTTTCACTGCCGTGTTCGGAATGGGAACGGGTGGGGCCACTGCGCTATTATCACCAGAGTGTCCGATGCCGGACTGGCGGTTTCGCTGCTTCGCAGCGAGCAGCCGATATCGGCTCTGGAGACGTGTCGATCTGGAACGAACTTATCAGCTATCGAAATCGGCTGACTGCCGATCGCTGACATCTACATACAGAATTCATTCGCTGAGACAGCCGGCTCTCTGATATCTACATACAGGAAGCGAAAGTCGAACGTTAAGGCTTCGTTTTGTTTTGAGATCATTTGATCTTCTCTGTTTGCGATAGCCGGGATCAACGATCCCGGCTACAGCGTTAACAGAAAAGTAAATGATCAAGCCGAACGGGTTATTAGTATCTCTCAGCTGAATACATTACTGCACTTACACCGGAGACCTATCAACGTGGTGGTCTACCACGACCCTTCAGGGAGATCTCATCTTGGGATAGGCTTGGCGCTTAGATGCTTTCAGCGCTTATCCTTTCCGAACATAGCTACCCAGCACTGCTCGTTGACAGAACAACTGGAACACCAGCGGTTCGTCAGACCCGGTCCTCTCATGCTAAGGTCTGAACCCCTCAAATCTCCTGCGCCCACAGTGGATAAGGACCGAACTGTCTCGCGACGTTCTGAACCCAGCTCGCGTACCACTTTAACCGGCGAACAGCCGGACCCTTGGGACCTTCTCCAGCCCCAGGATGTGATGAGCCGACATCGAGGTGCCAAACCCTGCCGTCGATATGAGCTCTTGGGCAGGATCAGCCTGTTATCCCTAGCGTACCTTTTGTCCGTTGAGCGATGGCAATTCCACATTCAACCACCGGATCACTTGGACCTACTTTCGTATCTGCTCGACGTGTGTGTCTCACAGTTAAGCTGGCTTATATCCATATACTCGACACCTGATTGCCAACCAGGTTGAGCCAACCTTCATGCTCCTCCGTTACTCTTTGGGAGGATACCGCCCCAGTAAAACTAGCCGGCTGCCAGTGTCCCTTTCCCGGTTATACGGGCAAAGGTTAGTTATTCCAGTGCCCGAAGGGTGGTGTTTCATTGTTGGCTCAGCGACCCCCAAAGGGCCGCTTCAAAGCCTCCCACTTACGCTAAGCATCGAAACCGAAACAACAGTAACAGCGTGTAGTAAAGGTGCATAGGGTCTTTCCGTCCTACTGCGGGTAGGCGGCATCTTCACCGCCACTACAACTTCGCTGAGCTCCTCGTTGAGACAGCGGTCAACTCGTTACACGATTCGTGCAGGTCGGAACTTACCCGACAAGGAATTTCGCTACCTTAGGACCGTTATAGTTACGGCCGACATTCACGGGGACTTCGGTTCAACGCTTCGCCTTGCGGCTGACGTCTTACCATAATCTTTCCGCATTGGTCACGTGTCACACCCTATACGTCGTCTTAACGACTTGGCAGAGTGCTGTGTTTTTGTTAAACAGTCGGTTGACCCATTTCACTGCGACCCGCTGCATTTTGAGCAGCGCTCAAAATGCCAATGTGAAGATGCAATTAGAAGGAAGCGTTTCGTCCCGCTGCGGCGGACTTCTACCTTGCTTCATACTGCGCTGCATTCACCGCAAAATGCGTGCGGGCACCCTTCTTCCGAAGTTACGGGGCTAGATTGCCGAGTTCCTTAACGAGGTTTCACTCACGCGCCTGAGTATATTCTACTCACCCACCTGTGTCGGATTACGGTACGGGCAACCGTGGGAACATTTAGTCGCTTTTCTTGACACAAGTTTTAACAGATCCGGTTCAGCCGAAGCCTCCCCGTCCTTGCTCTTGCGAGCAGACCGTCACTTTCAATCGGCGGCCTGTCTCTACTCATATGTCACAACTAAACTTAACCACAGCCGGTGCAGGAATATTGAACCTGCTTTCCATCGTCTACGCCCTTCGGCCTCGACTTAGGTCCCGACTAACCCTGGGAGGACGAACCTTCCCCAGGAAACCTTGGGTTTACGGCGGCCAGGAATTTAACCTGGCTTATCGCTACTCATGTCTGCATCCTCACTTCTTAGACGCTCCACCTCGATTTCCCTCGCGGCTTCGATGTCGCTAAGAACGCTCCCCTACCAATCCATTCTGGCGAAACCAGAATGTCTTCCAGAGCTTCGGTATACCGTTTATCGCCAATCATTATCGGCGCGAGATCGCTCGATGAGTCAGCTATTACGCACTGTTTAAATGATGGCTGCCTCTAAGCCAACATCCTCACTGTCTAAGCAACCTCACATCCTTTCCACTGAACGGTATTTGGGCACCTTAGCTGCTGGTCTGGCATGTTTGCCTCTCGCGCGTGAAGCTTATCCCCCACGCACTGACTCCCGTGTTACACCCTGCGGCATTCGGAGTTTGATTGAGTTCGGTACCCTGGTATGGGCCCTAGTTCATCCAGTGCTCTACCTCCGCAGGTCAGCACACGAGGCTAGCCCTCAAGCTATTTCGGGGAGAACCAGCTATCACGGGGTTTGATTAGTCTTTCGCTCCTACCCACAAGTCATCCCAGAAGTTTTCAACCTTCACGGGTTCGGACCTTCAGTTGCGGTTAAGCAACTTTCATCCTGCTCATGGGTAGATCACCTCCGCTTCGGGTCTACTACCAGCGACTAGGATCGCCCATTTCGGACTCGCTTTCGCTTCGCCTCCAGCGCAGAACGCCTTAGGCTCGCCACTGATAGTAACTCGCAGACTCATTAAGCAAAAGGCACGCCATCACCAGCTTGCGCCGGCTTTGACACCTTGTAAGCACATCATTTCAGGTACTATTTCACTCCGCTCACAGCGGTTCTTTTCACCTTTCCCTCGCGGTACTGGTTCACTATCGGTCGCCAATTAGTATTTAGACTTACGCCGTGGTCGGCGCAGATTCATACGAAGTTTCACGTGCATCGTATTACTCAGGAAATCCCTAGGCGTGCTCCGGTTTTCGGTTACGGGCCTTTCACCCTCTATGGCGCAGCTTTCCAGAAGCTTCACCTAACCTTTGCACTACCACATCGGGCTCCTACAACCCCCAGCACTTTCAATCGACTTCGCTGCTCTCAGAAAGCTGCCGAACCTCGTGCTAAGATCGACAATCGATTACAGTTTTCAAATCAACTGAAAGTGCTGGGTTTAGCCTCTTCCGCTTTCGCTCGCCACTACTGACGGAATCGCATTCGCTTTCTTTTCCTCCGGTTACTGAGATGTTTCACTTCGCCGGGTGTCGCGATGCTTCTGCTATGAATTCACAGAAGCTCGAGCAGGTGTTACCCCACTCAGGTTATCCCATTCGGAAATCTACGGGTCAAAGCGTGTTTGCCGCTCTCCGTAGCTTATCGCAGCTTACCACGTCCTTCATCGCCTATTGGCACCAAGGCATCCATGATGCGCTCTTTGTAGCTTGATCAATCTGTTTCCATCGCAGCCGCATGCAGCGGCTGGACAGAAGATTCTTTGATAACTGAAACTCTCTCGCTCGCTCTTGCAGCGGCGCCTTGATTTCAGACTCAGCTCTTAAAGTTGTAGCTTTCTTACTACCCTGTATGTAGATGTCAAAGAACCAGCCCTCACGTCCATTTTCAGGCGACAAAAAAACTCAATCTTGTCTCCCCGACCCTCGATCCACGGCTTTCCGGGTATCGTTGCCGGGACAAAATTGAGTCCAATTTGCAGTCCCAAATGTACGTAGAACGAACTCCTGGTTAGAGGAGTTCCCGCTTCAGCGGGATTAGGAAATAATCCGATTCAGACCGGCGTCAACAGGATTTTCAGCCGGATTTTCGCGACTTTTCGTGGTTGCCGTCCCCTTCCGCAAATAGGCACGGCTGAGGCACTCACGAGCAGCGAAAATCTCTTGATTCCCTGGACTTTCGGCCACTGAAGTGGCGACATTTGGTTCGGATACACCGCTGGGCCGGGCCGGCGAGCCGGAAGGCGTCACCTGTTTCGTACTTCGGACGATTCTCACATATCCGGTCAAGTGCTCCATCCGAATGGCGGTCGCGTTGTGAACTGGATAGTCCGAGCCGGATCGGTATTTGCGCTTCGCGCGATGTTCATGCCCGCGTTAGAGTCGTCGACCATGCAACGGAGCGATGGCCGCGCGCTTGATCAGATTCGCGCTATTAATTTCGAGCTCAACATTGCGCCGCATGCCAGTGGTTCAGTTCTCGTCGCGATGGGAAATACCCGCGTCATTTGCGGCGTGACGATCGAGGAAATCGTGCCGCGCTGGATGAAAGACCAGGGCGTCACTGGCGGCTGGCTCACAGCCGAGTATTCGATGCTGCCGTATTCCGACGACGACGCGGAAGCCACGCGACATCGCCAAGGGAAGACTGGATGGCCGGAGCTCGGAAATTCAGCGACTGATCGGGCGTTCGTTGCGCAGCGTGATTGATTTGGAGAAGCTCGGCCCCGCACGATGTGGATCGATTGCGATGTCTTGCAAGCGGACGGCGGCACGCGTACGGCTGCGATCACGGGCGCGAGTTTGGCGGTGACCGTTGCCTGCAAAAAGCTGCTGGAAGAAAAGAAGATTGCGTCCTCACCGATGCGCAAGCTGATTGCGGCAGTGAGCGCCGGCATCGTTGATGGCAACGCAATGGTCGATCTTAACTACGAAGAGGACAAAGCCGCCGCCGTCGATTTGAATTTGGTCGCAACCGAAGATGGCGAGTTTGTGGAAATTCAAGGGTCAGGCGAAGAAGCCACTTTTACACAGGGACAGTTAGAGGAAATGCTCGCGCTCGGACATAAGAGGAATCCGCGATTTGATCGCGGCGCAGCGGAACACGATCGCGTTGCTGACGGTTGCGGCACCGACCTAATGGAGGGACGACCGCCGTGTCGTCTCAAATGTTTGGGACGGGACAGAGCCCGTCCCTTCCCCACAATTATTTGCTCGCGTACTCGATTTGATTTAATGCCAGACGCCAAATGCAACGCGCCTTGATCACCGGGATCACCGGCCAGGATGGAAGTTATCTGGCCGATCTGTTGCTGGAAAAAGGCTACGAGGTTCACGGAATAATCCGGCGGGCGAGCACCTTCAACACCGCTCGCATCGATCATCTTTATGTCGATCCGCACATCAACGGCGTTCGGTTGTTCCTGCACTACGGCGATCTCGCGGACTCGGTGAATCTGGTGAAGCTGCTTTACTGGATTGAAGCCGGACGAAATCTATCATCTCGGCGCGCAGAGCCACGTCCGCGTGAGCTTCGATATTCCAGAATACACCGCCGATGTGACCGGCGTCGGAACCATTCCGCATTCTGGAAGCGATTCGCGAAACCGGAATCCGCTCTCGTTTTTACCAGGCATCGAGCAGCGAGATGTTCGGCAAGGCGCAGGAAGTCCCGCAAACGGAGCGAACACCCTTCTGGCCACGCAGTCCCTACGGCGTTTCCAAAGTTTTTTCCTATTGGGCGACGGTGAACTACCGCGAAAGCTACGGCCTGAACGCCTGCAACGGCATTCTTTTCAATCACGAAAGTCCGCGGCGCGGCGAGACGTTTGTGACGCGCAAAATCTCGCGCGCGGTCGCGGCCATCAAGCACGGGCTGCAAAACGAATTATTTCTCGGCAATCTGGAAGCGAAACGCGACTGGGGTTACGCGCCGGAGTATGTGGCAGGAATGTGGCAGATGCTACAGCGGGACAGCGGCGACGATTTTGTGCTGGCAACTAACGAGACGCATACAGTACGCGAGTTTTGCGAGGCCGCTTTCGGGCACGTCGATCTCGATTGGAAGGAGTTCGTCAAACATGACCCGCGCTACGAACGTCCAGCGGAAGTGGACATTCTCATCGGTAACGCCGCCAAAGCGAAAAAGATTCTTGGATGGGAAGCGAAGACGCGATTCAACGATTTGGTGCGTCTAATGGTGGATGCCGATATGGAATTGCTCGAGCGCAAAACGGTGCGCGAGCATCTTGGCGACCAGCCGTGATCGTCATTTGAGCAAGGCAGACCGATTTGTAGGGACAACCGCTCCCGGTTGCCAATTTCTAGGCCGGCAGGCGACACGCCTGCCCTACAATCACTCGACGGGCAAGATGGCCGTGCTACGGGCCAGCGGCTACAACCTAGCGCCGAACACTCCGGCACGTTTGATCGAGGCGAGCTCCGGGCACAACGTTAGCCAGAGGCGCGTCCACGATCGTGACCTGCGCGCCCAGTCCGACCATCTCGTAAAGTTTGATCACGTCGTTAGAACTCATTCGCACGCAACCGTAACTGACCGGCAATCCCAAGTTTCGTTCTTCCGGCGTTCCGTGAATGTAGATATCGCGGCCGAAGGCATTCGCGTTTTGCGGTTCCCGTCCACGCAACCAAAGAATGCGGGTAACGATCGGGTCGCGCCCGGGAGCGTTAGGTCCAACGATTTCGCCGGTTCGTCTGCGATCTTTGAAGACGGTTCCCGGCGGCATTCCGTCGCCAACTTTTTGCGCGATTTCCAATTCGCCTAACGGCGTGCGAAAGCTCCCCCGCCAATCGCCCAGTCCGTATTTGGAAGTCGAGACCGGATAGGTCGCGACTAACTTTTCACGATCAAGCAGCGCGAGCTTCTGGTCTTTCACGCTGATGACGACGTGATGCTGCACGTCTTTCGGCGTGGCACAGGAGCTGAGAAAAACGCGTAAAAGCACGCGAGGTAGATCGAGCGGACACGCGCTGCTCGATGCCCAAACGAATGCGCCTTTGCGCCTGACTTAACATCGCCCGCGGAGCCCTGCCGATTCCACCACTTGTCAGCGTTCATCGATTAAACCGAAAAAACTTTTCCGCGGTTTCGGTCGTGGCTTCCGCCAATTCCTCCAGCCGAATCCCTCGTGCACTCGCGATCGATTCGGCCACGAGACGGGTATAAGCAGGTTCGCACCGTTTACCCGCGAAAGGGCACCGGCGCGAGATAAGGACAATCGGTTTCCACCATGAATTTCCAGAGCGGAATTTGTGCCGCGACCTGCACGGACAGAGGCTCCGTTTTTGAAGGTCACGATCCCGGTAAACGAAACGAGATGATCGAGATCGATTACTTCATTTGCCTGTTCCAGCGTGCCGCCAAAGCAATGGAATACGCCCCGAACCTTGTCGGTGTAAGGCTGCATTATTTCGAGGGTGTCCTCCCAGGCATCGCGCTGATGGATCACGACATTGAGGCCGAAGCTCGACCGCCAAATCGAGTTGTTGCTCGAATAGCGCCGCTTGCTTCGATTTATAAGCGCCATCTTCGATGCTGGCGTCGATTTGTTCTTCCGTCTCACCTTGCAATGCATTGGCGAACACCTGCACTTTCTTGTCCTTCGCCGTCGCGATACTCGGCAACGAATGATAATCCAAACCCGTTTCGCCAATCGCAACCACGCGCGGACTCTTCGCCAGTTCGCGCAATGGCGTGATCACGTCGTCTCCCGCTTCTTCGGACATAAGTCGGATGAACACCGATGACCGCGAAGATGTTTGAATTCTTCTCGGCCAAATCGATCGCACGCTGGCTGCTCGCGATAGATGTCCCGATGGTGAGGATGCGAGTAACGCCAGCCTCAGTCCGCGCGTCGCAGCACGTCGTCGAAGTCCGGCGCGAAATCGGGGTAATCGAGGTGGGCGTGGGTTTCGATCAGCATGTTTTCAAGAAAGGGCCGCTGCCGAAACGCCATTCATCTTTGTCATTTCGAGCGGAGTCGAGAAATCTCTCACTGTTTCACGGAAGAGGCGAAAGTAATCCGCAAACGCGGGACACCGCGGTCGACATGACGAGAAAGTGAGATGAGCATGGGTTTCCGATCCAACATGGCGATGGCTAAGACTCTCTCTCGCGGTCGCGTCACCGAGCTTCCCTCGACCAAAGGCGCTTCGCCAACGCGGATCGCTCCGCGGCGGCTCAAGCGCAGCAGAATCGTCGTTCAATCCATCTGCCCCACTCGGGACCGGCGTTGCCACAGAAGCCGCGCTCGAAGCCGATCGAGCCACATGCAATATCAGCCCAGCTGCGCGTAGAAGTACAGGCGCGGCGTTATGCTGGGTTGGTGGACTGTTCGGCGCTCAGCGAGCGCGCGCGCGCTGCCCGTCCATTCACGTGGGCCGATCGAGCTCGCCAGAGTTCGAGTAAAGGCCGCTATGCTCCCAATTCTGCTGCTGCGCGTCATCCGGATGCAGGATCAGTTGGCACTCAAGCCAGTTTACCCCCACGTGCGGCTTCCCACTCGCCTTTCTCCTTTTGACCGAAGCCCTGGTAAAGCTGAACTAACAAGCACAATGCACTGGTAGTCGTTTGAAACTGCTTTCGGCCGCTCCCGCTCAAATAGCGCGGTTGCCTTTTCGGTTTTCCGCCGAACGCAGAGCGCGCGCGTAGAAAAAATATCGCCATCAGGCGCGATTTCAGGATCCCTGAGGGTGATGGCCTATTCGACTACCGCCGCTTCAGTCGTAACGTTTGGCTGGCCGTGGTAAGCGCGGCTCCGCGCGACACGCATGCGCTTCAGCCAAGACCGCTATCGAGAGCAAGTGCCTTCTCGCTCATCACGAGAATGCTTTCCAGGGGGAAACGGATTCCGGTCGTTCGCAGGTAAAGAAAAGTGTCGCAATCGGCGATGCGCAGCGTAGCGCGGCACCAGGAAAGGGTCGAGCTCCCACGGCCTTAACGGGCATCTCGCGTGCGGCGCTTGCCCGGCCGGTGACGCCGGACCCGCGATGCAGCAGTTCCCGACCTTTCAAGTAGTGGGGTGTAGCCAGGCGTCGGCGTTCGTCGTTGGTGTTTGTATAATGGACTGCTTCTCCGGGGCAGCTTAAAACGACCCTGAGCGTGCTCTACGATGGCGTGTGTAATTTCGCGTCCTGAATGGCAGAAATATCCGGTCAGGTCGCGATCTGAGTCGGCTCAGCCCCAAACATGGTCGCCATCTTTTGCCCTGATGAGTTGCCCGAGTTGCCGCGACCCCCGCCTACCCGGCCTTTCTTACCGCTGCCTTCAAGAATGTAATCGACTCAAGCTCATGGCCTACCTGTTGGAGCTTGACTGGTTTTCCTTGTGGGGTGAATGCCGGTATTGATCTCGCAGACCACGAAAGTCCCGAAACCCTCGATAAATCCGTGATGACGTCCTCGGCCAATCCCGTCACTAAAGAAGTATTCCTGCTCCGGGTCGCCGCTCATGTTTGGTGACGGCTGGCGAATGCGCACTATCGATGGATCAAGCTCTTCTTTGTTTGCCAACCATCCTCTTCAGGCGGTTCTTCCAGTGAGAGCATTGGCGAGCCGGAGGTCGGCTTGTCGATGTTCTTGAGTTGCTGTTCGCGCCCGGTCTTCAGAGTGGAGATCGAGTCGATTGCCAGCGCGATCTCGGACCGAGCCTGAGATGGCAATGCCACCAGGCTCGGCGATGCTCTCGATCCGCGCTGCGACGTTGACACCATCGCCGTAAATATCTTCCGCCTTCATTCGACAATCCACATCGCCAGGGTTGATGCCAATGCGGAGTTCGATCCGGCGATCTTGCGGCACATCTGCGTTTAGCTCTTGCATCCCACGCTGAACTTCCGCGGCGCAGGCCACTGCTTTCCACCACGCTCGGGAATTCGACCAACGCACGCGTCGCCGGTCCGTTTGACGAATGCGTCCCTTGATGCAATCGGAATAGTTTTTGCGCTTCCGATGAAATCATTCCGAAGATGGTCTAAGTGTCGTCGAGTGCCGGCTTCATCTGGCGCCACATCGGCCGGCTATATCCGACCACGTCGGCGGCGGCAGAATGGCGAGTTGAGGCGGCGTTTCCATCTTCCATTCATCCGATTAACTGAAGCAACTGATATCAACGTGGATGGTTTCGGAGACCCATCCAGATCAGAGTCATGCTTCATCCACTTTTTCATTTCGGGCGTTGCGTTAGGAAGCGAACGTTCAGTAAATCGAATGCGAGATCAGCTCGCCCTAACTTGAGTAGTAACCACATGCGATATTGTAGTGGCGTCGAGGATCGTCAGGCTCGAGAGCCGAGCGCGAGATATCCAGTCTCCCTAGCCCGCTGGAGTTTCGCCGAGTTCGATTGAGCCTTCAATTCCCATTGCGCGGTCTTGCATCATCAGGATAGCGCAATCGATCTCGCCGCTCGGCAATTTCCGACGGTCTTCCGTACGCCGCGCTCCATCTCTGTTCGCGCTTCATCGCGGCCAGCACAGCGATAAACGTGCGTCAAAAACGTGGTTTGGATACTGAGGTCCTGCCGGCCGGATTAACTCGGCCGCGCGCTCAGTAACGTAGATTTCGCCGCTGAATCTTTCCATTTCCCTGGCCGTGGCAGGGTGCGCCCGTAAAGCTGATGCGCCTCGAAGGAATCATGATCGAGTGCGATAGCGCGCTCGAATTCCGCGACCGCTTCGTCGAGGCCGGTGCCCGAAGCGACAGAACGCAGACCCGCGCGGAGGCATGCGCCTCCGGCAGCCGCCTCGTCAGAGCGCTCAGTCGGCACCGTCATCAGCGAATGCGCCAAAAATGCGGGCGGTGCTGATCTCGCAGCGGTAGTAACAGCACGCAGGAACGAATCGCAGTCAGGCCATTCCGGCGTAAGCGCGGGCATACAGCGGATCCAGCTCAACCGCCTTGGCGAACATTCGCCGCGCCAGTTGAAGCTAATGTTTGGTGTGTCGATGCCAAGAACTCCCGTCCCTTCAAATGGTAGGTGTAAGCTTCGATGCTAGTCCGTGGGGGCCTGGGCGACCGCATTTCTGCTCCTGCGGCAGGCAGCCCGACTTTTAGCTGCTCGACGATGGCGCGGGTGATCTCGTCCTGAATGGCAAAAATGTCGGTGAGATCGCGATCAAAGCGCTCGGCCCAAACGTGACTGCCATCTTTGCAGTTAACGAGCTGCCCAGTTACTCAGCACGCGTGCTCCTGCCTTGCGCACACTGCCTTCCAACATGAAATCAACACCGAGTTCCCGGCCGATTTGTTGCACCTTTAGCGGCTTGCCCTTGTAGCTGAATGCGCTGTGCCGCGCGATCACGCTCAACCCGGAAACCTTTGACAGGTCAGTAATGATGTCCTCAGTGATACCATCGCTGAAATACTCCTGCTCGGGATCGCCGCTCATGTTGTTGAACGGCAGAACCGCGATGGATGGTGTCGCTCGTCCTTCGGATCATGTCGGCTCGTCGATCGGCTCATCCGAGCAGAACATCATAAACCCGAATCGGCTTTCTCGATGTTCTTTAGCTGCTGCTCACCGCGATCTTCAAACGTCAACGCTGCAGCCGGTTGCCGACATGATCGCGCACCGATTGCGAAACGGCGATACCGCCCGGCTCGTGCGATGCTTTCGAGACGCGCCGCGACGTTGACGCCGTCGCCGTAGATGTCGGCTCCTTCGACAATCACGTCGCCGAGATTGACGCCGATACGGAATTCGATGCGGCGATCTGCGGCACGTCGGCATTCGCTCGCGCATTCCGCGCTGAAGCTCGACGCGCGCAGGCACACCGCGTTCACCACACTCGGAAACTCGGCGAGCATGCCGTCACCTGTCAGTTTGACGATGCGCCGCCTGGTGCTCGGCGATCTTGCCATCGATGAATGCCAGCTCGCATGTCTTTCAGCTGCCGCGAGCGTGCCCGGCTTCGTCCGCTGCCCATCAGCCGGCTGTACCCGACGACATCGGCAGCAAGAATAGCAGTGAGGCGGCGTTCCATTTCGTCAACAAACAGTCATTCGAGCGACAGTCGAGGAATCCCGTTATGCAATCTTTAAGCTGACGCGGCGAGATCCCTCGACTTCGCTCGGGATGACGGCGTTCGCCGTCACCACTCCACAATCGTGCTGGCCCAGGTCAATCCGCCACCGAACACCACCATCAACACATAATCGCCGGATTTTATCCGGCCGGAGCGGTTCGCTTCATCGAGCGCGATCGCCACCGCCGCCGCTGAGGTATTTCCATAGCGATCGACGTTGACGAAAACTTTTTCGCGCGGAATCCCGAGTCGTTCGCCAATCGCCTCGATGATGCGCAAGTTCGCCTGATGCGGAATGACGCAGGCGATGTCATCGACGGTGAGACCGGCTTCATCGATCGCTCTCCTGGCTGCGGCAAGCATTGCGATCACGGCTTGTTTATAGACTTCCTTACCTGACATGTGGATCGTTTGCAGATTCAGATGCGCGTTCTCGGCCGTGATCGGCGTCTTTGATCCCCACCCGGCATGAACAAGATATCGGTATACTCACCGTCGCTTCCCATGTTGGTGCTAATGATGCCGTGCCCGCTACCGCGATGACCCAGCAACGCCGCGCCAGCGCCATCGCCGAAAAGCACACACGAATTTCGATCGGTCCAGTTGGTAATCGACGTCAGCTTGTCCGCGCCGATCACCAGCGCTGTGTCATAGGTCCCCGAAGTAATGGACTGCTGCGCGATCTCAACCGCGAACAGAAATCCAGCGCAGGCGGCCGAAACATCGAGGCAGGCGGCATTTTTGGCGCCGATTTTTTCTGAACAAAACAGGCGGTCGCGGGAAAAATCATGTCGGGCGTGGCGGTTGCGACGAGGAGCAGATCGATTTCTTCGGGCGAAATTTTCGCCTGCTCGATTGCTTTGAGCGCGGCCTTCGCCGCCATGTCGCTGGTCGTTTCGTCCTTGGCCGCGACGCGCCGTTCCTTGATCCCGGTGCGCGTTGTGATCCACTCGTCGCTGGTATCGACCATGCGAGAGAGATCTTCGTTGGTAAGAATTTTCTCCGGCGTATAACTACCGGTGCCGATAATTGAAACCGTCCGTTGATTCCTAGCGGATCGCGGGCTCGAGCGGGGCTGTTGCTTCATGATAACGCTGAACCTCCTCGATGATATGCGGGTTTACCTGGTGTTCAATCGACTCCGCTGCGACGCGGAGCGCGTTTTTGACGGCAAGTGGCGTGCTCGAGCCGTGCGCGATGATGCAGATGCCATTGACGCCGAGGAGCGGGCTGCCACCGTATTCTTCGTAGTTGGTTTTATCTTTGATAGTGCGAAACGATTCTCGCGCCAAAAACGCGCCCACCTTGCGCATCGGCGTTCGAGACAGTTCGTGCTTTAGCCACTGAAAAATTGCCACCGAGATCGATTCGCAGGTTTTTAAAATTACGTTCCCGACAAATCCGTCGCACACCACCACCTCCACCGGATCCTCGAAAAGATGCCGCCCCTCGATGTTGCCGACAAAATTCAATGAGCTCTTCTTCAGCATTTTGAAGACTTCCTTGGTCATCTCGTTGCCTTTCACATCCTCCTCGCCGAGCGAGATCAGGCCAACTGTCGGATTCTTGTAGCCGAGCACGTGACTGGAATAAACCGAGCCCATGAACGCATATTGGAGAAGATGTTCAGGCCGCGCATCGATGTTCGCGCCCGCGTCCATTAACACAAAAACATTCGTTTCGGTGGGCAGGACCGCGGCGATGCCGGGCCGATAGATTCCGGGCAAAGTGCGCAGTTTAACCATGCTCGCTGCCACGGCCGCGCCGGTGTGGCCCGCGCTGACGATGGCGTTGGCTTGACCGCGTTTAACCAGATCGACCGCACGACTGACGGACGAATCTTTTTCCGGCGCACGGCGGACCAGGCTCGGTCACTCATGTCGACCACTTGAGTCGAATGCACGATCTCGATCCGACTGTCGTTGCAACCGAGTTTCCTCAGCTCCGCTTCGATTTGAGCGGTATCGCCAACAAGAAAGAGTTTGCTGATGTGGGGATACTCACGCAACGCGAGCGCGGCGCCAGCAACAAGGTTGGGTGGGCCAAAATCGCCGCCCATCGCATCCAGTGCGATTTTCATGCGAGGTAGCAGTTTGCGTTTATCGCGCGGCTAATGCAAAACGAAAATCGAGCGAGGGAGAACCGAGAGTCGTGAATCGATGTAACGGTTTAACGATTCACGATGTGACGGAACGCGCAGCCGTTCACGCCCCCACGCTCAATACCTGTCGCCCCTTATAATAACCGCAGGAAGGGCAAACGGTGTGCGAAGGCACCGTGCTGCCACATTGCGCGCACTTGTTCAGCTGTGGGGCATGCCACCGATTGGCCGCTTTGCGCGTGCGCAACCGCATCTTCGAGGTTTTACGTTTGGGGACACCCATAATTAGCGAGCGGGAACGAAAGCATGGTTTGGCGGAAAGGCAACGTTGGAACGCTAAAACGTTGAAGCAGTTAAAGCGTTGAACGGTTGAAGCGGGGAATTTAACGGATCGACCGCTTCATCGATTCAACCTTCAAAGTTTCTCAATCTTCAGCTTATCCAGCGCGCTCCAATCCGCTTTTGCTGTGCCGGCGTCGCCGGTGGTCTCAAGCTTCGCCGCTTTGCAAACGCGCGCTCCATCGCGATCGCAATGCGGATAGGGCGGCAGATTTAACAAAATATCTTCGCGCAGGAAGGGCGTGATATCGATGTTCTCCGGCCCGTGCAATTCGGTGTGGAGCGCAAACGCCGGAACCTTGATTTCGTGCTCGAACTTTTCGAGGCAGGCCACGCAGCTCAGCTCAACCGTTTGCGCGATCATCCCATTGGCCCAGAGCGCGCCATCGGAAATTCCGAGGTCGAGGCTGTAACGCATCGGTCCAACGCAGCGAATTTCCGGCGTCGCGATGTCGCCGAGCGGACAATCTTCTTCGCCGTCCAGATGCAGGCCTCCCGGCGGGATTTGATTCAAATGAATTTTCACCCTGGAAGCCTTCCGGAATTCAGATCACGGCTGCAACGTTTCCCAATTCAGGGTTAAATTTTTTGCGAGTGCCTCAGCCACCAGTGACGGCACAAACGCGGAAACATCGCCCCCGAGCCTGGCGATTTCTTTCACAATTCGCGAGCTGAGATAAGTGTATTCCTCCTTCGGCATGAAGGAAGATCGTTTCAATTTCAGGGTCGAGCTTCCGGTTCATCAGGGCCATTTGAAATTCAAACTCGAAATCGGAAATCGCTCGCAACCCGCGCACGACGGCATGCGCGCCCTCCGAGGCGGCGAATTCCACCAGCAGCCCGTCCATGGGCGCGACTCGCACGGCATCGATCGTAATCGCTTGCCGCAGCATGGCGAGCCGCTCGTCCGGCGTGAACAGGGGTTGCTTTTGATCGTTAATCGCCACCGCCACGATGACTTCGTCGAAAGCGTGCGGGCCCTCTCGATGACATCGAGATGGCCGTTCGTCACGGGATCGAAGCTGCCGGGATAAATCGCGCGTCGCACCGGCAGAAAATCGTGCAGGAAAGCACAGTTGCAACGCTGATTGAAGCCCCGACTCAGGCGATTGGGTAGCGCACGCGTCTCGCGTGCTGGTTTCGGCGTCTCGCCGAAACAATCTTTAGGAAAGTCCGCGATCGCGAGGACGCGATCGCCAGCCGCGAGCGCGTGCTACCCAGAACAGGAGCAACACCACCTTTGGTCGGCAATGCCGTCTCGCATTCGAGCTTCGTCATTCGTCATTCGTCATTTTCACGCATCCAAGTTGCCGAATAAGGGCGAAGCAGGGAAAGTATTCACCTCCAGATGATTGACCCGTCGCCTTATCGCAGCGTCGCCGTAGCCAGCACTTTCTCGCCTCGCTTTGAGCAGGTATTGGCGGAGGCGAAACGGATCCGGGACCGATTCGACTCCGAGCTCTGCCTGGTTTACGTGGGTGAAAAAAGCGAGGAGACGAGTGCGAAGTTTGCCGCCGCGCTGGAACGGATCTCATTGCCGAAGAATTCCCCTATCCATTACGAGCAGGGCGATCCAGCCACTGCAATTTTGCGAGCGATCGAGCGTCACGATATCGACCTGATCGTGGCGGGTGCGCTCGAGAAAGAGGTAGTCCTTCATCCTTTCCTGGGAAACGTCGCTCGCCGGCTTTTGCGGGAAGGCCGCAGCTCGGTCATTCTTTTTACCCATCCGGCGCGTGAGCCAGAGCCCTTGCGCAAGATCGTTTTCCTGGTGGAATATTCCGAGCACGGTTCCAACAGCCTGCGCCGGGCGCTGCACCTGGCAGCGCGCGAAAATTCGGAACGCGTTTATGTGGTGCGGCTTATCACCACCTTCGATGAAGCGCGCGCGAAAAAGGAAGGCACCCCGGCGGAAGCGGATGAGGATGCGAAACTGGAGCATTTCGTTCTTGATCTCGGCCATACCGATGTGCCGATCGAAGTGCGCTGCATTCGCGGCAACACCGGGTTTGCCGCGGCCGATTTTGTGAAATCGGTGGAGGCGGATTTGCTGGTGGTGCCGCTCGATCCCGCGAAAAACGCTGGCCAATTGCCGCCTAATCTGGAATGGCTCATGGACGTTATTCCTTGCAATCTTTGGGTGAGCCGCTGAGGTGGGGAGCGCACGCAACGCCTGTCCGACTCGGACCTTGCGTTCAACCGCCAGTCTGGCTCGGACCGATGAATTCCACTCCACCATTCCATCCTTACGGCACTGCGCACCTTCTCGTGATTTTTCTCACGATTGCCTTACCGTTTGCCTTCGCAGCGCTCGTCCGTTGGACGAAATCCTCCTTGGTAGAGCGCATCATCGTTGGCGCGTTCTCTCTGACGCTGGTGCTAAATTATCTTGTCTACCTGCGCTTGGTGCGGCAATCCGGCGCCGTCAGCTGGGAGCAACTGCTACCACTCCAACTTTGCGATTGGGCGATGGTCGTAATCATCATCGCCATGTGGACACGCCGGCCGGGCTGGTTCGAGGTCGCCTATTTTTGGGGAATCGGCGGGACGGTGCAGGCCGTCCTGACCCCGAATCTGCCCTACGGTTTCCCAGATTTCCGATTCTTTAGTTTTTTCGTTTCTCACTGCGTGAATCATCATGGGCGTTATTTTCTTAATGTTGGTGCATCATCTACGGCCCCGCCCCTTTTCCATCATCCGCGTCTTTGCCTGGACGGAGGTCTATTTCATTATCACGCTGGCGGCGGACAAGATCACCGGGGTCAATTACGGCTTTCTGCTTCACAAACCGGAGGCGAAAACGTTGCTCAACATTCTCTCGGACAACCACCCGCTTTATCTTTTCGAAATGCACGTGCTCGCGCTCGCATTTTTGTGGTCCTGTATTTGCCATTCGCCATTTACGATTTGGCGCGAAGAAAGATTAAATATGCGTGATAATACGCTCGTCATCCCGAGCCGCGCAGACGGTGAGGGACCTCTCAATCGCAGTAAAATTCACGCAAGAAATGCCTTCGCGATCCACGAAGGGCTGGCTTCGAATAGGCCGACTTTTGGTTTGTGTAACTTTAAAGCTAATGTGAGGTCCTTCGGTCCGAGCCGGACGAGCATTGTCTTGCGCGGCTCAGGATGACACCAGTTCAACGTCTTGGAATGAAACCGACGCCACTCAAGATTCGCTCCGTCACCATCGGCGGGCGCGAGCCAGCATTTATCCTCGGGCCGTGCGTGATCGAATCGGAAAAATTCGTCCGACGAATGGCGCAAAAATTGCGAAGATTTGCGACGCGGAAAACGTCTCCTTCATTTTCAAGGCGTCCTACGACAAAGCCAATCGCACCTCGGTGAAATCATTTCGCGGAATTGGCGCACGCGCAGGGCTGCGAAATCCTCGCTTCCATCGGCCGAGAACTGAAAATTCCCGTAACGACGGACGTGCATTCCCCATCCGAGGCGGACAATGGCGGGCCAATTCATCGATTTGCTGCAAATCCCAGCCTTCCTTTGCCGCCAAACTGATTTGCTGCAGGCAGCCGCGGAGACCGGGCGCGCTGTCAACGTAAAAGAAAGGTCAGTTTCTTGCCCCATGGGACGTGAAAAATATTGCGGAGAAGCTGGAGAAGTTTGGCGCGAAACAATTTCTCTTCACCGAACGCGGCACCACTTTTGGTTATAACAATCTCGTCGCCGATTTCCGATCGCTGGCCTGGATTCGTGAAGCCGGCTACCGCGTGATGTTTGACGCCACCCATTCCGTGCAACGCCCCGGTGGCGCCGGGGAATCCACTTCGGGCGACGGCGAACTCGCACCTTTGCTGGCGCGCGCGGCAATGGCAGCCGGATGCGACGGCATTTTCATGGAAGTGCACGAAAATCCGGCAGCCGCCTTGTCCGATGGCCCAAACCAGTTGCCTCTAAAAAATTTGCCGAAGGTTCTCCGCGTGTTAAAGCTGTTCATGCTGCCGTTTCGTAACGGTCCCCGCGGCGCGTTCTTTTTGTCGGCTTGATCGCCGCAAGCCTTCTCGTCGCGCCGGCCGATTTCGCGCAGCAATCGAAAAAGCATGGCGGAAAGAAAAATAAGGACCAGGAAGCAGCGGCGCAATCAGCTACTCCCAGCCCCGGATCAGGCGCCCAGGTTCCCTTGCCCATCGGCCATGAAGCAAAAGGACTCGTCCTACCCGATATTGATGAAAATGGACGTTTGCGCGGTCGGTTCGTCGCCGGAACCGCGCGACGCGTCGATCAGGACCACATGCAATTTCGGGAGTTGAACATTACCACTTACACCGAGGACAATCAGATCGATCTTCAGATCGCGATGGCAGATTCCGTGCTGGACTTGAATACGCATGTCCTTAGTTCACCACAAAGAACGACGATTAAACGCGCCGATTTCGAGATCGTGGGCGACACCGCCCGCTTTGACACCGCGGCGCGACACGGAACCATCACCGGCAACGTGAAAATGGTGATCACCGATCAATCCAAATTGAGGCCGCAAAAATCGCCATGAAGCTGATCGCGCTCGCAATCCTGGGATTCGCATTTAGTGCTTTGGCACAAACCGAGGTCGTCACCACGGCGGCCCAAACTTCCAAGCCAACCAGTTCGCCGAAAAAGAAAACCGACGACGACCAACAAAAATCCTTTCGGGCCGGAATCGAAAAACGAAGGTCCGATCACAACCGAAATTTATGCGGATGAAGCATCTTTCGATTCGAGCAAGAACGTTGGTGTTTTTACCGGACACGTGAAAGTGTTCGATCCGCGATTCAATCTGCAATCGGACAAGCTAACGGTTTATTTGCATAAAGGTGAAGACCAGGGACTGGAGAAAGCTATCGCGGAAGGAAACGTCGGCGTGGTGCGTGATCGGCCAGATCCCAACGGCGGTCCGCCGACGCACGCCGTCGGCCGTTCCGAGCATGCCGTTTATACTGCAAACGATGGCAGCGTCGAGCTGACCGGCATGCCCAAAGTCCAGCAGGGACTGAACTTGCACATTGCGACCAGCTCCGAGACGGTCATGGTTATCGATCAGGACGGACATCTCAATACCCATGGCCCGAGTCGGACGGAAATACGCCAGGAACCAAAGACGAAAAACGGGATCGCCCAGTCCCTCGCCATCTCCGAAACAATGATTAGCGCGACCGCTGCACCTTCACCGATCAGCGCGAAAACAACCGTGCCGCCGGATGTTTTGTCCACACGCGAGCTGGTCAAAATTTACGGTGGCCGCGCCGTCGTCAATGGGATCAATGTTAACGTCAAGGCTGGCGAGATCGTTGGCCTGCTCGGGCCGAACGGTGCAGGGAAGACGACGACTTTCTACATGATCGTCGGCCTCGTCCGGCCGAACAGCGGAAACGTCATTTTTCGCGATCAAGACGTGACCACTTTCCCGATGTTCAAGCGGGCGCGATTGGGCATGGGCTATCTGCCACAGGAGGAATCGATCTTTCGCAAAATGACGGTTGAACAAAACATCATGGCGATTCTGGAAACGTTGCCGCTAAGTAAACACGAGCGGAAGCAGCGCTGCGATCACCTGCTGCATCAGTTTGGAATCGAGAAAATCGCCAAGAACACGGCGTTGACCTTGAGCGGCGGAGAAAAACGCAGGCTCACCATCGCGCGCTCGCTCGTGACCAGTCCGAGTTTGCTCATGCTCGACGAACCATTCAGCGGGGTGGACCCAATTGCGGTCTATGACGTGCAACAAATTGTCGTGAACCTGCGGAAGTCCGGTCTCGCCATCCTGATAACCGATCACAACGTTGCGTGAAACGTTGTCGATCGTCGATCGCGCCTACCTGATTCTTCGAAGGCCGGGTTGAAAGCGAAGGCTCCAAGGATTTCCTCATCAATGACCCGATCAGTCGCCAGTTATATCTAGGCGAGCGATTCCGGATGTAGCACAGCCATCCTTGGCTGTGGCGCCGGTGGGCATCTTGCCCGCCGATTAGAATAGCTCAGCTTTTAAGGTGGATCGGCCGCGCCGCCGGAGCGCTAAAAATAAAGGCGGCTTCGCGCCATTTATTAACATCGAGCAAGGGACTGCTCGATCCACCGAGCTCAGACTGCCCGAGTCACTCCCCACCAGCATCATCCTCATCTTCCTCGGGCGGCGCGGTCCATTCTGACCCGCTTGACTTCGTTTTCCTTTTTCAGCGCGTCGGCCAGCGTTTTGTAGATCGACATGGTGAAGCGATCGGGATCCTTGCCGAATGTGATTCGGAGGAATTTGCCCTCGAAGTAACTAGATCCATTCCCGTCCTTAATCTGGAGAACGAAGAAGCTGCCATCACTATCTTCGGTAATGTCGTCGTAGCGGACGGGCTTCTCGTCGTTTACCTGAATACTGTCGCTCGTTATCTGAAGCGTATCGCCGTGAGCATTTGTCCAATCACCGAAATAGGATGCTGCCTCTTCTTTTCTTCGGTAGCCGCGATCCTGGTAGCAGGTACAAACAGGATCGCGAGAAACGGCAGCGAAAAGCGAACGTTGTGAGAAGTGAGAGGTGAAACGTGAGAGGTAGGTCATTGCCTGTAGTCTGTAGTCAGTGGTCCGTAGCCTTGGCGGTCCAGATTTTCATCACATCAGTGGAACCTTGAGAGCGCACTCCATTATCATTCAGGATATTTTCGGTGGCGCTGACCATTTCGGCCCTAGGAAAACAATAGCTTCCCCGCTCGAGCGAGTATTAAATTCGAAAGTAACGAACTCATCCTTCAAATCTCGCAGGACCTCGACCAGATGAGCAAGGTTTTTGATTGGTTGATGGTTAACGGTCTGTAACACCTGCCAGCCCGGGTTTCCATATCCCTTCGAGAGCCGGTGAGGGAAAAATGGACAGGGCACGACGACCAGCCGTTCACCGGGAAATGTTGGTTTGTCCCCAATTCTCGTGATCAATGGGCTGCCAATATAGGTCAGCATGCCAACTATTGCGCTAGTTTCGCGATTGCGTTGCGCCAGCGCGATCAGGTCCGTCGTAGCTTCAGAAAAGACGATCGGACCGTAAACGAAGTACGAAGGATAGCTTCCTTTTAACTCTGGAATGACCAATGGACGCTGTCGTAATACCGGCAGGTTTATCTTCAATTCTTTTCCACCGCGAAAATGGTAAGCGGAACGGTGTCCTTAACCGCTAGTTTCTGAACCATGTATGGAAAACGGACTCGAAGCGTATCTCCAAGCTTGATCATGCCTTCATCGTCGACCGGGACATCACCGATCTTCGTGATTACATCCCATTCCTTTAGCGGATAGCTCGCCGCCGAATCGAACGGGCGATGAACAACCATTCCCTGCAAAGATTCCGGCAGATGCAGGTAAGAGCGCAGGGCCGGATTCTCCAGAGTCTGGAGATCATCGTACATAGTTGGCTTTCCATCATAATGGCCATCGGCAATGTCTTGCAGGAATAGCTCTATCTCCTCCACCGGAATGATGTAGCCGATATTCTGCGCCATTTGCAGATGACTAAAAGCCACCCCGACTATCTCGTCGTTAACTATCGCGGGGCCGCCGCTATTGCCGGGATTAATTGCGGCATCAATTTGGATCCTTAGTCCAAGCGTCGAGAGACTATAACCGGTGAACTCGATCCGGGAGATAATTCCTTTGGTGATGGAGAGACTGGCCCCGCCAGTTGATATCCATAGACCATCACCGGCTCCTTGAGTCCGGCAACGACTTCCTAAACGGCAATGGGGAATGCGAATCGAAAAATTTCTCGTCTTCCAGTTCGAGAATCGCCAGATCCATGCCCGGCGCGACTGCCTTCACGATCGCGGGAAGCTTGTCCCCCGCCTGATTTGCCTGAACCTGCACTTCGCTCGCGTATTGGACGACGTGGGCGTTGGTCAAAATGCGCTTTGCCGCCGATCACAGTCCCGCTGGCGGTGATGTCACTCGGCTCTTTTTTGTCCAAGGCTTGCGTCGGATCAGGCTGACGCAGGGTGGCGAAGATTTTTACCACTGAGTTCTCGACCGCCTTTGAGGGAGTTGCGGCTGGTGGCGATAAGACAACGACGGGAGAAGGTTTTGCTTCGGGCGTGGGAGTAACCGGTGGTGGGCTCGGTTCGGCGGGGGCTGCCAAGGCTGCCGCAATCGTGAGGCAAAAGATTAAGGAACCGGCAAAAGCGGATGTGATGGCGAAGACGAGCCGCGAAGTTCGATCGATCCCTCATCGGGCAAAGGAACACGCTTCCAGCCTGCGGGGCAACCGAGCGTCTCGCCTGGTTAATGGTTCTGGAGACAGACTAGAAGCCTGCTAGCCCCATAGGCAGGATGCCTGCGCCGCCCTTCTTGTTATTCCCGCCGCGACAAGGTAAACGTTGATTCCGTAATGCCCGACGGCCCAACCACGCAAACCATCACTTCTGCAAGCGATCAACGCAAAAGCGTGCCCGTTGTAACAGTGGAAAGTTTTTTCAACACTCATGGGGAGAAGCTGGCGCTGCGACTGGAAGGGCCGCGCGTCGGTTTTTACCGGAAAATCCGCGAGCCAACGATTAATCGACCTGGCCTCGCCTTAAGTGGGTTCTTCAGTTATTTCGCCGAGAAACGTGTTCAGGTGCTGGGTGCCGCCGAGAATACTTATCTCAAAAGTCTTTCGCCCAAATTGCGGGTGAAACGCTTCCGCGCCTTGTGCGAACAGAAAATTCCGTGCGTGGTGATCTCGCGGGGCGCACATCTCGACGATGCCCTGATGGCGGTGGCAGCGGATGAAGAGATTGCCATTTTTCGCACGCCGATGATCACGATGAAGTTCATCAACGCCGCTACCATCGCACTGGAAGTCGATTTTTCTCCGACTGTGACCGAGTTCGGCAGTATGGTGGACATTCTTGGAGTCGGCGTTCTCATTCGCGGGGTCAGCGGCATCGGCAAAGCGAGAGTGTGCTGCAATTGATCGAACGCGGATACAGCCTGGTGGCGGACGATGTGACGCGGATCACTTCGCTGGAGGGGCGAGAATTGATCGCACACGGCGCCGGAAATGACGCGTTATCACATGGAAGTGCGTGGGATCGGAATCATCAATGTTGCCTCGGTCTTTGGTATTGGCGCTATCCGGGTGGAGAAACGGCTCGATATGGCGGTGACGTTAAAGGATTGGAACGAAATGGAGGACGTCGACCGCACCGGCTCGATCGCGAGCTTTATGAAATTCTGGATATCAAAGTGCCGCACGTCACCATTCCAGTGCGGCCGGGCCGCGATCTGGCGCGCTTGATCGAAGTCGCGGCAATGGACCAAAAATTGAAGAGCCTCGGCAGTAATGCGGCGTTGGAATTCAATACAAAGCTGCTCAATTTAATGGAAAAGAAAAATCCCGATGGGATTGCTTAATCGAAAAACTGGTGCCGGCGCCTCCGCGCAGAAAGCCGAAAAGGAAATCACAGTCGTGAACCGCCTCGGTTTGCATGCCCGACCTGCCGCCCTTTTCGTCAAGGTGGCGAGTCGTTTTCGGGCCGAGGTGTGGGTGAAAAAGGAGAGTGAAGAGGTAAATGGCAAGAGCATCATGGGCCTGATGATGCTGGCGGCGGGACAGGGATCGAAATTGCAAATTCGTTGTGAAGGACCCGATGCCGAGCGCGCGCTCGAAGAAATCGAAGAACTCATCAAGGGACGCTTCAACGAAGATTGATCCCCACGCGGTCGACCGCGAGCGAAACACTAATCCGGCTGGGAATCGAGAAATCCTGTGAACGTTACCCTAAGGTTTTACTACGGCAGCCGTTGATTTTCATTCGGGAATGACGGCTATCGCGGAACACAGGCATTTTTGCCTGTGCGCCCAGCGCGGCTTTTAGCCCGCTGCGATTGGCTGGTGAAACAGGCAGGAATGCCTGTTTGGCGCACAGGCTAGAAAGCCTGTGTTCCTTTGTTGACATTCGCGCTAATCTCCCTGCGATGACTGACGAGTCGGCCGAAACCCGTTTCCACGGTGTGGGTGTGTCGCCCGGGATTGCCCGCGGCGACATTCAAGTCATGCGTGACGAGCTCGAGGAAATCGACCGTTACTCAATTGCGCCGTCGCAGGTCTCGGCCGAGATCGCCCGCTTCGAATCGGCGCTGGTGCAGACGCGCATTCAGATTCTCGAAATGCAGCAAAAGATCGCGGAGGCAATCGGGACGAAAGACGCGGGAATTTTCGATGCCCATCTCCTGGTGGTGGAAGATCGCACTTTGATCGACGAGGTCTTGCGCAAACTGGAATGCGATCACCTTAACGTCGAAGCGATCTTTCATGACGTCGCGGCGAAGCTCACGCCGAAACTCTCGGGCAAATCGATGATCCTTATTTGCGCGAGCGCGCCCTCGACATCCAGGATGTGAATGCGACGTGTCGTTCGCAATTTGCAGGGCAAGGCCCCAAAATGATGCCCCTGCCGGGCGAAGCCGCACATTCTGGTCGCCCATAATCTCACCCCCTCGGACACGGCCTCGATGGATCGGCACCGGGTCCTCGGCATCGCAACCGATCTCGGCAGCCGCACTTCTCACACCGCAATCATGGCGCGCTCACTCGCCATTCCCGCCACCGTCGGCTTGCATGATGTGACCGAAAAGGTTGAGAGCGGAGCGGCGGCGTTACTGGACGGCTACACCGGATTGCTCATCGTCAATCCATCGCCGGAAACACTGGCCTATTATGGCAAGGTCGAAGTCCGGCAATCGGAAGTTTCGAAAGAGCTCTGCAGTGCTGCGCGAGCGATCGGCTACGACCCGGGATGGCGATCACATTGTTTTGTCGGCAAACATTGAGTTGCCGGATGACGTCACCAGCGTCTCGGCCAACGGCGCGGAGGGAATCGGGCTGTATCGTACCTGAATTTCTTTATCTCGATCGCGATTCCCTGCCCGGCGAGGAAGAGCAATATCAGACATATCGGCGTGTCGCCGAATCCGGTCCGACCACATCCGGTTATCATCCGAACGTTCGATCTTGGCGGCGACAAAATCGCCGGCGGAATCGATGTGAGCGACGAGCTCAATCCTTTTTTGGCTGGCGCGCCATCCGTTTTTGCCTCGAACATCTTGAAGTCTTTAAGCCCCAGCTGCGCGCCATCCTGCGCGCGAGCGAGCTCGGCAACGTTAAACTGATGTTTCCGATGATTTCCGGAAAAGCGGAGTTGGTTCGCGCTCTCGAGCTAGTGGACGAATGCAAAAGCGAGCTGGCGTCGGCCAAGATCCTGTTCAACGCTGAAATGCAGATCGGCGCCATGATCGAGATCCCGAGCGCGGCGATTTGCTCGGAATCACTCGCACCCGAGGTCGATTTCTTCAGCATCGGGACGAACGATTTGATTCAATCACGCCATTGCCGTTGATCGCGTGAACGAGCGCATTGCGCATCTTTACGAACCGTCGCATCCAGCTGTGTCTGCGTTTGATCAAGATGGTGGCCGATGCGGCTCGCCAACATAAGATCTGGTTCGGTATTTGTGGCGAAATGGCGGGCGACATCGAGCTGACGCCCCTTTGCTCGGGCTCGGAGTGGACGAATTGAGTGTCAGCCCGGCGTTGGTGCCGCGAGTGAAATCGGCTATTCTGCAATGTCTCGCGCGAGGAGTGTGAAAAATTAGTGGAGGAAGCGCTTTTGCTCGATTCGCCGCGCGGCAATCTGGAGCGCTCTCTGGAACTCGCGCGCGAACGCTACGGCGAATTGCTGGGCTAGCCGACGACTACTCCTCCTCCGTCGCTTCCGATTCCGGATCGATTTCCGGCTTCAGCCCTTCCTCTTCCATTTTTGCGCAGGACATCGCTCATGTCCTCGACCTCATCCCAGACTTCCTGGCTCACATAAATGGGCGCCTTTTGTTGCGTCGCCATCGCGATGCAATCACTTGGCCGGGCATCGAGTTCGATGATTTTTCTGCTGCAGCTCATTCTCCGCGGCAATGATCATGCGCGCATAATAAGTCGCGTTTTTCAAATCGTTGATGATCACCCGCTCGACGTGCGCGCCTACCGCCGTCATCAAATGCGCCATCAAATCATGTGTCAAAGGTCGTTCTTTCGACATCTCGCGCATGAACATCGTGATCGCGCTCCCGACTGTTTGATCGACGTAAACAATAAAGACTTTGTCGCTATTCCCGACAAAAACCGCGCAGCCGCCGCTGGTGGGGAGCACAGCACGAACATGTACCTCAATGACCGTTTTGTTCACCGTGTTGACGGTACTGATGGAAGGACGAAAAACAAGCTGCTCCCAGCTGCGCGTACATCTTTTAGCGGCGAGAGCAGAAATGGTTGTTTCCGGGAGCGAGCGTGACCTACGCCTCCCCCGATCCCAATTTGTTGCACCGAACCGGCCAGAGATCTGCTGTTGGTTTTTTTGAATCGACCTTGCATGTTTCGCCGGATCAACAATTGTCCGCTTTGCAGCCGCTGACGAAATGACGAAAAACGATTGGGACCTGGAGGCGGCAAACGCCACCTATAACGTCGAGGGTTGGGGAACCGGTTACTTTTCCATCAATGCTGATGGCAATGTCGTGGCCAAGCCGCTCCAGGAGAATGGTGGCGCCATTCCCATTCTTGAAGTTGTTAACGAAGCGCGTTCACGCGGGCTCCCTTTCCCCTTGTCATCCGCTTTCAGGATTTGCTCCGCCACCGCGTCGAATCTGTGAACCGCGCATTCGAAAACGCGATCACGGAATTCAACTATCGGGGAAAATACCGCGGCGTTTTTCCGATCAAAGTCAATCAACTGCGCGAAGTGATCGAAGAAATCGTCGATGCCGGCCAGGCGTTTCACTTTGGCCTGGAGGCGGGAAGCAAGCCGGAATTAGTCGCTGCCCTGGCCATGCACAAGGACGCGGAGAGTTTGGTTATTTGCAATGGCTATAAGGATCCGGCTTTTATTCGGATCGCGCTGCTGGGGCGCAAACTGGACAAACAGGTCATCATCGTAGTTGAGAAGCTGGAAGAACTGGAGCAGACCATTCGGACCTCCAAGGAAGTTGGGGTTGAACCGCTTATTGGCATTCGTGTCCGTTTGACCAGCAAAGGCGCGGGCAAATGGACCACCAGTGGAGGCGAGAACGCGAAGTTTGGACTCGATACCGTCAATCTCCTTGCCGCGAGCGACATGTTGAAAAGCGAAGGACTGGCGCATTGCCTAAAGCTGATCCACTTCCACGTTGGCTCACAGGTTCCCGACATCTCGACGATCAAACGTGCCGTGCGCGAAGCGGCCCGCTATTACTCCAAGATCGCGAAACTCGGTCACGAACTGGAATACCTCGACGTCGGCGGCGGTCTCGGCGTAGATTACGATGGTTCGCGTTCTACTTTCGATAGCTCAACGAACTATTCGCTTCAGGAATACACCAACGATGTTGTCTGGAACATCATGGATGTGTGCGATTCGGAAGGCGTGGCGCATCCAGCAATCGTTAGTGAAGGCGGGCGTGCCATTGTCGCCCATCATTCGGTCTTGGTAATGGAGGCATTCGGCTCGATCGAGAAGACAGCCGGGAAAGCAAAGATCGGCGCGACCGAAAAGGACCATAAGCTGGTAGGGCGACATTCTGGAAGTGAAGCAACGGCTCAAACGTGGCAACCGGCTGGAGAGCTTGCACGACATCCAGCAAATCAAAGAAGAAGCCCAGCAAACTTTCGACCTCGGGTTGCTCGACCTCGAGTCAAAAGCAAAGATCGATACGCGTTTACTGGCAATTGGCCACCCAGATCGTCGGCATGCATCGCGGTCTGCGATTTATCCCGGACGAAGTAAAGGAGCTCGAAACTTCGCTGGGCGATCAATACATCTGCAATTTCTCCGTCTTTCAATCGCTCCTCGATCACTGGGCCCTCGGCCAGCTCTTTCCCATCATGCCAATTCATCGCCTGACCGAGGCGCCCGAGCGCAACGGCACCATCGTGGACATCACCTGCGATTCTGATGGCAAGGTTTCCAAGTTCATCGACCTGCTGGATGTTCGAGATACCCTGCCCCTTCATCGAATTAATCCCGGCGAAATCTATTATCTCGGCGTCTTCATGGTTGGCGCTTATCAGGATATCATGGGCGACCTGCACAACTTGTTTGGACGCGTTACCGAAGTGCATGTCTTTCTCGACCCGGACGAAGAATCCGGCTGGGTACATCGAGGAAGTAATCGAAGGCAGCACTATCGGCGAAGTTCTCGCCATGACACAGTGGGACAAGGTTGAGCTGATGCGTCTCCTCAAAACACAAGTCGATGCCGCGATCAAAACCGATCGGATGAAACCGAATGACGCGATGAAGCTACTTTCCGATTACGAGCGGCTTCTGCAGGAATACACTTATCTCAGTCTCAATGGCAACAAACCCGTGCCACAGCCCGGTAGCTTTCTGCCGCTGAGTTCGTGAAGAGGAGTTGTGCTTAGCGCGGCTAATGCCCGTACAGGGAATACCGCTGGCGACATTTGGCTTTCGCTGACTTTCGCTGGTCGGGCGACCTGGTCGGTTTGCACATCGTGCACGGGAAGAACACGCTCACGCGCTTGGTTGTCTCGCCCCGAAAGCCCACGTCGGGCCTGAAAAGCCGATTATAATGGTTTGACAAAAACTCTTGCAGAACAGTTGATTGGACCAAGCAAACAGAAAGGAAACATTATGGCCAAAAGGTGCATCTAGCGGATTCAGTCTATAAAGTGGTGGAGCTGGTCGGCACGAGCTCGAAGTCATGGGAGGATGCAGCGAAGAATGCGGTGGAGACCGCTGCTGGAAGCACTGCGTGACCTGCGCGTTGCCGAGATCGTGAAACAGGATATGACAGTTGAGAATGGCAAGGTGGCAGCCTACCGCGCGCGAGTGCTGGTCTCCTTTAAGTGCGGAAGCTGAGAAGCCTCCGGCAGGAGTCGACTCATTCGCTCCCTATTTGTTAGACCCGATTTGTTCTGTGCCCACAAGAAGCTGTTGGAATTCCGGGTCGTTGCGAATCGCGTAATAGCCAATCGGACGACAGCGAATTTCCGGTGTCATTAGCAACAAAGGTCAACAGCAAGAGATCGAAGACGATCCGGCTTGAAGATTTACTGGGTTGCCACCGGCGATTGATCTTGCGGTCGAATCGGGCGTTTGCGCGATTCTAAGAAGGCCACTAGACGCGTCCAGCTCCTGCGGCTTAAGCGAGCTGCCGAACGCCGGCATATTGGTCTCCGCCATTGACGATGCGGA
>ERZ1370068.6265-contig-5259_pt1 | contig 73319 bp, 122 predicted proteins | sample MGYA00561227_ERZ1370068 | MGnify/ENA primary metagenome ERZ1370068 (study PRJEB38410, sample SAMEA6850437) | metagenome | study: Metagenomic assessment of the ecological functions of the soil: analysis of the soil microbiota associated with the... | reverse complement strand
GTTGTACTTCGTTCAGTTACGTATTGCTCGCCGAATCTCGCCATCGGCAACAGTTCGAGTCCGCCACTGCCGGCTTTCGAAGTGACGACCACGGCCAGTTACACGCCGCCGGCGACCTTGTGCTTCTATCTGCCGGCGATTACCGACGCCACGTTCTTTGCGGGCTTGAAGGTCCTGCACCGAGAGGCCGGGCCGAACACGATTTACGGCGACTCAGATGACGTGATGGTCGATCGCACGCGGACAACCAGTCCGACTGATTTTGCCAACAAGCTGGTCTGTTCAGAAGTAAGTTCCTTCTCAGCGTTTGCGATTGCTCACACGGTGACACCGACGGTCGAGAACGCCACCGTGTCGGGGCAAATTCTGGATAATCAGGGTAATCCAGTCGAAGGCGCGGCCGTGCGCATGAACGGCACGCAGAATCGGCTGACCGTAACCGATGCCGCAGGCAGATATCATTTTGACGAGGTCGCTACGAACGGCCTGTATGTGGTCACGCCTTCACGAGCCAACTTTACCTTCAGCCCTTCCCAACGAAGCTTTAGCCAGCTGGGCGCGAACACTGAAGCGACTTTCACGGCCGCAGCCGGCGGCGGCACGTTGAATCCGCTGGACACCACGGAATACTTTGTGCGCCAGCAGTATCTTGATTTCCTCGGTCGTGAACCGGACGAGGCTGGCTTCAACTTCTGGGTCAACAACATCGAATCGTGTGGCAACGATGCCGGTTGTCGCGAGGTGAAGCGCATCGACACGTCGGCCGCATTCTTCCTTTCAATTGAATTCCAGCAGACGGGCTATGTAGTTTATCGCACTTATCAGGCTGCCTTCGGCGAACTGACCGAGACGCGCCGGTGCCGCTGCAGTTGACGGAATTCCGCAGCGACGCCGCCCAAATTTCGAATGGCGTCGTCGTATTGCAGAACGGTTGGCAGCGAGCGCTCGAGAATCAATAAGAAATTGTTCGTCGAAGATTTTGTGAAGCGGCAGCGCTTTACCAATTTGTATCCGGCGTCTATGACGCCCGCGGAATTCGTCGACAAGCTGTTTGCGAACGCGGCGCAATGACCGTTGACCGATGACGGATCACGCCGCGGCCATCGCGAGAGTTCGCGCGGGCGGCGGACACGTCCGATGTAGGCGCCCGTGCGCGCGCCTGCGGCGCGTCGCCGAGAACTCAGTCCTGACGCGACAGGCAATTCAATCGGGCTTTCGTGCTGATGGAATACTTTGGATACCTGCGTCGCGACCCGAACTCCGGTCAGGACTCGAGATTTCAGCGGCTACAATTTCTGGCTCGATAAGCTCGACAGATTTGACGGCAACTTTGAAAGCGCCGAGATGGTTAAGGCTTTCCTGGTTTCAATCGAATACCGAAGACGCTTCCCGCGCTAAGCGCTGGCCGCAAAACTGATTAGCCGGAATTCCTCAATCGCCTGATTTCATTAGCCCCCGATTCAGCCGATGGCAAAAATGTCACTAATTGTCGTCAAAAGTCTTGACACGTCGCAAGGTTTGTTTGCTACAAAACGTCGCCAGTTTCGATAAGCTAACCAGAATCAACCAGATCGTATAGCCGCTGGCATTCCCCTGTGCCTGCCCTTGTGTCCAGTGGTTGAGATCCCAACACCGAATAGGAGGTCAATGAATGAAGCACCCAAGAATTCTTGCGTTAATGGTCAGTCGCCGCTGTTCCTCATGGCGGGTCTTTGGTCGGCCGCTTTTGGTCAGACCACTGATGGTAACCTCGCCAACGTAGCTCGGCGGCGGATCGAGCATCCGATTTGAGGTCGTGGCTCAAAATGCCGGCATGACTTTGACCATCACCGCGCCGGACGGCAGATCTTTTACCAAAGAGTATAAAGCAGGTGGATCCGCCGGGTTTGACTTTAGCGACAAGTCACTTCCTGACGGCAACTATGGCTACGAATTGCGTCTGCAGCCCGTCGCTAACTGCCGGCCAACGAAGATGCCCTGCTGAAAGCGCGTGGTAAGGACGATGATCCGGAAGCCGAGCGAGCGGCGCGCAAGCGTCCAGTCCTGCCGAACATGGTCCAATCAGGATCGTTTCGCGGTGGTGAATGGGCAGGTTATCGTCGCCGGTCTGAGCGAAAATCAGCGTACCGCCAAGGCCAATGTAGGCGCCGGCGGCAAGCCAGCAAACACCAGTGCCGAGGTCACTTCCGGCAATACCGCGAGCAGGATTGCGAAATCACCGGGCGTCGTTGTTGTCAAGCCTCATGTTCGACATGTGTTCAACTCGACGATCGTGATCATTCAAGGCAGCTCTGTGCGTCGGTCTGGACTGCGTCAACAACGAGAGTTTTGGTTTTGACACCATCAGGCTGAAAGAGAACAACACTCGGATCAAGTTTGACGACACATCCGTCTCAGCCGGGTTTCCCGCCAACGACTGGCAATTGACTGCGAACGATTCTGCCAGCGGCGGCTGCGAGCAAGTTTTCGATTGAGGACATTACCGGATCGAAGGTTCCGTTTACGGTCACGGGCGGAGCGCCCACGAATTCTATTTTCGTCGATTCCACCGGCCGGCTGGGTTTGCGAACCAGCACACCCGGTGCTGGACATCCATGCAAAGACCAGCAACACGCCGGCTTTGCGCTTTGAGCAGAACAACTCGGGCGGGTTCACCGCCCAAACCTGGGACGTTGCCGGCAATGAAGCCAATTTCTTTGTTCGTGACGTTACTGGTGGGTCACGTTTGCCCTTCCGCATTCGGCCAGGCGCTCCGACCAGTTCGATCGATATCTCGGCGAGTGGCAATGTTGGTATTGGGACGGCAAGTCCGGGCCAGAAGCTGCAAGTTATTGGTGCGCCAGTTTGGTGTCTTTAACACCTCTACCACAGCAGGGGCGTCTATAGACGGCAACGCCTCAACCGGGCGTGACCAGTATCTATAGCGACTTTCTTGGCGGTTCCGAGCCAAAGCTTCACTTGGCCACTTTTCCGGAAAGTCAACTGCCGCTGGCATAACGATTCTGACGTCGGGAAGTGTTGGCGTAGGAACCACGGCCCCGATCAGACTCTTTCGGTCAATGGTGACGCCGACAAGATCGGAGGAGGCTCTTGGCTGAATTTTTCTGATGAACGATTAAAGAAAATCAAGGGAAACTTCAAGCCCGGCCTCAAAGCCGTGATGCAATTGAACCCAATTCGTTATGAGTACCTGAAGAACAATGCGCTGGGGCTCAAGTCGGAAGGTGAGCATATCGGCTTTGGCGCACAATCACTGGAGAAGATCATTCCTGAGGCAGTCGTCAAGAACAGTGACGGTTACCTCATGGTCAATAACGATCCGATCATCTGGACCATGCTCAATGCAATCAAGGAGCAACAGAAAGAGATCGAGCAGCTAAAAGGACAAATCCAAAAGCTTCAGAAGAACTCGCATCGCCGGCGAAAGTAGATCGGCACGAAGCCCTAACCACTAAAACAAAGGCGCAGGAGCAATTCGCTCTTGCGCCTTTTTCTTAGATTGATGGGTTGTTTTTAATTCACAAACCTTCGCAGTTGCACACTGATCGCAAACCCAATTGCGATGAAGGTAGCGAGCACTGAAGAAAGCCCGGCGCTCATCAGCGGCAAGGGAACGCCAATGACTGGCAAGAATCCCAGAGCCATACCGACGTTAATGAAAATTTGGAAGATTAGCCCGCCGACTATGGCCATGATCACCAGCATGCCGGTGCGGTCCCGCGAGCGACGGGCATCGCCGATTAAACGAGTTAGCAGTATAGCGTACGAAGCCAAAAGCATCAGGCAGCCGATAAAGCCGGTTGTCTCGGCAGTGACCGAAAAATAAAGTCAGTGTGCGGCTCAGGCAGGAATTTCAGGCTGCTTTGTGAATATTCCGAACCGCGCGCGCCCATTAGTCCACCTTCGCCGACGGTCACCATCGACTGCCACGTGTGATATCCGAAGCCGCGCTTGTCGGCGTTTTCGGGATCCAGAATGACGTTGATCCGTTCGAGTTTGTATCCATGCAGCAACCCGGTCTTTACGCCGACGGTATAGGCCAGCGGGGCACCGCCAATACAGGCCACCAGGACTGCGGCCACGATCCACATGCGGACGGATGACAGGAACAAGACCACCGCCAGCAGCGGCAGATAGGTGATAGCTTGGCCGACGTCCGGCTCCAGCAGAATCAATCCGATTGGCAATCCGAGGATGGCCGCGCCCATCAGAAATTCCTTCCAACTGAGCAATCCCGTACGGTGTTTGCCGAAATACCTGGCCAGCATCAGCACCACTGGAATCTTCACAAACTCGGACGGTTGAAACTGGCCCGCGATGGGCAGCTTAATCCAACAGCGCTGACCATTGATCTTCATGCCGATGCCGGGAATCAAAACGATCACCAGCAATGCCAGGCCGAGAAGGTAAAAGCAGCGGCGCCAGCTCGACCAGACGGCGGTAATCACTGAAGGCAATTGCCAGCATCGCGACCATCGCAATGCCCAGACCGATTAGCTGTTTTTGCCAGAATGTTTCCGTGGGTTGGGCGTTGTGTATTTCCCAGGCGCCAAACGAGACGATGGCAATTGCCAGGACGGCGACCAGCCAGTCGAAGTCTCGGAAAGTACGTTTTTGCAGAATTGCGACCATGGTCAGAAGTAAGCAGGAGAAAAGTCGTTCAGCGAATCTTCATCGCGATGTTATTGCCGGGCGTCTCTCTGGGACCGCGTGTTTTTGAATAATAGACATCGTAGACGGCGCGCACCGACGGTGCGCCAAAGCGCGAACCGAGGCCGGCGTTTTCAATTAAGGCCACGACTGAAATCTCAGGCTTGTAGGCCGGCGCGTAGGAGACAAACCAGGAGTGATCTCTGTGCTCGCTGCCTTCCTTGCCCAGGCTGACGACTTGTGCGGTGCCGGTCTTACCGGCGATGTCGAATCCAACCAGCTTTATTCCGGTGGCAGTGCCGCTTCCGTTTACGACCGCCCACATGGCCTGTACTACTAAGTCGCTTTGATCGACTGGGAGGCCCAGGATTTTCGGCTGGCGACGTTCAAACACGTGTCCTGGGCGGGCTTCGCGATAATCGGATCCGCTTGGGTCATTACCAACTGCGGCAATTGGCTTTACCTCTTTCAAAAGGTGCGGCACATACATTTTCCCTTTCATTCCGATGGCCGAATGTGCGCGTATCAAAGCGATGGGCGTCAAAACATCTTCACCCTGTCCGAAAGAAGAATAAACCGTGTCAATGTCTTTCCATTCGGGATCTTTCGGGTAAAGCCGAGCTTTAAGTTCGCGTGACGGTGTAGTGCTAATCACTTCATGCGGCAGGTCGATGCCGGTGCGTTTGTCCAGGTCGAACATGTCCACCATCGCCTGGATGCCTTCTAGCTTCATCTTCAAGCCGAGGCGATAAAAGTAACCATCGCAGGAATGCTCGATGGCGAAGTGCACGTTGGGCGAGCCATGGTTACCGCCCATGCAGCGCGTGAATTTGTTGCCGATGGTAATGCCGCCGCCGCAGACGAGGTTCGATTCGTCAATCGAAATGGCGCCCTGTTTTAATCCCGCCGTCGCCATCAGGGGCTTCCAGGTCGATCCTGGCGGGTACTTGCCCTGGATCGCCCGGTCGATCAGAGGTTTGTCTGGATCGGTAAGCAGCTTCTGATATTCGGCGCGACCCTCTTTGGTTGTGATGCGCTGTGAAAACAGGTTCGGATCGAATGTCGGCGCTGAGGCAATCGCCATAATCTCGCCGTTATTGGGATCCATGGCGATAATCACACCGCGGCCTTGTGGCGATTTTCTCAGTTGATCTTCGGCCGCCTGCTGCAGATCGAGATCAATCGTCGTCACGATGTCCTGTCCCGACTGTGGCTCGACCCTTTCGACCTCGCTCTGAATATGGCCGCGGCTATCGACAATTACTTTTCGATAGCCGTCGCGGCCGCGCAAGTATTCGTCGTAAACGGCTTCGAGCCCTTCCTGGCCAATCATGTCCCCGGGTTTGTAGCCTTTGTACTCGGGCTGTTTGAGCTGCTCCGGGCTGATTTCGCCTACATAGCCAAGCGCATGGGCCATTTGACCGTCTTCCGGATAACGCCGCTGCGGAATCTGCTCGACGCGCAGCGTCGGGAATTCCAGTTGGTGAGCGTCAACCCAGGCGATGTCGGCCGGCAGCGCGCCTTCCTTAATCAGGATCGATTCGAACGCAGGTTGGGACCTCACCTGATCAAAGCGCTCGCGCAGGAACACCTCGTCGATCAGCAGCCCTTCGGAGAGCGGTTTGATGAGCGAATAATCAACGCTCTTGGTAATCTCCCGCGAGAGGATGACGCTATAAATCGGCCGCGAATCAACCAGGAGTTTTCCGTTACGATCGAAGATCACGCCTCGCGGCGCCGGGATCGGCAACAGACGAATGCGCTGGTTCTCAGCCACCTCGGCGTAGCGTTTGCCGTCGATGATTTGCAGCTTGTAAAGCCTGAGACAGAGCACGCCCAGCAAGACCAGCACAAAGACCTGGATTAGGTGAAGGCGAACACGCAGATTCTGGGAATCGTCTACGAACTTCATAAACTACCTTCGTCGCAACACGCCCGAAGGACGTCGGGCCACCCGGCGGCGAACTGTAAACTGGCGCCGTTGTCGGGCTTTGCTGCTGAAAAAGATTCGTACATGTACAGCAGGATCGTGCCGGTGACTGTCGTGGCGATTAGCTTGTACGACAAAGACTGAATGAACGGCATTGGCGGCGCCTGTCCGAGCAATCGATGCATCCCGACATAGACCAAATTATCGAACAAGCTGGCTGCCGCCAGCACCGGAATGCGCAGCAGAGTAGTGTCCAGCATGACCCGCGAGGCAAAGAAGTAAACAGCATAAGCTGTTAGCACTTTGGAAAACCCGCCAGCCCCCAAAAGCGCGGGTGGTCCGCTGATTAGGTCCAGTTGCCAGGCCGGCTACGGCAGCCACGACCAACGCCTGGAGCGCTTCGCGTTGCAACGCGAAATAAACCACCAGGATCAACGTGAGGTCCACGAATCCCAAAGGCTGCCAGACGGCTCGCGCCGCGGATTGCAGGGCGATCGCCACGATCAGGAGTAGCGCGACTGTCAGTTGACGCATGGCTGGTTAGCGAGCAGCTGTCGATGAGCCGTTGGCAGTGAAATCGTTATGATGGGGCAGCACCGATCGATCGGGCGTTGTTTCTGTTTACTGCTCACCGCACTCACTACTTACTATTCTTTTTTTCTACGTTGGGGAGAGACTGATCAGGTTCGACTCGGGGTGGCGGTCGATACTGCAGCACCGCCACTTCTTTCAAACGTTCTAATCCTGCGCTCGGGCGAATGTGAATGACGAGAGCCTGGGTCGCAGATCCCGGCCGCACTTCGATCACATCACCAATCTTGTAGCCGGGCGGATAAATGGCATCCTGCCCGGTGGTCATGACAGAGTCGCCGGTCTGGACTTTTCGAGCCCGGAGACGTAACGCATTTCCAGCAATCCCAGCTCGCCCAATCCCTTAATTGATCCCATGGCATTCGACTGGCCCAGCTGGCCCACAACACCGCCGGCGCCGGCCTTTTCGTCGGTAACGAGCATCACCTGGGCGCTGAGAGGACTGGTGGAAATCACCCGGCCGACTATACCGCCTGGAGCCACCACCGGCATGTTAACTTCAACGCCGGCCCAACGGCCCTTGTCAATCGTGACGCCGTCAAACCACATCGACGGATCCCGGGCGATGACATTGGCGACTACCGTTTTGTAGGTACTGTTCTCTGTCAGCTTGAAGAGTTGTTCGAGGCGTTGCGCCTGGGCCGCTCGTTCCCGCGTGTCGCGCAGCTCGGTTTGCATCTGCTCGACTTGCTGGCGCAACTGCCCGTTTTCGACGGAAGCCCGGCGCAGTTCGCCGATATTCCCAAAAATCCGCCGAACCAATTCCCCGCGCCTGAGGCCCCTCGCTGCACCGGGTACATTACTGTCTGGGCAATTGAACGAATCTTTCGCTGTTTTGTGGCGCTGTCGCGGGCGTCGTAGGTCATCAAGGCGAAGTTCATCGCCAGCAATCCAAAAAGCCACCACGGAGCGCGCTGGCGAATCTCTTTTTGCGTGCGTATCGCAGCCATGATCAAAACGAGGTCGGAGGTTCGAGGCCGGATGTGGGGATATCAGAATCTGACCTCTGATTGCTGCCCTTCGACATCTGTTCTTAAGCTCCGGTCGTTAAGCTATTGTCCCATTTTACGCGCTTTAGCAAGTCGAAATCTGAGAGCATCTTGCCGGTACCGAGCACGACTGACGCCAGCGGGTCTTCCGCGAGCGACACAGGCAGGCCGGTTTCAATCGAGAGTCGTTTGTCGAGGTTTTTCAGGAGTGCGCCGCCGCCGGTCAAAACGATTCCGCGTTCCACAATGTCGGCCGAAAGTTCGGGTGGAGTTCTTTCGAGCGCGACGCGGACCGCGTTAATAATCGTCGAGACGGAATCGGCAAGCGCCTCGCGAATTTCTTCATCGGTGATCGTGATTGTCTTCGGAATGCCTTCGATCAAGTTTCGACCGCGCACTTCGAATGAGAGCTCTTCATCGAGCGGGAACGCTGAACCTAATTCAATCTTAATCGCTTCTGCGGTGCGTTCACCGATCAGCAGGTTGTATTTTCGTTTGATGTACTGTGTGATCGCCTCGTCCATCTCGTTGCCGGCAACCCGCACCGAACGCGAATAGACGATGCCACTCAAGCTGATCACGGCGATGTCAGTGGTGCCGCCGCCAATGTCGACGACCATGTTGCCGTGCGGTTCAGTAATCGGCAGCCCGGCGCCGATCGCCGCCGCCATCGCTTCTTCAACCAGATAAACTTCGGATGCCTTCGCGCGATAAGCCGAGTCTTCGACGGCGCGCCGCTCAACCTGAGTAATCTCTGAAGGGATGCCGATTACCACTCGGGGGCTCACCCACGTTTTTCCGTTGTGCGCCTTGCGGATGAAGTGCTGCAACATCTTCTCGGTAACTTCGAAGTTCGCGATCACACCGTCTTTCATCGGACGAATCGCCACAATGTTACCGGGGTTCGACCCAGCATCTCTTTGCGTCGCGGCCCACAGCCTCGACCGCGTTGGTAACCTTGTTGATAGCCACGATTGAAGGCTCTGAGACGACAATGCCTCGGCCCTTCGCGTAGACCAGCGTGTTGGCGGTGCCAAGATCGATTGCCAGATCGCTGGAAAATAGACTAAAGACAGATTTAAAAGCCATTTGTTACCGATTTCCCTGACTGAAAATGAGTTGTCTGAAGGGGTGAGCGATTAAATTGAGTGCAGGCTAGAAGCCGCGACGGGCGCGAGTGGCCTGGCAAATAAGTATAACGACTCACCGAAGCAGAACCGAACGGACAAAGATACAACGATTCGGGCGCTAACGCTATCACGAAATGAACTTCTCGTCGGGAATTCTTTGAAATTGTGGGCCGTCGACTGCGTCACCCCGAGAGATGATTCGGCCGGGCGCAAATCGAGAGAGGTGATGACCCTAACGCAGTTCTTATTCGCGGCTTTGGCGGCGTACATGGCGCGGTCGGCGCAGGCTATGAGTTGGTGCGGAGACAGGGCATCGTCGGGAAATACGGCCAGGCCTATGCTCGAGGTGAGACGGATCTGCAGCCGGCGTCCGCCCGTGAACCGATGTCGCTCGACCTTGGCGCGAATCCGGTCGGCAACCCGGACGGCTTCATGAACGTTGGTCTCCGGAAGAATGACCACAAATTCGTCACCTCCGTAGCGGACGACACAGTCAGTGTCGCGCACGGATGGCAGAATTACAGAAGCCACTTCCATCAAAGTGTGCGAGCCGGCCAGGTGACCGTGAAGGTCGTTGACGGTTTTAAAATCATCCAGATCGAGAAACAAAGCAGATATCTTCGAGCCAAACCGACGCGCGCGCTTCATCTCATTCACCAGGAACTGACGAAGATAGCGTGCGTTATGCAGTCGCGTTAATTCATCGGTCTGCGAAAGACGCTCAGCTTCCGCCACGCGGACCGAGTTCGAAAGCGCCGCGGTGATTGGCAACGACAACGCGCTGAGAAATGCCAGCTCAGCGCGCGAGAACGAGCGCGACTCGGGCCTCCGGCGAATTCCTTCGAGTACGCCATGAACCCTGTCTCCGCAAACCAGCGGCAGGGCGAGGATCGAATTTGTACGCACGGCTTTTCGCACTGGCTCAACTTTGAAGACTGCGTCCCGCGCGACGATGGTCGCTGGTATTGACGAGGGAGCGCCGATGTCCGAAACAACCGGACTGTTGATTTGAGCGGAGTTCTCGAACACTGAAGAAGTTTGGGTCGCGAGCAACTCAAGCTCTATTTCGTGGCGACTGGTGTGTTGATCGGCGACGAAAATTGACCAGCGATCCGCACTGGTTATTCGCGCGAGACCGTCCACCGCTATCTCGGCAGCCTCTTGATGGCTCGTGGCGAAATGCAGCGCGGCGATTAGAGAGAATGCGTCACGCAGGCGTTGGCTGCGCAGCGACTGTGGCAATGCCAGGTCGGTTAGGTTAGGCACGCTCTTGAAGGTTTCGGGCAGATCATCTGCTTCCGGGTTCTCTTCCACTTCGCGCAACAGTGCCGGCAACTGCGCCGCACTCTCTGCCACAGCGCGGAAACCAAGTTTTATTAACTGCTTCGTGGTTTTCGATCCGGGCCGACGGCCAGGAAGCTGACAAGCCACGAGCGGTATGCCTGGCCACAATTCGTCCGCTTGCTCTACAACCGCGCGTAGCTTAGTGACAGCAGTGGGTTTGGGTAGCTCGGAGACTACGGCAACGGGCGATTGAAGGTCGACAATGTCAGCTTGCAGCTGACCCGTTGTCTCGGCAATCCGGCATCTGGAGACGACGAGGCCCGCTGAAATCAGGACTTCGAGCACCTCCGAAGCGAATTCGCTCTGCAATTCAGCCAGTAAAATGACGTGTTTCTTCATCCGGCACTTGTTCCTGAAACGTCACTCGCGAGGTTTGAAAAATGGCCGGGGCGTGCCCTTCAATAACCAAACGAAAGCCTAATTCGTGAGGGGTACGCGATAGTTACTAGTATTGCCTTGTGAATCTGATACCTGGATCGCGACCTCGCGTGAGTTGGGCGGGGCGCTGATCTGAATCTGGAAAGTCCCGTCGGCAGCGGCTGAGGCTTCGCGATCGGACGCACGCACAGTCGCGCCGGGCGAGGTTGTGCCGCGAATTATGTAAACGTTGCCTCCGAGAAGAACGGTTGAAAGATTTGAAACTGGGATTGAAGATAACTTGGCTCCGGGGCCATCACGATGAATTTTAGCGGTTCGCTCCAATCGCTGGTTTGGCCCGACGAGGCGGTCGCTCTGATCCGCCAGAAGTAAGAACCTGGGCGCAGGTCGCTGGCGCTGAACTGGGTTACCGATAATTGATCGCGTTCGATCACTCTTCCTTCCGAAACAAAGAACGGCGAGGTCGCCACCTCGACCCGGTAATAAGAGGGAACGCCCGTCTGAGGTTTCTGCCATCGCAGCGGCACAGTTGCTGAACCGTTGTTGGTAGCTGTAATTTTTCGAGGTCTCGCGGCTGTATCGGCTGGGGCACCTCCAGCAATCGCTGCGGTTTTGAAATCGTTCCCGATTGATTCACGGAAACGTATTCGCCACCTTGCAATGAAAGCCGCTCGCCCAGTCTGTTGGCGCTTTGCACCGCACCACTGTTGACGCGAATCTCTTCAGTGCCCTCTGGAGTGACGCCAAAACTGGCCGCCGTCTGACTGCCAATCTGATTCTGGGTCTTCGGCGTCTCGATTACGTTCTTGTTGTTTTCACTTTGATCGGAGGTGCGAACCAGCATCTGTCCGCTATCGACCACGACGTGAACGTTGGAACGCTTCCCGTCCTGGGCGCTTTCATTGTCGCGAATGATAATTGTGCTGTTCGGCCTTACCACTACAGTAGAGCCATCGGCCATGCTGATTCGGGCGCGTCCGTCGGCTTGAGTCTGTACTGTGTCGCCGGGATAGAGTTGGATATCACTTTTTGCGATCACAACCTGGCGGGTTGACGAGCGAATGACCCGCACGTCTCCTTCAAATGACATGAAGCGCGCCTCCCGCCAGGGCTTCTGATTTCGTCGCGACGTTCTTCAGCGGATTGCCGTATTTCCAAACGTACAGGGCGAAGCCGCCGCCAATCGCACACAAAATGAGGGCCACCACACCGAGGTACACGGCGCGCTTTTGATTACCCACCAGTCGAGGTCGAAGTGACTGACTTTGCTTGCTGCCATTCTCTTTTGGAAGTGTGAAGGAGGCGTCAGGATGGCCAACGTGGCCAAACACAGATTAACACAGTGGTTTGGTTGTCGACAAGACTGGATTTAGAGAGATTTTGGGCGATTGTCAGACCATCATCGGACATAGATGGGGTTCGAGATAATCCAGGGCTGACCCGTTACCGGCGCGGGGAGCGAGTCCAGATAGAGTTCCACGTGATAAATACCTGGGCCGTCGGGCGAAAACTCTGCCCAGGTTCCTGACTTTTGATCGATCACGTTTCCGTTTTTGAGCATTGAGATGCGGGCCGGAATTGGCGACCGGACCTGGAAGCGTAGCGAGCTACCCATTGAGACGTCGTCGCCCATGACCTTATCCGAGTTGGTAACGCGAAAGACAAACCCGCTCGGGTCGCTAAACAAATCGAACGACAGGTAGCAGTGTCCGCGCGACAGAGCCTCGAGGAGAGCTTCGCGCGCGAGTGCTCTATCCTTCCTGATCAGGACAGTGGGTACGCACGAGGCGAAAGCTTCTCTCGTAAGGATCGAGTTTTAGACCGATCAATTGCTTTCCGGTTGCATCATCCAGGCTCAGGCCCACATTTGAGTGTGCATCGTTGCCGGCCACCGCGACCAGCTTGCGATTGGCTGATGCGGCGTTCCATCGCCGGATGTTTTCGTTCGGACGCGCAAAGAAATTTGCGAACATCAAATCAGCGTAGCCGCGATATGACCACAGGCCATCAAAAACATGAGCCAGCGATTAATCCGTTGCGTGTTTGTAAACACGTTGTAGATTTCGACTCCATCGACATTCGCGGACTGCCAATTCTGAGACTCCGACGGATAAGCGGCAATCGTGAGTCCGCCCGCGGTCCTTTGCTGATCGACGACTTGCTGCGTTGTCTGCGAGCTCATTGAGGCGGCGTTTGGTTGGCCCGGGATTAAAGAACGCGATCGCCGTTGGCTGTTGAGACCTCGTTGCCGTTAACAAAGATGATTCCCGCAAAGGTTCCGTTAAGGGTCATCGCCGAAGAGTCGAACCTCGGCCTGCGGATGCTCGGTCATGATCACGAAATCAAGTTGGTTGGCTTTTGCGCCCGTGATCACTTCGGTGAAAGTCCCAGCGCTGTGACCGCCGAGAAAAGAGTGAACGTGAATCACGCCCCGGTAATCGGCGTATTCACTTTCAGGTGGCGTGGAGAACGCTGAGCAGCGAGTTGCTGGATCGCATTCTTCAGCCGGCGCAGTCGGTAGCGGCGATAGGCAAAGGGCAGCTGGGACAGGACGATCAGTCCCAAAATCACGATCAGAATCTTGCGCTTCATCAGGATCGCCAACCTGCGGCCGGCGGTTGCGGAGCATCCGGCTCGCCTTTTGCGGCACATTACACAGCAGGCGGGACGCCTGCGCACCTAGTCTTCGAAATCAACCTTGGCCATGGTCTCAAGAATGGTGTTACCGAACTCGACTACCTTGACGTGGTCGGGATGGATCGAATAGGCATCCAGCACCGACCGGTCACGAAAGATGGCCACCAGGCCCGTGTCGTACGAGCGCGGCGAATGCAGGGTGTCGGAGCCGACCGAAAGGCTCTCAATACCCGGGACGATGTTGGTTAACGAACGGAGTTGCGCGCGGTGCTCTTCGCGGGTGGACTCGGAAACATCCGCGCGATACTTCCAAACTACCAGGTGTGTCAGCATTCTTATTAGTCCTCGAATCGTTATTTCAAATACCTGTCAAACCACGTCAGGGTGCGCTCGAGCGCATCCACCCGATGCTTAGGCTCGCGTAGTCCGTGACCTTCGCGCGGATAACGGACCAGAACTGTGTCCACACCTCGGCGTCGCAGACCCATGTACATTTCTTCAGCCTGGGTGATGTGAACGTCATTGTCCAGCTCGCCGTGAATAAACAGAGTGGGCGTTTGCGCCTGGCGAACGTAACGGAGCGGCGACCATTGCCACAACAGTTCGAAATTGTCCCACGGGAAGCCGCCAAACTCTGAATGAATCAGATCCTGGTAGAGCGAGGTTGAGTAAAAGCTGATGAGGTTACTCAAACTGGCCACCGATACGGCGGCTTTGAACCGGGGTGTCTGGGTAATGATCCAATTGGTCATGAACCCGCCGTAACTGCCACCGGTGACGCCCAGCCGAGACTGATCGATCCACGCGTACCGTCGCAGAGCTTCGTCAACACCAAGCATCAAGTCTCGATAATCTCCTCCGCCCCATTCGTTCAATGTGCCGTCCGAAAATCTCTGGCCATAACCGTTTGAGCCGCGCGGATTGACGTAGAGCACGCCGTATCCGCGGGCGGCAAAAACCTGAAACGATGCAGTTGAACGAGTAGCCATACATGCCGTGTGGTCCGCCATGGATGCTAAGAATCAAAGGGTACTTGCGATCCTCTCGCCAATCTGCAGGCTTCATCAACCAGGCTTGAGTCTCAGTTCCGTCGAAACTTTTGAACCGGAATTCTGCCGGGTCAATCAGCGTGTTGGCCGCGCCGAAAGCCTTCGTTGTGATTGGTAAGTCGCACCAGTGAATTACCGCTGCCGATCCAAAGCTCTTGAGGGTGAGTTGGGTCGCTGATGACCGCGACCATGGTCGCCAGTCGTATCGGCAATCGGTTTTGCCCGGAGACGAATTCACCGACCATCAGGTGTTCAGAGACACTGAAACGAGGTCACCTGAATTCTTTGATTGAGGGCCGTGGGCGCCGCCGAGTCGAGGGCCCCGTCGCGCTCGCTTTCGCGGCGACTTGTTTCGTCGATTGTGTCGAAGACTGGCCGTGCCTTTCGTTCGAGAGCTCAACCTCGAAAACCAGAGTCTGGCCGTGATCGTTGGCTGAGAAGTAGACGGCCCGGCTATCTGAGCGCCACTGCGGACTGCGCGCGCGTCGATCCTGCGAAGCGGTGAGATCGCGGCGTGAATCTCCCCGGCGGAAGTTAACCAGATATGGGTGTCTTCCGCGACGCTGTCGATGGTGGTTACTTCGCGTCTGGTGGCCGCATAGGCGATCCATTTTCCATCCGGGAGACCACGCGGGCTCGTACTCGCAGCCCGCCGTCTGTCGTTATTTGCCGGACCTGTCCCTGCAGGTTCACCGCGAAAATATCCGAGTTGTTGAGGGCGTCGGGATCAGATTCGTGGTTCGAGAGAAAGCGATTTCGTCGCCGCCAGGGCTGAAACTCAGCGCGTGATCGTAAAACAATCCGGAGGTGAGTTGCCGAGGTTGCGGCGCATCGACATCCGTGATCCAGACATGAGTGCGCAGCCGATCAGACATGGATGTGCGTGACTTGTATTGGATGCGATCGATTACCTGCGGATCGTCACCCTTATCCACAGCCTCTTCGCTGGCCGAAATGAACGCAATCATCCGCGAGTCAGGCGACCAGGCGAAAGACTGTCCGGCATAAGTAATAAAAAATTTGTCTCGCGGACAGCGGCGACGAAGTCGAGGCACCTGGGGACCCGGGCGGTGATCCAGATTCCGCGCTGGCTATCGTGAGTTGAGATGAAAGCGATCGATTTGCTGTCAGGCGACCAGCGAGGGTTGCTGCCATTCCACCCTGAGGGAAGCAAAGGCCTGCTCGAAGTTCGGAAGGATTCCCAGTTTCGGCGTTGCTCTGGTTGACGAGCGGTGGGATTGCCTCCCACGCGTTCGCCGGCCCGCGCCAGCCACAAGTTGTTGACTGTCTGACTGCCTTCAGTCGTCGCTACGGAGTAAACGACCCATTCACCGCTGGGGAAATCTGCGCGTCACTGATGGCGGCAACCCGCAGAATATCTGCCGGAGTCAGGCGGCGCGATTGGGCGCACCGCTGAAACCGTCAGGGAGAGAAGAATTGCCGGAACCGCAAGAAGAATGCGTGTGCGATTTGCCATGATCAACGGCTAAATCAACTTACGAGGGCTACCCAGGCGTTCATTTAAGAGTTCCCAAACCTGAGTTACATGCCTTTCGGTAGTACGAATGTTTCCGATTGAAGAGGCGCAGGGTCAGCTTGTCGTCAAGTTTTGTATGGGACAAGAGAGCTTTGCCCGTCGCATTGACGCCATGCATGATTTCTTCATTGAGCGTATCAAGTCGCGTGGCGCGCGTCTCGTCGTCTTCGTCCTTAACCGAAGGGCACGCGCGAAAACAGACCAGCGCGAACGGCGTCGGGGCCATTAATTCCCAGTCGGTCGACTGCGCGACCCACGAAGCGAAAAGTTGCGCCAGGCGACAATGTTCGCGAATCCGAGCCGCCAACCCTTCATGACCAAAGTAGCGAATGATCATCCAAAGCTTCAGCGCGCGAAAGCGTCTGCCCAGTTGGACGCCGTAATCAGATCCGCTGCGGACCTTCTCCTGCTCCGGAGTGCGCAAGTACTCGGGTACCAACGAGAACGCGCCGCGCAGCAGATCCAAATGACGACAATAGAGGACCGAAAGATCAAAAGGCGTGAACAGCCACTTGTGCGGATTCAACACCAGTGAATCGGCGCGATGACACCCGTCGAGGATATGACGCATCTCGGGCACAATGGCGGCCGACCCGCCATAAGCGGCATCAACATGAAGCCACATCGCCTGCTGCTCACCGATCTTGACGATCTCGGGAATGGGATCAATGCTGGAAGTTGATGTCGTTCCCACCGTCGCCACGATACAAAAGGGCAAGAAACCGTTGCGCTTGTCTTCATCGATCGCGTTCGCGAGAGCTTTGGGGTCCATCCGAAAATCTCTGGTCCACGGGAATCTTCCGCAGGCTTCTTTGGCCCAGCCCGAGCGTGATGATCCTTTGTCGATCGAAGAGTGTGCGTGTTCCGACGCATAGACTCGCAGCAATGGCAGGTCTTTTCTTCCGCTCATGCCTTCTTCGCGGATGCGCATCTCGACGCCCTCGCGGGCGGCCGCGATGGCGTGCATGCTGGAAACCGAAGCCGTGTCGTAGATGAAGCCACTCATCCCCGCGTCGAGCCCGAGCATTTGTCGCAGCCAGTCGAGCACCACTTCTTCCAATTCGGTCGAGGCCGGCGAGGTGCGCCACAACATCGATTTGACATCGAACGCGGCGCTGAGCAGTTCGCCAAAAATTCCCGGGGCTGAAGTTGACGTGGCGAAGTACGCGAAAAAGGAAGGATGACTCCAATGGGTTAGCGCCGGAACGATCAATCGATCGATGTCGGCGAGGATGGCTTCCATCGGTTCGCTGTGGTCTGGCGGCGAGACAGGCAGTTGCGCTTTCAGATCGCCGGGCTCGATTTGAGCGAGTACCGGAAGTTCTTCGATCCGCTCAAAGTAGTTCGCAATCCAATCGACGATCTCGTGGCCAAAGCGTCGAAAATCTTCGGCGGACATGTCGCCTAATGCATGTTTCCCCAGCTCTGAATCTGTTTTCGCTTTGTTCACCTCGGACTCTTCTTTGCGGTTTTTCCTTTGCGTCTTTGCGCCTTTGCGTGAGATCAGTCCTCAAGTCGATTCACAACCCGGGCAATTCCATTCTTGATGAGGTCCACGTTGAAGTTAATCAGGAGCCCAAGTCGCTTATCTGTGAGTCTCAAGTAAGTCAGCAACTGTTTCTTATGAACTGGTGCAATGGTCTCAATTGATTTGACTTCAACTACTACCTTGCTCTCAACAATCAAATCGGCGCGGAAGCCAAGTTCCATTCGAACCGTTTCGTGGACGACGGGTATAGGTTGTTGCCGCTGCACGCGGAGACCGCGTTTCCCAAGCTGATAAGCCATAATCGTCTCGTACACGGACTCAAACAGCCCAGGTCCGTAAGCTGTGTGTATCTTGAAGGCAACATCAACAATTTGCGTTGCAACTTCATTTTCGGTCATGGAAGGTAATTCTCACGCAAAGCCGCAAAGTCGCAAAGGAACGCCAAGAAAGATCGGAGAAGCAAAGAAAGCCCTCAAAACCCCAGCGGCTGTAATGGCCGCGGCTGTGTGCCTTCAAAGAACCAACTCGCGCCGACCCGCAGCCGGTGATGCCAGGTGGGCAAACGCGCAGTGTACATAGCAAAGCGCGCCTGACGAGCCAGAGGGCCACCGATGACTTTACCTGCGGTGAGGACCGCCGCATGTTCAGTTCCCAGGCTTAACGCTTCGCCCAATTCGACAAAGCGCCTGGTTTTCAACTTCGCTGCCTTCAAAGAACCTGCGAATGTTCTGCGCGCAAAGGTGCGATTCCTGCAAAGCCAATTGAGCGGTTCCGGCCAGTGTCGGCGTGACGTCGGCATAGAGCGCAGCATCGCCCAGCGCGAAGACGTCTTCGATGGCCGCGTACCTGAAGGGTTGGCTCGACCGCGATCAGCCCGCGGCGGTCTCTTATCAACGTTCAAGTCCTTCGAGTAAGGGGCTGGGACGCACGCCGGCTACCCAGACGACTCCGGCCGTTTGAAGTTCGGTCTGGTTGTGATTGTGTTCAAGAGTGATGCTGGTTTCCGACACTCGGACGACTCTGGTCTCGGTATAGACTTCGACTCGATGTTCCGTCAGCGCAGCTTCAACGAACTTGCGAATCTCGTCTCCCATGCCGGGGACCAGCCGATCGGCCATTTCAATGATCACGACCCTCGGCTCGCCGGCGCAGGGCGCGCCGCTTGACCGCGTCGCGGAGCAGGTCAGCCATCTTGGTGGACAATTCGACCCCGCTGGCGCCGCCGCCGACGACCGCAAACGTCAGCGCGGCGCGGGTGTCCTGGGGTGCTGAATCAGGTTGCACCCGATCAAGGGTCTCGGTCATTCGGCGACGCAGAAGATTGGCGTCATTCAAGGTTCGAAACGGAAGCGCGTACTGCTTCGGCCCCTTCCACGCCGGAATAATTCGTCGTCGCGCCGGGAGAAACGACCAGGGCGTTATACGGGATGGGTTCCTCCCGCTCAGCCAATTTCACCGTTTTCGAAGCAAGATCGATGCTGGTGACGCGTCCCCTGATGAATTTCGCCTGCTCCTCGATCAGTTCCCGGCAGTCGGGAGCGATGTGCCAGGCTTCGACTTCGCCGCTCAGATACTCATAAAGCATGGGCCGAAAGAGGAAATGGTCCTCATCATTGATGAGGGTCACTTCACCGGCGCCATTCAGATCGAGGGCCGTGAATAGTCCACCAAAGCCGCCACCGATTATTACGATTTTCCGACTGTTTTTGTCATCACCAACCGCCGTCAATTCTTGAATCCGCGAGATGTTAGCAGACAAACGGGTCGCTGGCACGAGTTTCAATGGCCGATTCGTCCCGGCTGGACACTAGTGTGACCGAAATGTTACTTCTGATTCGTAATTTCAAGTTTTTGTGGTTTGTCGCTTTGATTTTAAGCGCCTACTGCAGTCTGGGAGGACCATTTTTAGTAGTGTCATTAGCAAGAGAAGCAAAAGAAAAAATCGTCGGCGATTTTCGAGCACATGATTCAGATACGGGTTCAGCGCCAGTCCAAATTGCGCTCCTGAGCCAGCGAATCCACGAACTCACAGAGCATTTCAAAACACACAAGAAAGACCATCACTCGCGGCGAGGGCTGCTAATGATGGTCCAGCAGCGTCGTAGTTTGCTCAATTATTTGAAGCGAACCGATATTCAGCGCTACCACGAAGTGGTGGGGCGTCTCGGATTACGAGTTAGCCAGAAATAGTTCAATCAGAGAATCTTCGAATCTCTAAAACAAAGCACGCGTTATCGAAGAGCTTGATCCGAGCCGAACGTGACGGCGATACAGGAACCAAGCGACGCGGCTGCCTTACAAAATCGAAAGGCGGCAAGAGCTCACGGCCAGGCTCTGCCGCCTTTCTTTTTGAGTACGCTGAGGCAGGCTTCGAAAGCGCGATCCCGACTTAGATGACGGACTGACGTCTGTCCACATGCAAACCGCAGCGGATGAGACGCTGCGTGCCGGCGCTAAGACGCCAGGCATCGTCAAAAGGAGACGATTAAAGATGACAGTGAAGAAGTATTTGAAAGAATCAATCAGACTCGGCGATCGCGACCTGACAGTTGAAGTCGGACGCGTCGCCAAACAAGCAGACGGATCTTGTGTGATCCGTTATGGCGATACGATGGTTTTATGCGCTGCGGTTGGCGCCCCAACACCGCGGGAAGGCATAGATTTCTTCCCGCTGACGGTTGAATATCGTGAAGCAAATTATGCCGCCGGACGCATTCCGGGAAACTATTTTCGCCGCGAAGGACGCCCGAACGAAAAAGAAGTTCTCACCAGCCGTTTGATCGACAGACCCTGCCGGCCTTTGTTTACCGAAGGCTACCGCAACGAAACCCAGGTCATTGCCACGGTAATCTCAGCCGATCCCGATAACAATCCTGACGTCGTAGCCATTACCGGCGCTTCGTGCGCGCTTTACCTTTCGGACATTCCGTTTTCCACCCCAATTGCCGGCGTGCGCATTGGCTTGATCGATGGGCCGGTATGTCGTGAATCCGACTTACGACGAAAGTCGCGACTCGCGTCTGAATCTGATCGTCGCCGGGACGGAAGAAGCCATCGTGATGGTTGAGGCGGGCGCCAGGAAGTTTCAGAAGCCGATCATGGTTGAGGCCCTGATGCTCGCGCACAAGGAGATCAATCGACTCTGCCGCTGGCAGAAAGAACTCTACAAGGCCCTGGAGATCGAGAAGCGTGCGGTCGACGCCGCCGGCTTTGAATGAAGAGATGATCGGCGAGATCGAGCGCAACTATGCCGAGCGCTCTGCGGGCCGCGCTGGATACTACCGGCCAGGAAAAACGCGCCAGTTATGCTGCCGTTGATGCGCTGAAGAAGGAAGTGGTTGAAGGCTATCCGGAGGATCAAGCCGAACAGCGTGTGATGGCGAAGAAGGTTTTCGATCATCTGAAGGAAAAGATCTTCCGCGACGATATTCTGAATCGCCGCCGTCGCCCTGATGGCCGCCGGTTCTCAGAGATTCGCGCCATCAATTGCGAAGTCGGCTGGCTGCCGCGAACGCACGGTTCGGCCCTGTTCACCCGCGGTGAAACCCAGGCGATGGTCACCGCCACGCTCGGGACCAAGGAAGACGAGCAGTTCATGGACGATCTCGAAAAGGGTGAGGTCAAGCGCCGCTTCCTGCTGCACTACAATTTTCCGCAGTACTCGGTCGGTGAAGTGGGCCGCTTTGGTTCCTCTTCCCGTCGCGAAATCGGTCACGGTGCGCTGGCGCGCCGAGCGCTCGAAGCGGCATTGCCCGACGACGCGGACTTCCCTTACACCCTTCGCATTGTTTCCGATATCACGGAATCGAACGGATCGTCATCGATGGCCAGCGTTTGCGGCGGCACCCTGGCTTTGATGGACGCCGGTGTGCCGATGAAGGCAGCGGTCGCCGGCGTCGCGATGGGGCTGGTGATGGAAGGCAATAAGTACGCGATTCTGACCGACATCGCCGGTGCCGAAGATCATTACGGCGACATGGATTTTAAGGTCAGCGGGTACGCAAGAAGGCATTACGGCGCTGCAGATGGATATCAAGATCGCCGGCGTCAACGCCCAGATCATGGCCGAGGCCCTGGAGCAGGCCAAGAAGGGCCGGCTGTTTATCCTTGATGTCATGAACCAAACGTTGCCGAGTGCGCGCGAGGCAATTTCGCAGCATGCTCCGCGGATAATCAAAATCAAGATTAATCCGGACAAGATCCGCGACGTCATTGGACCAGGAGGCAAGGTGATTCGGGCCCTGGTTGAAGAGACAGGCGCAAAGATCGACGTTGAAGACGACGGCACGGTTTCGATTGCCACAGCCGACGGCGCTGCCGCCGAAGCCGCAGTCGCGCGTATTCGCGGCCTGACCGCGGAAGCCGAAATCGGCCAAACCTATGTGGGCACGGTTAGCCGCATCGTCGATTTCGGAGCCTTTGTGGAAATCTTTCCCGGCACTGATGGTCTGCTGCACATTTCAGAAATCGCGGATCGTCGCATTCGTGACGTTCGCGATGAACTGAAGGAAGGACAGCAGATTCTGGTCAAGTGCATCGGCAAAGAAGGCAACAAGATTAAGCTTTCCCGCAAGGCCGTGCTTGAAGGACGAAGACCGTAGCGGAGCCGCAGCCAGGAGTGACGCCAGACGTCACTCATAACGCAAATCGCTGATCCTCTGGGCAGTTCGCGGCCTCTTTAGCCATGAGGCAGGCTGGCATGGCCTCGGGAGGCCGCATGTGTTCATTGTTTCAGGCGCCACGAAGCAATCCCTGAGAATCAGCCAATCGCGGTCTAAATCCTTGTCTGAAACTGGAATACCTTCCGCATTAGCTCTGTTTTCCTTACAGGCAAAACAGCCCAAAAAGCGTGTTACAGGCTTGAACCACGATCAGGCTGTTCTGACTGTGTCTGTAAAAATAAACTGTGTTTTAAGTGTCGAACGCAGGAAGAAAAGCCCTATTGCTGCTTTTGAATGACTTGAGGAGGAGTTCCTAACCACATGAGGACTCGAATTTTTCGAACTTTATCAACCGCGCTGAGCTTGCTGTTACTGGTCGCCATTCCGACGCAAGCTGGTCCGATCAAGTTCGTTGATGTCATAAACGTCATGGGCGACCTGCAAAGAGCTGGCCAGATCCAGCAGCTTGAGCTAAGAGCTGGGCTGCGAGATCCGGGCACCCAGAAGGTTGCCGGCGCTTCGGCGTCGATACCCTCGACGGCCCCCGGCTTCAGAGGCAGATGGCGGATGGCACGTTGGCCGCATTTGGACCCCAGGACGTCGCTTCCCTGAATGCCGGTACGGCGGTCGCTCCACAACAGCCACAGGGCGATGTCCAGGTCTTTGACCAGGACAGCTATTGATGGAACGATTTGCGATTGCGGCGAGATTCCGCCGGTTGGTGGTGGATTCAAGTGGTGGCCGTTCCTGGCATTGATTCCGCTGGTTTGCGTCACGGGCATCTGCAGTCACGATAACCCGCCGCCGCCTCTACTTCCTTCGCCAACTCCGCCGGTTCCGGGTCTTTTCTGCGTTAACTGCGAGGCCACGCCGACGCCAACTCCGCCGCCGGTTCCGGGTCTATTCTGCGTTACCTGTGCACCCAGTCCTACTCCGCCGGCTCCTGTACCTGAACCGACGTCTTTGCTACTGTTCGGCAGCGGCATCGTTGCCCTGACCGCAGGTGCGCGCCGCCGCTTGAACAAGAAGCGTGAATAAACAAGCTGAGTCGTCGACGGAGGAATAACCATGAATCCAGGAAAATTCACAATGCGCTCTCCGCCCCAACTCAATTTCGATCAAAGCCGCGGTTATCGGCCTGATCGCGATCGCATTCGTCCTTGCCTCTACTTCTTCGACTGCATACGCGGCCAAGAAGGTGAAGTACGGCCAACTTGAAATCTCAACCAATCCTGGCGGCTTTCCGCTGCGCATCGATGGTCAGCCCCAGGGCGACACATCAACCACTGTTCGGGTGATCGAACTTCAGCCAGGACATCACAATGTCGAAATTCTTCTGCCTAACGGGGGAAAATGGGTTCGTGACTTTGACATCGAACGCGCCCGAAAAGTCTGTGTCAATCTTAACTATCACCCAAAGAAATTTACTGTCGCACCAAGTCTCCATGCCCCTATCCGGTTAATATCTCCGCGCCGGTCAGCGTGAACGACGGTGATTTGATCACCTTCACGTCTGATGTCGCCTACAGCGGTTCGAAGCCATTGACTTACACCTGGACTGTCTTCGCCTGGTGAAGCTCGAATCGTTAGCGGGGCAGGCACGGCCACCATAACGGTTGATTCGACTAACCTCGGCAATCAGCGCGTAATGGCTACTCTGGTTGTGGATGATGGGTCAGGCGACGCCATTGTGCCGTCAGACTGCGCAGAGCCGCGACCAACGTCGTCAAGAAGGAAATGCCGCCGCCCGAATGCAAGGTGTTCGACCAGTTCCCGTCGGTAGCCTTCGATGACGACAAGGCGCGTTTTGATAATCTGGCGATCGAGTTGCAGAACTCGCCCGACGCCACTGCCTACATCATGATCTATGCCGGTCGTACCAGTCGCGCGGGCCAGGCAGACCGCCTTGGTCAACGCACGATGGATTACCTGACAACACAACGTGGAGTCGACGCGCACCGGGTTGTCATCTTGAATGGCGGCTATCGGGACACGGACTTCATCGAAATTTGGGTCTGTCCGCCGGGAGCAAAGACTCCGCAGCCGACGCCGACCGTACAACCGGGAGACGTGCAGCCTGCGCAGGACCGCACTCGGCCCAGAAAGCCGCGCCGGCGCGGTAACGAGTAAACGCCGGCACTACCAGCGCCCACAAGGTCGTGGGCCTAACACCGAGCAGGTGGCAACAACACCCTTCGTTGTCACCTGCTTTTTCTTTTCGCGTTTGACCTCATCTCTAACGTGTGTTAAGAATTTCAGTGTAATAATTTCCCCGTAAAGCTTCCCTCTTTAACCCTCAAATCAAAACGTAATTCCCCTTGGAGGGATTGTTATGGCCGAGAACGGTGATGGCGGCAGTAGCACCGGCATCGTAGCTGTGCTGGTTATCTTTCTTATCGTAGTCATCCTGGCATTTTTAGCTTGGAGAGGCGGCTTGTTTGGGGAAGAAAAACCCAAATTAACGTCAATGTCACGACGCCTCAACCGGCACAGCAAAGCCAGCCGGCACCCGTAGCTCGCCTTAACCAACCATGGGACTTCATGAGAAGGAGATGAGAATGGGTGACAATGGTGGTGGTGGCAGCGCTGGAGTGGTGGCGGTCCTGGTGATTTTCATAATTGTGGTGGTCGCGGCCTTCTTTGCCTGGCGAGGCGGATTGTTTGGAGGCAAGACCACTAAGGTGGATGTGAACGTAACAACGCCTCAGAAGTAAGCGCGTTCAGCTCGGGACCGTTGGTCGATGGAGGGCGATTATTAGCGCGAATCCTGCTCAGGTTGTTTAGCGGCGAGCAAGGTGGCGTGACGACACGGGTCCCGGTTAGATCATCCAGGTTGAGACGAACCGATCCGCCGGCATCGGAATAAGCAGCGGCCCGTTGCGCCCGGCGGTGCCGGAACAACATCGTGCCAATGATGGCGCCGGCAGCCAGACAAAAAGCAGCGAAAGACCTGAGCTCTTCAGGACGGCGACTAAGACGCCGGCTGAAGTCTGCGCAAAGTATCTTTGCAGCCGCTGGTACAAGTGTGGGTCATCTCCCAGCCACTGGACGACCTGTTCGTACTTCACCTGATCAATCAGCGCACTGGCGGTCTTCTCGTCCGGAGCATTAAAAACGAAAACAGAATAGTTACCAACACGTCGATACGCAGTCGGCACCGGCTGGCCCGTCTTTTTCAGTTCATCGATCTTTGTCCAGATTCGCTGGTCGTTGTCTATCGAGAATTGCGGAGTCGTGAACTCGACTATGAGAAGTTGTGACTGACCGTAATTCGCTATGGCCGCTTCCGCTCCGCCGTCGAAGCTAATCACATCCAACACCGGTTGATTGGCGACGACTTCGCGCATCGCACCAGGGCCCATTACGTACGATGTTCGGCCTTTCACATTTAACCAGTCAGGCAGGTGCTTCACCAGTACCGGTACTTCATCTTCACCCTTGTCAATGGTGGCGGCGAAGGATCGCGCTAGCTCATCAGCGGTCTTCGGATTGCCGTCAGCGCTGGTTACGCGCACGAAGGTTGTGCCTTTGAAGAATGAAACGCCGCGGGTGTCTGTTGTGCTGGCGGTGCCTACATCAGCAAACTTGATTTCGCGAGATTGTGGGCCGTCGCCCTTTCGCGCGATAAGCGTCAGCAGCGAGAAAGCCTCAGAGTCAGTCTGAAAACGGACCACTTCAATCAGTAATTTGTCGCCGGTTTTCGCAGCGTATTCCGCCTCGCCACCGATGAATAGTGGCGGCGATTTCGGATCGGGGCTGGCGGGAAAAAACTCGGGTCGCAGCGTACCGTCTTTGGCCAGGGTCGTGACTGGATTAATCGAAGCGGCTCGGTGAAAACTTCCAAGATCGGCCGGCAGAATCTTCATCAACTCAGCAGCAGGAGGATCGGCGCGGGCCCCGCCCAGCAAAAGCACAACACCACCTGCCAATACGCAAAAACTGGCACATTTTCGCCAAAGCATTTTGACGTCGAGATCAAACTCATCGCCTTACTTAGAACCCTCTGAGGCGCCAAATGTTTCCTGCTTTCAACTCAATTAATAGCCTGAGTCTAATGCCAGCGCCGCAACTGGCGCAAAATCAGGTCAGCGTAATGACGAGGATTGTTGATATTGTGAAGGATGGTTGACCCCCTATTTCACTGGCGTTATCCACGACGACGTCGCCAAATCCGAGGATTCTTTGGAGAATGGAAGCTGACACGGTCACGTCCTGAATCTTTGCCAGCGGAATGTTTCGCGTGGTGCGCGCAATCAAACCGTAATCAATTTCGATTTTGGAATCGGTGAGCGTGTATCTGATCATATTGCGTTTGAGATGGTAGTAAGCCGGAATCAGTAACAAAGCGAGCGCCAGTGGTAACCAAATGTACCAGGGAATATCTACCAGCTTGATCATGTTCAGGCCGACGGTCAACAGAATCGCCCCGATGACAGCTGCCACGTATCCGATCTTGATAAAGAGCATGGTCGGTCGCGCGGTAAAAACGACGCTTTCAATGTCGTCGTCCGCGTCGTATCGGGCAGGCGCCGCGGCTGACTGCCGTGCGATCCTGGTTTCTTCGACATCACGCGCCGACGGCTCCGCATTGATCGCAAAACTGGCTATTCGGGTTTAACTGGGCGCCACAATCAACACATCGCATTTCTTTTCCACCTCTTCCGGGTGATACGTCGACACAAGTCCCAAAGATGCTGAAACGTCGGCGTCAATCATGCACAAGAAGAGGGAATGTTACCAAACAGAGAACGAGGCGACCGCATTCAGTGTCGAACGCGGCGCCCCATCAATTTGTGAAATGAGATGTCCGGTTACTGGCTCATGAGCTGCAATCTTCCATCCGGCAGCCGGACAGTCGAAACGGTGCGCTCGTAAAGCGACAGCGGGCTCGATTCCTTCGCCTGAAGTCCGGCGACCTGGCGGCTGCTCAGCGGGCGGGCGTATAAGGCCGAGTTCGGATCCTGAATCAAAGAGTAGCGTCGCGAAATGCGGCGGACATATTCCTGAGTTTCAGCATAAGGGGAATCCGCCAGCCAAACTTTTCGACTGCGCCTTCTCCCGCATTGTAGCCGGCCAGCATCAGACTCAGTTCGCCGTTAAAGCGATCGGTCAGGAACGCGCAGATAGCGGGCGCCGCCTTCGATATTCTGTCTGGGATCGAAAATATTTGTGACTCCAAAGCGCATCGCTGTCCCGGGCATCAACTGCATCAAGTCCGCGCGCTCCTTTGGGAGAAACCGCATGAGACTTGAAACTTGATTCCTGGTGCATCACCGAATACAGCAAGAGCGGATCGATACCATTCTTGGTTCCTGAATCAATGAGATATCCGTCAACCTGAGCACTTCCCGTAGTGAAGCCTCGCAGCGAAGTTAAATCCGCAGCTGAGGCGCTTGACATCAGCGTCGGTTGAACCAGCGCGGAAGCCGCGAGGCTGGGCGCGAGGAGAGCGCTCGCGTTGACCGTGGCACTTTTTTGTTGATCGGGAGCGGGCGCCGGGCGGCAGCTTTGCCGGCCCTGTCGGCGCTTGTGGCGGCGCCTGGAGAGACGCGCACGCCATTCTGCATATCAAAATTGTTGATTGAGTAAGCCGAATTCTGGGCTGAAGCCGACACGCTGACGATCAATAGCAACAGAATTGCTGGGGGAAGTTTGCTCATAAATGAATTCAATACTGGTTGAGTTTAAAGGACGGGAACAAGAATGCGGGACGCTCGGCGTTTCCGGCCAAAGCATAATAACAGACATGTTTAATAATTGCCAACGGTTTTGAATCTTGATGTGAGCCTCGTTAGCAACGGACGCGGAAGCTTTCTTAAATGCTTTCAATGCAGAGACTTCGTAAGCTCTCAGCTAACGTTGCTTGACAGTGGCTATATGATGCCGCCGTCACCAATTCTTAGCCTTGAGTGGCTTTATCAATTCGGCGCTTTTGGATGCGCCTTACATTTGAGGAGAGTGAAATGAAAAAGCTCCTGTGGGTAGCAGTGTGCTCTCTTGCTGGTGTTCGCGGCGGTTGGTATTGCCCAAAACTCGAACTCGAGTACCGCCACCAACAAAAACGTCAACAAGGCCAAAAACAGCAACGCGAATCGCGGTCCGATCTTTCGGGCTACGACGGATCAGATCAAGCAAGCTCAATCGCTGCTAAAGCAAAAAGCTTTTACAGCGGTGAACCGACGGGCAAGCTCGACGATTCAACGCGGGCCGGTCTTAAGCAGTATCAGCAGGCAGAAGGTCTGAAGGTAACCGGAACGCTGAATAAGGTCACGCTCGAGAAGATGGGCTATTACACTAACCGACAAACAGAAGGCGATGTGAGGCTTCGTCGTGAGTCCGCCAGCGATTTCGGCCGGGCTGCAAAGCATCTTTGCAGCCGGCCGTTATTGGAATAAAGGTTGACCGTTGTCGGCTTTGGTTATTCCGCTCGGACATACTCGGCGCCGATATCTTCCAGCAGAGTCTCAAGTTTATCGACTTCGTCGCTGGTTTTTGCTTCCACACCCAGCAGGATTCCCGCCACCGCGCACGCCAGTATCATATACGCGCGCGCGATGCTCGGGAATACCGGTACCCACCAAGCATTCCGATCACGCCTCCGGTCGCGCCTCCGGCGCCCGCGCCAGCAAGCGCGGCGGCGATCGGGCCCGGCGACTACCAAACCGACTCCGGGTATTGCGATTGACGTTCCAACCGCGGCGATAGCGGCGAGCACGGCGCCAATTGTTCCGCCGATTGCTCCGCCGACTCCCAGGCCGTCGGCGGCATGTGATCGAGTTTGAACGGCGAATTCCTTATTTCGCGTAGAATCTCGACATCAACACGCTGATGTCGTCACGGGTATAGCCACGCTTAATGATTGCATCGACGGCTGCCTCAGCTGCGGCGCGGGTTTTGAAAAGGCCAGTTACAAAAGTTTTCGACATACGAATCTCTCCATTCGCGATCAGGTTTCATAAGCTTGAGAAGGGGAAAGGCAAAGGGGACTTGCCGAATAGCAATCGCCGGGGTCTTTCAGGGGTTGGCCTTATCTTGCGTCAACGAATCGCACAGTGTCAAACGCCCCCGTTCGGAGCAGAGTTTGGAGTCAGTGGTTCAGCCAGAATGCAGATTTCGAATTAGTTCAAGCAATTGTTCCAGTTCGGCCGGCAGCGGAGCAGTAAAGCGCAGATCCTGCTCGCGTTCGCGGATGCCTGAAGCCCAATTCGCGAGCATGAAGAAACTGGCGCCGCAACTTTGCAATTGCGCCCCGGACTCGCGCGATCCGAGACTGTCTTATCGCGACCACCTCCGTAGACTTCATCTCCAACCACAGGGTGCTTAATCGACGCGAGATGCACGCGAATTTGATGGGTGCGTCCGTCTTTAACTCGACATCAAGCCGGGTAAATCGCCTCGAACGCTTCACGCACGACGTAGAGCGACAGCGCCGGCCGGCCGCCGGCTACGACTGCCATGCGCGTGCGGTTCCGTGGATCGCGAGCGATCGGTTGTTCAATTTGGCCCCGCTTCCGCTCCACTTGTCCATGCGCCAGCGCGACATAAGATTTGAAGACTTCGCGCGCGCGAAATTGATCGGCAGAGATCCTCATGCGCCACTTCGGTCTTGGCCACGACCAGCAGTCCGGAAGTGCCCTTTATCCAGCCGGTGGACGATGCCCGGGCGCACGACTCCGGCTGCCGTGGATAGTTGGCTGAAATGAAATGCCAGAGCGTTGGCGAGCGTTCCCGATTGGATTGCCGGCGGCGGGATGAACAACCATGCCGGCCGGTTTGTTGACGACGATTAGATCGTCATCCTCGTGAATAATTTCGACGGAATGTCTTCCGGGCGTAAAGCTCGCTAGACGGCAGCGACGTTAGCTCGATTTCGATTTCGTCGTGCGCGCGAGTTTTGTAGGAGGACTTGGCGCTGCGGCCGTTGACCAAAACATCGGCAGTCTTCGATCAGTCGCTGCAGACGCGCGCGGCTCCAATCCTGGACGCGTGCTGCCAGAAACGAATCGAGCCGCTCTCCGGCTTCGTCGTCCGTTACCGAAAACGTCAACGAGAGTTCTGATCGAGTTTAGAGTCCAAGCTGTGGCTGCGTTCGATTACTGCTTGCACGGGCGTGATGACTGCATTAGCCGCCAGCTGATCGTGAATGAATTTGTCAACGTCGGCTTCGACTAGTTCGCCGTTTACCACCCAGGCTTTTTCGGTGAGCACGTCGCCGCTGGAGTTACATTTCGTCGGATCGAGAAAAATGATTCCAGGGCGATCCCCACTTGCGTGTGTCGCCGGTGAGCTGCCGATAGGCGTAGTGTGGTGTCTTGTCGCGATCTTTCGCGCGACTCAGACTCATCACGACCGGATAAGGCGGGCCTTTTGGTCCAAATAATTCTTCACATCGTCGCGCACCCGTATTCGCTAACACCGATAATTTCGAATCCCTGGGCTTTGTATTTCTCGTAAAGACTGGCGGCGACCGGCGCTTCATTGCGCCAATTCGGACACCAGGGCGCGAAGTAAAGCACCATGACCAGCTTCTTGCCCTGCATCAGCGAGCGCAGGCTGACGGGTTTATTGGTCACCAGGTCATTGAGTGTCCAATTCTTATAATTGACCGTCTTTTCCACCAGCGGCGAATACTCGTGGGAAGCTTTGCGCCAGCAGCGCAACCGGTGCCGAGATGAGGATCACGCAAAGCCAATAGTAGTTTTTTCATGTTTTGCCCTCTGTCAGCCAGGAATGCTTATTCGCTTTTTGCGCCGTTGTCTGCGCTTCATCGAGTAGAGGTTTGATTACGCGATTCGAAGACTTCGCGCGATTGTGGCCCAAAGAACGTCTGACGAATACGGCCGTCGCGATCCAGGATATGAGTGACCGGTGAGCCGGGCCTGTTGCGAAACTGGTTGCCGATTTCCTTCCGCGCCCCGAACCACCGTGTAATCTCTGCTGGACGTCTTGCTGGAAACTATGAATAACGTCAGGAGTGTCTAAAGGTGAAACGGATGCTCCCACAATTGAGAGTCCGCGACTCCCGAGCTCGCGCTGCATTTGATTGAATTCGGGCATTTCTGAACGACAGGGAACGCACCAGGTAGCCCAGAAATTCAGCAACACAACACGACCGCGTAGATCTTCAAGTCGCATTGCGCTGCCGTCCAGTTTGGTGAATTGGACATCCGGAGCCGCCGGAAAATTTCTTGCTGGTGGTCGTAGTCGTGGGCCCTGGGGTTGCCCCTTTGAATTTCAGAATGGATTCGAGGTTGGGTAGTTTTCCGCCAACCACGTGCTCGAAAGCAGCGTCACCCGATTACTCATGACCAGCGCGCCAATCAAGATCAGAATGATGCCCGAAACGACTTCAACCTTGTGCAAGTGCTGGCGGAACTTTGAATAGAAACCCAGGAACTGATTGATGCCAAGCCCGGTAATCAGAAACGGAACTGCCAAACCTGCCGAGTAAAAGGCCGAGAGCAGCAGTCCGCCCTTCCAGCCGCCGCTGGTCGCTGCCAGACCGATAATGCCGCCGAGAATCGGACCAATACACGGCGTCCAACCGGCGGCGAATGCCATTCCGAGCGTCAACGATCCCAGCATGCCGCGCGGTTTCTCACTCGAAAACTGCCGCGTGTCCCGGTAAAGATATTTGATCTTCAGGAGCCCGATTAGGTGCAAACCAAATATGATAATTACCAGACCGCCAATTACCCGGACCCAAATATTATTGATGATCGCTGCCCCAAGCAGTCCGGCCGTGCTGCCCAACGCCAGGAAAATTACGGACAACCCGCGCGTTGAAAGCGAGCGAATTCAAAATCACCGCGCGCCGGGATCCGGCTTGCGCCTCCGCTCTTCAAATGATCGATGCTGACGCCGGACATTAAAGAGATATACCCGGGCACCAGCGGCAGAACACAGGGAGAGAGGAACGACAGCAATCCGCCGGCAAAAGCGATCAGGATGTTAAAGAGAGATATCTGCATTGACTAACTTCGCTTCAACAGTTTCCCAAACCACATCGTCAAATTCAAATACAGACCCGAGAATGCCGGGACGCAGGCGAGGCGCCGAAAATACCACCAGCGCGGTCACCTGCCACGAGCCGGCAAAAGTAAAAATGCGCTTGCCGGAAATATCTGGTAAGGACTCGGGAGGGAGGAGTTTTGATCACTCCACCCGTTTCCGCGTCGATCAAAAGCGAATCCGCTCCCATCCCGCCAATGGCCTGATATACCGGCCGGCCGTCGCGCATCAACAACGTCAGCGCAGTCGTCGGGCAATTTCTTTCCGGCAAACTCATTGGCCTTCGCCATAGCTTCTGACGGTGACACCCGTAGCCGCGTTGCATCGATGTTTTCAATCTTACCGCCTTCGACCGTGTTTGGCAGCGCGTACAAAAGTCCGCTTGAAGCCCAGGCCAGCACGGGAATGGCCACAATCAAGCCCAACCAAATATGAGTCTGATGAGATCAGCCTGCGCATCGGCTCACTGCCCGTTTGTGCTCACAGCCGGAACCGGCTCTTCGATCAATTTCTTAATCATCCTCTGCAAAGCGACGGCCTCCAGATCGCTCGCCCCAATACTGATAAAGCGGACGACGCCGCGCCGGTCGATCAGGAAAGTCGTCGGAATGCTTGAAACCATGTAATTTCGATCGTTGTCTTCTTCGTCGGAAATGGCAAAGCCATATCGCAAGCTGAAGCGCTTTTTGAAATCTCGCAGGTATGCCAATTCCTGCGGTCTCGTCAATTGCTTGCCTTCGGCGTGTCCATAGAATGACGTCAGCCCCAGGATCACCAATCCTGATCCTTATAAGCGTCATCCAACTTTTGCAGGCGCGGCAGGGTGACGCGGCACGGAGCGCACCAGGTCGCCCAGAAATCGAGCAGGACAACCTTTCCCCGTAGATCGGCAAGCTTCGTCGGTTGCTGATCGATCCATTCATTTACGGTAATCTCGAGGCGGATTGTTTGGAAGTCGTTCCTTCATAATTGACATCTTTGAAGGGATCGACATTCGGGGCGATTTGAATCAGCCGCTTCAGCGCCTGCCTGTACAGATTTCCTGATGGAATAGCGAGGGCTATCTGCCGCAGTTCATGCATTATGGCACGGGCATCATCGGTCTTGTTTAGCTTTAAGATAGATTTCGGAAAGCGTCACCGCCGCCTCGGTCAGGGGTGGCATCGCGCGCAGCCGGTTTCTTTTGTTTCGCTGCTTCCCGGGTCGGTAATCCACATTTGCCGAGCATGCGGCAAGGCGTTGCTGATAATCCTTGAGATTGAAGTAGCCAACGGTTACCCAGTTCTCGAGCGACAGCCGGTCATCGACGACTTGCGGTTGGTTGTTTGCATAGTCCTGCAAGCGCGCCTCGGCTTCCAGGCAGCAAACCTTTTTGCAGCTTGAATGATGACGATGGCTCGAGCGTTTTGGACCGGTTCGCCGGTCAGCTGAGGATTCTCAGTCGAAAGCGCCGCATTACCTCCAGCGCGCTATCGAAATTGCGCGCCAGGTTGTAGAGCAGGCCCAGATAGTAAACATCTTCGCCGGTTGGTTTGCGCGCCGCCAGCGTGACGGCATGTCGAGTCGCCAGGTCTCGCTGTTCCTGATTGATCTTGTCTTCCAGTTGCTTGTCGAAGGCAACTTGCGCTTTTCGAACTCTTCAAATTTCTTTCGCGCGTAGTTGTCAGCCTCTTCGAAAAGCTGTGCGGCAGTGCGCGATTCCTTCATATCAGGCGTTACAGCCTTGCTGGCTTTGGTTGACTCGCCATTTTGCGCCGCCCGCGAGTTTTTACCGGGAACCGACTGGGCGACGGACAATTGACTGGTGGCAACCAGAGCAGAGCAGCGCGAGCAGTAAGAAGGGATGATGGCTTCATGTGATCAAAAGAGTTATGACAACTGCGGAGACTTCGGGAATGGTAGGACAGTGCTGAAGCGGTGTCAAAATCAGCTGAATTGGGCCCGCTGACTCGAGCGCAAGCGTCTCGCTTGCCTCGAGGAAATTTGGGTCACGGAAATTTGCAAGCGAGACGCTTGCGCTCCAGTCGCTTTGCCGCCGCGCACCATTATCCGAGATCTGTCCGGCGAAAATGAGGAAAGCAATGGCGGGTTCGCGCCCGACAGAATTGCCTCAGCGATCAACTGGCCGGTAATCGGCGCCAGGAGAATCCCGTTGCGATAGTGACCAGTCGCGTAGAACAAGCCGGCTAGCTGCTTTGTCGGACCCAGAACCGGGAGACCATCTTTTGCCCGCGGTCGAAAGCCGGCCCATGAATCGACTACCGGCAAAGGTTTGAGTGCCGGCGCAATTTCAACGGCCATAGACTTGATCGCAGAGACGCCTTCTGGGGTGACCAGTTTTTCAAAGCCGGCTTCTTCGGTGGTTGAGCCGGCCAGTAATCTGCCATCGTTGCGCGGAATCAAATATCCACGCGCGCTGTAAATAACATGGCGCGCTAACTGTTCGGCCGGTTCAAAGCAGAGCATCTGGCCGCGCACCGGGGTGACGTCGATCTGAGGTAGTCTCGTCGGAGAGTCGATCAATGAGCTCCAAGCACCCGCGGCGAGCACTACCGAATGCGCAGGGATAAATCCCTTCGAAGTTTCTACGCCGGCCACGCGGTCATTTTCGATCCTGAGGGCGGTGGCTTCGCATTTCTTAAGTAGACAAACGCCCGAGCCGTTCATTCGCGATCAGCAGCACGCATCGATCAGGCGGCGATTCTCGACCTGAAAGTCGTTTGAAAATCGGAGGGCACAACGAACTTGTTCCGAAAGATTTGGTTCAAGCTTACGGGCAGCGCCGGCGTCCAGCCACTCGATAGCCATTCCCTGGCTTTGTTGCCAGGCGAAACGGGCGCGAAATTCTGCTTCTTCGGCTTCTGTGAATGCCACGTACAGGGTCCCCGACGTGTCGAGCTGCACGTCGATGTCACTATCAGCTTGCAGGCCCGTGGCAAACTCCTGATACATGTCGCGACTGGCACAGGCGAGGCGAAAAAATCATCCTGCCGATCAGCCTCGACCTGCGGCGCGAGAATCCCACCGGCCGCCCAGGAAGCCTCGCGCCCAAACTCGTGCTTCTCAGTCACCGTAACCTTAGGCACGCCGCGTTGGGCCAAAGCACGCGCGATGGTTAACCCAATGGCTCCGCCGCCGATGATCAATACATCGGCGGTTTGGCCTGGTTCAACTAGTTGACCACTCCGCATGGTTGTCAGTTGCTCGTTCGAAGCTTTATGCTGCTCAGGCTAATTCCAAAACGCGAAGGAGAGTGAGGTCGGTAGCTTTTTCGGCCTACTGCCCACTGTTACTTTCTACTTTTTATGCATCGTATCACACTGATTCCTGGCGACGGGATCGGCCCCGAAGTCGCCGCCGCCGTCGTCCGCGTCATCGAGGCTTCCGGCGTCCAGATTGAATGGGAAGAGCACATCGCCGGACAAGAAGCGCTTGATAAGTTCGGCAAGACCCTGCCTGATGAATTGATCGAGTCGATTCAGCGCAACAAGGTTGCGTTAAAAGGGCCGATTACCACGCCGGTTGGCAAAGGCTTTACTTCGGTCAACGTGGGACTGCGCAAGGCGCTGGACCTGTATGCGAACCTGCGTCCGGTGCGCGCGTTGCCGAACGTGCCGTGTCGCAATCCCGGTCTCGATTTGGTCGTCGTGCGGGAAAACACTGAAAGCCTGTATTCAGGCATCGAGCATGAAGTTGTGCCCGGTGTGGTTGAGAGCTTGAAGATCATTACGGAAAAAGCGTCGACCCGGATTTCCCGGTTCGCTTTCTCATACGCGCGCAACCAACAACGAAAACAAATCACCGCTATCCATAAAGCCAACATCATGAAGATGTCTGACGGACTTTTCCTGAAGTGCTTTGAGGAAGTCGGCAAACTTTATCCGGAAATTGAAATGCGACAGATGATTGTCGATAACGCGTCGATGCAGCTCGTGATGCGGCCGGAACAGTTCGACATTCTCCTTTGCGAAAATCTCTATGGCGACATCGTTTCTGATTTGTGTGCCGGTTTGATTGGCGGACTTGGTTTGGTCCCGGGCGCAAACATCGGCGAGCGCGGCGCGGTGTTCGAGGCGGTCCATGGTTCGGCGCCGGACATCGCCGGGAAAGGAATCGCCAATCCGACCGCACTGTTGCAGTCAGCGATCCTGATGCTGAATCACATCGAAGAGCGCAAGGCAGCTGAGAAAATCGAAACCGCCTTGCTCAAGGTTTTCACAGAGGGCAAAGTCCGCACGCGTGACATCGGCGGCACTGCGACAACGGATGAGTTCGCGGCTGCGGTTATTGAACAAATGGCTTAAGGACTGATGGCCGCGGAGCGGCCAAATGTTTATAAGACTTTGATCTCTTCGGTGTCCGGCTTTGAACCTGTAGCCATACTCCTGACTCCAACGCGCAAACGGAAATCGAAGATTTAAGGCTTTTGCCGAACATCGACTGCATCATCGCCGCAGCCGCTTCGTCAATGCTGGGTAATTGATCCACGCGTCGCAGTTCAATGTTCAGACTCTGCGTTAGAGTCCGTAGTAGGCCACGCAGAACCTCCGAGCGCACCAGCAGCCTTTTCGGCATGATCCGGTTCTGCAATACCACCGTCAGCAGCGCATTGGGAATTGCCGCGTGCATTTCCGGCAAGGACTTTTCCGCCGTCAACGGCTCGACGCCAAGAATGAATCCGTTGTTACTGTCACAAACCATAAGAACGTAGAGGGCCAACGGTCTCTGCCCGGGCTCCCCGACTCGCCCGGGCGTCAGAAGCAGATCCACTTCAAGGTCGAGATCACTTTGGGTGGTGCGCTTGAGACGCTCAAGCAAATCATTATCGAAGGTGATCTTCAGGCGATTCACGTTTGGGCCGCTCGATATTCCACACTTGATCTTCCCAAACGAATTCGGTTCCCTCCCGTCTCGCTGCACGCACCCAATGGCCGCCCGGATCAACGCGTCCCACAGGTCGAATCGGGTTAGGATCATCACGTACGCGGGTGGCTACATCGAGGACCTGGGTCAACGCCTGAATGAGCGTGACGGCCTCGGCGCGAGTCACGAACCAGGGCATATAGCCCGGCCGGTAACTGCGGAAGATGGGCCAGGCCCGGGAACCTTTGAACTTCAGACCCAACCGTTTGATTAAATCGCGATCTTCTTTTCCAGGTACTCACGGCTCGAAAATTCGACTTGGATATGAGGCCTTTCGAGTAGCTGCTGCGGAATGGCGTATTCATCAGCCTGGAAATCCATGAAATCGTACAATCCCTCAGCGCCCGGGTAAACCGCCACGGCCTCGTACTCCCCAATATTGCCCATGATGCTGACGAATCCGAGCTCGCCCGTTTCGGGATTCACGACGCCGAAAAGGTCCGTTTCCTCCATCCACTGCCACGGCGCCAGTCTTCTCACCTGAATTGCCAGATCATAGAGTTGTTTGGCTTCAGGATCAGAACTGCTGAGCAGGGCTTCCGAATCGGCGCGAGACTCCCGATCATCGTCATTCAGCGCTTCTATTTTCTTCTTCGTCATCCAACGGATAATAAATCCACCCGATCGAAAGACAAAGACTCAAAACGTGAGTAGTCGCTTAGGCGGTCTTATGCCGGGAATGGTTTGATCATCGGCTTGCGGCAAAGGACCCGGCTGAAACAATGCGGCTCGTTAATCTCGATTAGAAATCCCGGTTATACGGAGAGGATGCCTGCGGCCTGCCGTCAAAACCTGAACCCCACTCCCGCTATGACCTGTAATGTTCCGCGATTCTGTGCTGGTACGGTTGATCGCTGCGAAGTGAAGTTGCCGGTCAACGGATCGAAAGACGGGAAATTGATTGTGCGTGGGCCGTAGTGAATTATGGTCGAGCCGATATCCAGACGAGTGATGACGCGTTTGGTTGGATAGAACTCAACGACACCTCCAACGTCCATGGCGAATGTCGTCAGCCGTTTTTCTACAAAGTCAATTGAGGGTGCAAATACGCGAGAGGGTGGATCGAACACCTGGGTGCCAACAACAACCAGGTCGAATTGGCCCTTACTGGAACTTATAACTCCGGGCCGCGCTTTGCCGAAGATGCCCCATTTGTGAAAACGTTTTCCAATCTTGACCCCGAAGAACCCTTCGGTCGTTTGGCCCGCATGACGGTCACAAAACTGACACTCCTGCGGGAAAAGTAACCTGCCGCCTCGACCGCGAAGTGCGAATTGAGATTGTAGGTTAGCCTGCCGCCAAGTCCCACTATGGTTTGTCCGACATCAAACGTGTTGGTGGAAACATCTGCCGCTAGTTCGAACTTCCGCACTGCGACGGATGAATTGTCCTGGGCTCCCGCCGGCGGCGAATTCAGAAAGACGATGGTGGCGATAATCAAGCCGAAAAAGATTTTGTTTTTCATTTCAATAGTCTCCAGTCCTTTGAAAAGGCACACTTATCCCGACTCTTTCGAGTTCCTTTACGAAGAGAGAGTTCAGCCTGTTGTTACTGATTTTGGGGAGCTCTTAACCTCCGCGAAAAACGTGGCGCGGGGGCCTAATTTCGCGGCAGCAAATTCTCAATTCGATCGGCGCTGCCCATCATCACCACATCACGCGATCTGACGGAACGTTTTTCCACTCGTTTCGAGTTCGCGCCGATTGTTAACGCGCCCGGCTTCCGGGTCATCGCTGAGGCGGATTGCTTCATCGTGTCGTTAATAACGGTATCCAACTTTCCCAGGACACTTTTCTCAGTTGGCGGCGGTTGTCGCGCGGCGAAAAGCGGCGAATAGTGCAGGTCCCGCAGCACCCAGAGATTCCAGGTCCCTTCTTCGTGCAGAATGAGAGCGCTGGATAGCCATTGATAACGATCACCGTCCAGGGTGAATTCGATCTTGTTGCCGGCGACCGTGCCGGCTTTCTGAAATGAATAACCCTCGCGGGGAAACAGTGAAAAGATAAAGCGCCCGCGATTGGGAATGTAAATCCAGAGCAGCGATGCCGGCACATCCGGTTTTTGACTTCACCAGTGGTGATCAGATTGTCGTTGATCAGCAGGCTGTAGTCTTTCATCTCCGAGGGCCACCGCATCCAAAGTGAAGTCGCGTGGCCGCAGCGCCGGGCTATCGTCTCCGAGCCGGGTCCGTTCGAAAGCTACCTTCACCACATCGATGATCTTTACCCCGTGCCTTTGTTAATCAGAAGATCCAGCGAAAATTCAGCGCCATCGCTTAGCGTTTGCGGCTCAGTTGATTGGGGAAAGGTCGAACTGACCTCGGCCAGGACCGTTTGATCCTTTAGCCGCAAAGCATTTTGCATCTCGGGGTCGAGAGGTCTCACCGCAATCCTGAATTGTTTTGTGTTGGGGTCTCCGCTAACCCAGAGGTCGTACCCAAAGACGAACTTCCTTCGTTGTCGCGCAGCACGCGATGAATTGTCTGATTATCAGCTAATGCCTGGGCGGCCAACGCCGCCGGGAGCTGTCGCAAGTCAAGAGCCTGACGAATGTCGGTCCATGCGGTCTGGTTCCTGAACGACACGAATCCGCCGTCCGGCAACGAAATCAATCAATTGTTTCGTCGCTGTCTCCTGCGCGCGGGCCACCAGCGTGACAGGCCCAGCAGCAGCAAAACCAGCAACCAGGATCTACTTCTCATCCTGATAACTCCCCTTGATGATCGTGACCTTGGCTTCATTCGCGGGCTGGAATCCTTCCAGACCGTTAACGAACACCGGCGGCTCAGATTGCTGAGACTCCACAGTTCTTGCCGCCATCGCGTGCGCGCGACACCAGGTTGGGTGGCGGCGCTGGTATTCTGCGGTAGACGACGCGAGTAACAAGTCTTTCGTGCACGACCGGGACTTCGATTGTTTTAGTTATCACAGAAGGTGGGGTGAGGATTGGTTCTGCGCTCGACGATTGTCCGGAATGCATCATGAGCAAAATCGAAAGCGCAAAGAAGACAAACAATCCGGCTACCACTGGCACCGGAACCGGGATTGAGGCACTGGCCAAACGGCGCAGCCATCCTGCTAAATCGGGGCGCGTGGGCGGCAACCAACCATTGGAGTGTCGCGAATCGCGCGCGAGACGTTCTGCCAGACGTTCGTGGTAACCGGACCAGAAAGTTTCAGCAGGTTGCGCCAAATGGATCGCTGCTTTGGTGGCCCGCGATGCGTTGCGTAGCGCCGCAAATTCCTCGCGGCACGTCGAGCAGGTCAGGAACTCAGCGGGAGGGAACTGATTCTGGTCTGTTTGGCTGATGGCCAGCTCGATAAGGTAGTTCTTAGTCGCGTTGCAGTTATGCATTCTCTTGGATTCCTCTTCTCAGTATTCGCCGGCGGCGCAGGGAACGCATTCAGCTGGCGGGACCTCAACGTCTAGTTGTTCCCGCAGTTTCCAAAGCGCCCGCGCGACTGCCTTCTTCGCTGTTCCGGTTGAGCACCCGACCGCTGCTGCAATCTCTTCGTAGGTCATGCCCTCATGGTGTTTAAGCAGAAAGATCAATCGTTGCCGCGGCGTCAGTTGCGCCAGTGCGCGCATGACGTTGGCAACGAGGATTCGGTTGTTTAGCGCGCTTTCGACGTTGAAAACCGGAATAGCCGTTTGTTCGCTGGCCGCCTGAACATCGGTCAACTGACCAGTTTCTTTGCGCAGACGAAAAAGGCTGGTTCGCTGCCGGTTAAGAAAACAATTGATGGTGATTCTTCGAATCCAGGTATAAAAACCGGACTCACCTCGAAACGTTCCGATTGCCTGATAGGCCTTGAGCCACACTTCCTGCGAAAGATCCTCAGCGTCCTGCGGATCATGACTGTAGTGCAGCGCGAGCGAATAGATGCGGCGTTCGTATCGGCCAGCCAGTTCACAGAAGGCATCCGTGTCAGCGGCCTGCGCGCGTTTGATCAGTTCTGCTTCGTTTTCGGTCACTGAGGCTCACCTTTAACAGGCGCGTTCCCGAAATTACTCTTGTCAGCTCAATAGACACGATTGTCTGAAATTTGGTTGGCCGGCAAAATCTAAAAGCTTTAGGCGGGCAATATAATCTGAACTAAACTCAGTTGACTAATTCTTTAGCCTTAGCAAGTCGGCTGCAATGAACAAACCAAGCTCACTATCGCGATTCATTTTGATCATCGCGTGTGCGTTATTGACCGTCTCGTGCGGCCGGCAACCAAAGCAGGTTGGTCAGAAGCCGCGCCCGCCTGCCATAAGTTCTGACGGGCAGCAGACCATCAGCGGTCGCGTCGTGCGCCTGGCCGATGGCGACACGGTCACCGTTCTCGACGCAAACAACACTCAACACCGCATTCGCCTCCAGGGCATCGATGCCCCGGAATCACACCAGGATTTTGGGACCCAGTCAAAGAAAAGCCTGTCTGGAATGGTTTTCGGAAAAGACGTGGTGGTTGTTTATGAAAAGACTGATCAATACGGCCGGCTGATCGGCAAGATCCTGCTCGACGGCAGGGACGTTAACCTTGAACAGATCCGCGCCGGGATGGCCTGGCATTACAAAGACTATGAGCGCGAGCAATCGGCCGAGGATCGGGAAATCTATGCCCGCGCCGAGGACGAGGCGCGCGGCGCGCGTCGCGGTTTGTGGCGAGACCCGAATCCGGTTGAGCCGAGTGAATTTCGGAGGGAAGTGCGGCAGGAGCGAAAAGCGCGAGAGTAGATTGTCAGAAACCTTAATGCTTTCTATCGGCGCTTTGACGATTTCTTTTTAGCGGGGGCCGCCGTCTCTTCAAGTGCTGATCTCGACTTTTTCGGCAACTTCTCAAACACCAGGTCGTACGAGGTTTTCACCAGCGCCTTTAATTCTTTCGCACTCAAAGCGTCGAACGTTTCCAGCGCCACCCAGTGATAACGGGCAACATAGGGAGCCGGGACAATTCCGTTCCGTTCCGTTAACTCGGCAAACTTCTCCGGAGTGCACTTGAATGACATGCAATGATCCGAGGCTTCTTCCAGGCTGACGACCGTAAACATCTTGCCCGCGATCTTAAAGACGAGGTCGGCTCCCCACTGAACATTTTCAGTGGCGTGCGGGAAGGACAGGCAATAAGCGCGAACTTGTTCGATATCCATGTTTTTCGAGACTCTGGTTTTCTGATCCGTAGATTTCACAGATTACGCAGACCAGGGTCGAACAAATGTCGCAGGCCTGTCGCCGTGATCGCGGATGACACTTCTATCACAAAAGCGATCCATCGCGGCCCATCAATTCGCGGCGTACGATCTTCACGGGCGGACTGCCTGCTTTAATGAACCGGTCGTGAAAGTCCTGAAGCGAAAAACTCTTACCCATCTTACTCTGGTAATCCCGGCGTAATTTCAGAATCTCAAGCTTACCGAGCGTGTACATCAAATAGGTCGGATCACCGGTGCCACGCTTTGTTTCCATCTCTCCAACCACCGGTTGCTGCCGGCCCTCGTCAACAAAGAATTTCCTGGCCTGGTCCATCGTCATGCCCTGCGTGTGCATTTGAATGCCGACGATGTAACGGCAGTCACGCAGGAGTGCATCAACCAATTGGGCCAGCCGATACTTCGGATCATCGTGGTAAAGTCCCTCATCCAGGACCATCTCTTCACTGTAGTGGGCCCAGCCCTCGGCGTTCGAACCGGCGGCGGTCAGTTTACGCACTTTCGAAAGCTCGGCATTATTCTTCACCCAAAGAAATTGAGTGTAATGACCGGGCCAGACTTCATGCACCGACACGTTGCTCAGCAACGGAAAGTTGTAGCCTTCGAGATACTCTTCCTGCTTGTCTTTGGTCCAGCCCGGATCGGGAAGAGTAATGTTATAGAAGGCCTCAGTCGCTTTCGATTCGTATGGCCCCGGCGTGTCCATCGAGGCAAAGGTGGTGGCGCGTGCGAACGGAGGAGTCTCGACGACTTTCGCCTGCGTTCCGCCCGGGACGGTAATGATTTTCTTTTCGATCAAAAACTGGCGCAGCCCATCGAGTTGTTGCTGCGCGGATGAAAGAAGATTGTCCGCGCGCGGATGGTCCTTCTCCATGTCTTTCAGGACCTGCTCAGGAGTCTTATTCGGATCGATCCTGGCGAGTCGGTTTCGACGAAGGCTTGCTGATCCTTTTCGCAGCTGGGCATAGCCGATCTTGAGCAGTCGCGGCAAAGGAACATCGACCATTTCATCGTACAAAAGCTTCAGCCGGTAATTTTCAGGGCCGATCGCGAAGGTCCCATTCGAGCGCGGCAGCAAATCCGTTTTCAACCACGACAAGTAATCGTTGAGCGCGGCAATCGCGAGGTCGTTGCTGGCTTTGAATTCGGCCGTCAGCGCGGCGTCCGTTACCGTCTTGAACGAATCCGGCACCGTGGTCTTGAAAAAGTCGATATTTCCCGGCAACTGTTCGATCGCGATCTCGGTATAGATCTTCGGAGGGTTTTGTAGAACTTGTCGCGCTTGCTCGAGCGCTCGCGGAATCTGTTTTTCGCGCTCAATAACTGAACGCAGTCGCTCAGCCGGTGGTGCAAAGTTCCGTTTGATCAGCGAGAAGATCGCTTCCGTTACGATGCTGGAATACACGTCCGAATTCTTGCGCCACATCTGAATGCGATCTTCGTCCAGCAGCATGCCGTGCAGTGTCGCAATCATGATTTCGCGATCGTCGCGGTCGAGGGACGAAAGCGTTCGCGGGTTAATCGCTTCAAACGCGGCCAGATACTCCAGCGCGCGACGCCGATTGTGTTCGCGGGTCGCCAGCGAAAAATCCTCTAACTGGCCATCGTATTGATGAAAGCCGACCGACGTGGCCTGGGAAGGGTTCGCCTGGAAATAGTCGTCGAAGTAAGCGTCAACCAATTCGTGAAAGCTGCGCGGCTTCGCTGAAATCGAGAGGGCCATAGCCAGACAAACGAGCGAAACCAGAAGCGAATCGTGAGAATACGCATTGCTAAAGACCTGCCTGGACTGGTGCTTGCGTGAGAAATGTGATTGGATCAGTTGACGCGCAGATCGCCGTCGCCGTTGCTCTGATTGCCGATGTCGCGCAGTCGCGTTACCACTTGATCAATTAACCAGTTGGGCGTCGAGGCTCCGGCGGTGACGCCGACACCGGTCGGCGCCTTTCAAGATCGTTCGGATCGATCTCGTCCTCCGTCTCGATCAGATAGCTCTTCGCGCATTGTTCCTGGCAAACCGCCAGCAGCTTGATGCTGTTCGAAGAGTGTTTGCCGCCGATGATGTAAAAGACATCGACCAGTCCGGCCAGCGCGCGCGCCGCGTCCTGGCGATCGCGCGTGGCCGAGCAGATGGTGTTGACGACTTGTGGCTCGGCATCGGCTTTCGCTCTGACAGCTTCAGCGACTTCGAGAAATGTTTTCAGCTTCAGAGTTGTTTGAGAAACCACCAGCGGTGCGTGCAGCGATGGCAGAGCGGCAACTTCATCGGCGTCTCTGACGACGAAAGTGTTGTCAGGCGCGTAGCCAACTACGCCAATCATCTCAGGATGATCGGGATTGCCCGCCACCACTACGTGACGGCCGTCCTTTGGCGGCCCGTTCGGCGAGCCGTTGCACGCGAGTCACGAACGGGCAGGTCGCATCGACAACCTGGGCCGCGCGCTTTTCCAGTTCAGCCTGGACCTGGGGCGTTACTCCGTGGGCGCGAATCACGGCGATCTCGTTTTTCGAAACCTGTATGGGGTCTTGAACGGTCGAGACGCCTTCGCATTCCAGCCGTTGCATCTCCTGGGTGTTGTGAATCAGCGGCCCCAGCGTTCGCACCGGGGCGCCTACACCGAGCGCGTCTTCAACCATCTCAACGGCGCGTTCGACGCCGAAACAAAATCCGTATTCGTTAGCTAAAAGTACTTCCATGATTCTTGTATTAAGCTCAGCAAAGAACTCATTGATTTAAGAGCTGTTTTCAATTTTCTGCACGGAAATTCTAACACACCCGATGTGATCAGTCGCGGAGCCGAGAAACCGGGACCGCGGGCGCCGCTCGCCCAGCGAGTCGTCGGCACGCTAAAGATTCTTCGATGAACCATTTGCGTGCTTCGCGCTCAGTGCGAGGAGCGCCGCGCGCTCCCAGTAGGCAAGCAGCGCTTCACAAGCTACCGGACCGGTTCGCTGCAACACGATCTCAGCCGCCCGAGCCGCCAAATCTGCCGCCTGCGGATGAGTCTCGCGCAGGCCGGCGATTTGCAGCAGGGCCTCGCCCGTGCGCGACAACAATCGCACCAGATCGCCCTCTTCAGCCCGCGTTTCGTGGACCAACTCCAGACCAGGCGGCGCCATCGGCCCAAAGCGCCGCGGCTGCCGCTGCCGAGAAGTTGATCTCCGCGGCCGCTTCTATTCCCTGTTTCCATTCTTCGTTGGCTACGTCAAACGAGACTTCTTCAAACTTGATTAACGAGGCTGACGATTGCGTCATCGAGCTCCAGTTCACCGTAGTCGCGATCCTCATCGGCGACGAGAGCGGCAATCAAGGCCGATGTCTGTTTCACATCTAGCGAAGCGAACGAGATTCGCGTTGCAAAGCCTCGCCGATCAAGAGAGGCCGGTCCACGCGCAGATCGGCGAGCCACTTGCCCCGTTCAGTTACGCGCTCGGCGAAAAGTCGAGATATCCAAAGTTATCGAGCACGCGCGCGCACCGCTCGAACGGTTCCCAGATCTCGGCACGCAAACTCTCGATCTGGCGATCGGCGCGTTCAATCGACTGCGGCTTCGGTCTGCAGCGACCAGAGCATTTCCGGGTCCGTGTTCTCGGCAAGACGAATCGATTAGATCGCTGATCAATTTGAATGCGATCTTCTTCGCCGCTTTGAGCGTCGCGCAGACGCGGCTCAGCCAGACGCAAGTTCGTCGGCGCCGATCGTGAATTTGGTCGAAGGCCTCGTCGACTCTCTCCGGCCGGGTTGAGAAGGTCGGGGCGAACACGCGGCCAATGCGCTGTAAAGGAAACGAAGTGATGGCGGCCGTCTTCGCGGATGGCGGTTACGCCGTCCTGTCCGCGCGCGATGATCAATGCCAGGCGCCGGCCACTGCGGCCCACAGCGACTACGCGGCCAGGCTGCGACCATTTTATTCAACCAGCGCTGGCGCATTTCGCGACGTGTGTGCGGCGCGCCTTCGATCAGGCGCGAACGGCGCGCTGGCGAGGCGCTCGAATCCGAGCACGGTGTGAAGCATTCAGCCTGACTGAGGTCTGCGATTCGTTCGCTGAATACGCTCTGTCGCTTTCCTCGCGTGTCTTTTCCAGTTGATGAATTCGAGGCAGAAGATTGCGATAGGCAAAGCTTCGTTCCGCGATCGCCCGTCACCTGAGCGAAACTGCCGAACGCGTCGAGCAGATTGAGTAGCGAAGTGTAGGTAGCGCGAAACTGGCTGTCGAGATCGTCCGGCGGCGCGCTCAGCAGTTCGGCGATCTTGCGTGGATTCTGATGTGGACCCGGCGCGGCAATGATGAAACCAACCCGGTCCTTGCCGCGGCGGCCGGCGCGTCCGGTCATCTGTTGTAGCTCTGAAGCGGTTAATGATTGCCAACCTCGATTGCCTGCGCCGGTCAGCCACGGTGATGACCACGACTGCAGCGCCGGAAAATCGACACCCGCGGCGACGGTGGCGGTGGCGAAGATCGCGTCGAGCAATACCGGCGCTCATCATCTTTCAATCACCAGCTTCCAGGCCGGCATGTGGCCCGCGTGATGCGAGGCGATGCCGCCGCGCACGATCGCGTCCCAGTGTCGATGTTTGCGAATCTCGGGATGCTGCTCGACAAGGCTGCGCATGAAATCGCGCCGGCGCTTCGCGTCGTTCGTCTTTTCGCTGAGCGACGGCTCAGCGCCGCTTCGGAGGCGGCTTCGTCACAGCGCCGGCGGGTCGGTAGAAACACGATCGCCGGCAGCAGGTTGTAAGAGCCCAGCGCGGCAAGCAAAGTCGCCGGCGGGCATTTCCGGCATGCGAAGTTTCATAGGGTAACGCAGGCATCGTGCCTGCGCGCACAGGCATCCTGCCGGTGCTCGCATCCATTACGGTCGGGCTTGCGGACTTCGCTTCCACCAGCGCCGTCTTCTCGGTTGATGTGTCTTTTGGGTCTGGTCGCTCAAACGCGGCAATCTCCGGGTTCAACTTTCCCTGCTGGGTGAGCGGGATCAGACGTCTTGTCCGGCATGAAGAAACGCCGCCCGCAAGGGAACCGGCCGCGCGCCTGGACGCGTGACCACGCCGCAATGAACGCCGCGCAATTCTGAAATCCATTTGGCGAACTCGCCGGCGTTGCCAATCGTCGCCGAGAGCAGGAGCATGCGAATTCTTGTCGGCGTCAGGATGATGGCTTCTTCCCAGACGTGTCCCCGATCTTCATCAGCGAGATAATGCGCTTCGTCAAAAACGACGAGATCGACTCGCACCTCTTCGCCGCCGCGCAGCGCGTCGAACAACTGGTTGCGAAAAATTTCAGTTGTGCCGACGATCAGCGGCGCGTCGGAATTCTCTTTGCGATCACCGGTCAGTATCCCGACGTCGATCCGATCCGAATTCTTCGCTGAACTCCGCGTACTTGGAATTGGTCAGTGCCTTTAGTGGCGTCGTGTACCAGGCGCGCTTTCCTGCTTCGAGCAGGCGCCGAATCTCTTCGCTGGCAATCCAGGTCTTGCCGCTGCCCGGTCGGAGCTGTTACCAGGACATCTTCACATTCCAGCGCGGCCAATGCTTCGAGCTGAAAAGGATCAGGTTTGAAAGCAGCTGCCCTGGGCGCCCCGATACCGGAAAGCAAATCGCGCAGCTCGCGATCGTAGGTGGCGCCAGAGACGAGGTCGCGGTTCGCGATTGATTGGCTGGTCGTCGCGTTGACGTGAAGGTCCTTTATCCTTCCGGGCCCTTTCATGAAATTCGGGCGATCGCCGCATCTCACGACATTGTAGGGCAAGCTTGGCGTGCCGACACGGGCTCATGTTCCGCTGCCAATCAGAAACGTGCCTTTTCGGTGACGTGGTTGCGACGAATCTTTGGCTGACTTAGTATTTGAGGGTTCGACTTTCCACGTATGGGTTCGCAACGTTACTGCGCAGGCCCGGCGTCAAAAGGACTGCGCTTGTTATGAAGACATTTCGATTTCGCAGATACTGGCGGCCTTTTGACCACTTCGAAGTGAATCACGAGCCTTTCTGGCCGCGGATTGTCTGGCTGGTTGCCGGGTCAGGGCCTGGCACTTTGTTCTGATTGCCTGCATCGTCTTAATTCCGCCCGTCCGTGATGCCTTCGCCATCACCGCGATGTTTTCCGGCGCCGGATTCGTTGACCGTCCCTATTCCCGATCGGAAATAGGCGACGACGTCGATATCATAGATTTCACAACTGAGAAATTTCGTTACCCTGACGGCTACTTTCTGATGGACCAACAGGGAATGCCGCCCCAACAATTTCCGGTAATGCCGCCGTTCACACCGGCATCGGTTTCTCCGGGGCCGAAGTATGGTCCAAGTCCGTCAGTCAGCCCGACGCCTTCTGCTTCACCGACAATAGCGATGAACATCGGCGACATGAAAACGCCTGGGGCGACACCCTCGCCGGCCAAGCCCGACGACAAGGCTACCGAACAGGCGCAGAAGGAGTTGGAAGCAGCATCGAAAAAACCGGCATCGGCTTACCCGAGGAAGGCGAGATTAATAAGGCGCCGTTCAGGGATCTGGCTGATGTACGCCACGGCATTGCGAGATCAGAAAAAGCTCGACTTTGATAAGCCATTCGAAGTGACAATTGACACGTCGCTGGATAAAGATGGGAAACTTGTTAACGCGACGGTGAGCCGCAAGTCGGGCGACGATACTCTGGTTGAGCTGGGGAAACGGCTGGTATCCGCGATGAATGACAGCGGTGTGTTGTTCTATCTGAAAAAGCTGAATGAGGACAAACCCGGGACCAGGAGTAAGCTTCACTATCAAGCAGGAAGCAAACGAAGTCGTGGCTATTGTAGAATCGGAGGCATCGTCCGCGGACAGCGCCAACAAACTGCGCGCGCGGATTTTCTTTGATGATGACGCTCGGTGCTGATTCAAGAAAGGTCACGATGAAGAGATTCTGTTGAAGAACACAAAGAGTTTCAGCCGACGGTAACAAGGTCGTATTCAAACTAACAATGCCGCGCGAAGAAGCTGTGGAGATCGTTAAGAAAGGGATGGCCATACCTTCGCCGACTGTCACCCCGGATAGGCCTGATTGTTAATGCGAAAACTAATCTCTGCGTTTGACGATTTTTACGTCGCTGCTACTGCCTGGTTGTGCCTCCACCCGAAGCCACTCCCGACAGAACCGCCGTCCACGCAGTCACCTGACAACAAAACCGGACTCAAGCTTACGAGCGTCGCCTTCCAGGAGGGCCAGCCCATTCCGCGACCGTACACTTGCGATGGCGTGAACATCTCGCCGCCGCTCGAGTGGAGTGGTGTGCCGAAGACTGCAAAGACCGTCGCCATCATCGCCGTCGACCCGGACGCACCAGCAGGCACCTGGGTGCACTGGGTGCTTTACAACTTGCCGGCAGACAACATTGGTTTGGTTGAAAACGTGCCGGCCACCGAGAATCTTAAAGCCGGCGGGTTCAGGGCAAGAATGATTTCGGCAAGATCGGTTATGGCGGTCCATGTCCGCCCTCAGGAACTCATCGCTACCTTTTCAAGATTTATGCCGTCGATAGCGAGCTTTCTCTGAAAGCCGGCGCGACAAAAGCTGAACTGGAAAAGGCGTTGGACGATCATGTCGTGGGGCAGGCCCAGTTGTCGGGCACCTATCACAGGTAGAGCTCCGCTTTTCCGTTTCGTCGATCTTAGATTGTGGCGGCTATGCCGCCGTTGCGGATCCTCTTCGCGAGCGTCAACAGCGGCGTAGCCGCGAGAAATATTTCAGAAGCTGTCGGAAAAGCGGGCTTTCCGCATCGGCAGGCAAAGCCCGAAGAAGGCTCTTGATAAATCTGTCGTCAGATTCGGTGCTTGTCCCAATCAATGTGTTTCATAGGTGAAGGCAAAAATGGTCGCCGCCGGCAGGCGCCGAAAAGTTCTCAAAGGGCCTGGATTGGTAAGGTCGGACCAGGCAGAACAAATCGTTACGGAATCACACCTTCCGGCACCTTCCAGGGATGCAGTTCCAGTCGCAGCCGATCGATCTTGATCATCGGATCGGTTCCGGCCAGCTCCTCAGCTTCCTTCATTGAACCGACGCGAAAAACAAACAGCCCGCGCAATTCGCCGTTATCACCGAACGGTCCTGCAGCCACCAGCTTTTTCAACCCTGCCAGCCGGTTGATGTTTGCGAGATGGTCCTTTTGCAGTTGCTGGACTTCAGGATTATCGTTATCGCCATCTTTGCGGTTCGGGCCTTTCTTCAAAAAGCCCAGATAGACCGTGTCCATCTTCAGCGGCATCACGGCTTTCTTGAAAATATCTTCGGACCACCAGGGGTGCATTTCCGCGACGAACAAACCGGCTTTGACCGCGGGGTCGTTATCAACCAGGGTCTTTGCCTCGGGCGCTTCCGGGCGCAGAATGAAAATGCCGGCCAGGCCGGTGTGGTCACCGAAAGGGCCGGCGATGACGGCCTTGCCGGAATTGAGCAGGGCGACAACGTTGCCGAGGTGCTGCTTGAGGATTGCGTTGCGCTCCTCCTCTTTGGTGGCGTCCCATTTTGGGCCCATCTTCAGGATCGCCATCTGAAACTGAACCATCTTGTGTTCCATCGGTTTGCTGTGCATAAGACAGCGAAGCCATTAACAGCAGAGAAACCGCCGCGAGCGCAAAAATTCGATTCTTCATCAGTGTCACCTTATTTCTGCGTGTCAGCAGCCAGACCTTGAAAGAAGAGCTTGATGTTCATGAGAGCTCTTGCTTGCGCGCGGGCTTCTGATACGTCGTCGTGTGCTGAAAGCGCATTTTCGCCAGATCAGCTCACACGCGCGATGTTAAGAGTTGTTAATTGATCGTCGCCGTCTTTACACACGTGATGGCCGGCAGCCCGTCGCGGATCATCGCCCATGATTCGCCGGCGTCCTTTGAGCCGAACAACTTGCCGTTGCGGGTCCCGAAGTAAAGGCCCGTCGGATCGTTTGCGTCCGCTTTCAGGTTGTCGCGCAAGATCGTTTCGAAGCGCGTCTTCCTGCGGCAAACCATTGGCCAGGGGCTGCCATGATTCGCCGCCGTTCGGCGAGCAGTAGACACGCAGCTTCGCTTCCGGCGTGCAACGAAACTCGTCTGATTCAATCGGAATCAGAGATAGACCGTGTTGGCATCGTGCGGATCCATTTCGAGGGCGAAGCCGAAATCCGACGGCAGACCCTTGCCGATGTCATTCCACGTGTCACCGGCATTGTCGCTGCGATAGACACCCCAATGATGCTGCAAAAACATTCGATCGGGATTCGCAGGGTGACTCACGACCTTATGCACGCATTGGCCCCATTCCGGATATTGCTGATCGGGCGGCATGAAGCGGGCGCAGATACCCTGATTCCTTGGTTGCCAATTCTTCCCGCCATCATCAGTCCGATAAACGCCGCCGGTCGAAATGGCTATCCACATTCGATCTCTGTTTGAAGGATCGGGCAGGATCGTATGCAGACAGAGTCCGCCGCCACCGGGCATCCATTGCGTGCGATGAGGGTGATCGAACAAACCGCGCTCCAGCGACCAGGTCTCTCCGGCATCAGTTGATTTGAACAAGGCCGCCGGCTCAACTCCGCAATAAAGAGTGTCCTGCTCGTCGCGGGTGGCCTGGGGCAATCTGCCAAATCTGTTTGAGCGAAACGTCGCTGCCCTCGGGAAACTTGATGTTGTACGTTTCCGGATCGCTCCAGGTCTTGCCAAAGTCACTCGACGAACTGAGGAACGATCCCCAGAATGGACTGTTCACGGCGGCCCACAATTTCTGCCGGCCGTTGCGCCCGTCGTACGCGAGCGCATAGACGCTGCGTCCCGGGAAGTATGGTCCCGCCTCGTCCCACTTGTTACGATTCCTGTCAGAGCGAAACAAGAAGGCACCCTTCACGGTGCCGACCATCACTAGATTATCTTCCGGATTAACTTCGATTTGATTGAGCGCAGGCATCGCAGCTTCCTCCCAAGGTGATTTGAGGCGCGATTATATCTAAACAAGTAAGAGCGCCAAAGCAACGCGAGATTTGAGTGATGCGTCGATTCGAGTGACTTTTCCGGTAGCCCAGGCGTTTACGCCTGGGAATGAAAGAGGGATTTGTTTCAAAGCCCCATTAATGGGGCTTTAGTAGCGTGTCCTGTTTCTTACCCAGGCGTAAACGCCTGGGCTAGAGAAAATCCCACGATGAAATTGAGTCACTACCCGAGTTAGAACACGGCATTTTAGAATTGACCATCGAGCTGGCGAATCTTCTAGATCAATGAATCACCGAAACCAGGCGGGGTCTGGTTTTGCCGGCAGCGTCCCCTTCATCATCTTCGAATTCTAAAACCGGAGGCATTTCTCTAACGCGACGATTTGAGAGATTTCGCGGCCTTGGCTCGCGCGCAGTGTCCACTTGTCTTTTGGTCAATGATCCGCTCGCAGGCTGTGATGTTCCTGCCTGGGGTCCGGATTCGCTGATAGGCTGCGCCCGATCGTCCTGCGCCGGTGGTTGCGCGGAAAACCAATCAACTGATGCAGTAGTAACCACCGCGCAAATGACTGCTCCGGCAAACATGGTCGCCACGGCAACAACCCGGCTGGTTAAAGGCTTTGCCAACGGTCAATGAGTTTCGCCACCCTCGATTAGGCAGCGGCCGCGCACGGGTTTGGCTGCGGCCGCCTGCTTGTTCGTCGAACACCGCTGCGGGTGGAACCGGCGGCGAGACATCTTGCTGAATATTGTTGTTTATTTCGGTGTGCATGATTGCTTATCATTCCCTCTAATTTTGTGAATACTGAGGATCAGAGACGCAAATCGATGGCCCGGCCCGGCGAATCCCGGGGGACAATCAAATCGTTATGCAGCCGTAACATTTGTCTGGCGTGGGCGCCAGACTCGGAGTCCTTTCAGTAGATAGATATGAGAATTGTAAGACTCTACAGCGATCAGGACGGTGAATCTCGTTTCGAGGATGTCGAAATCGAACTCGGAGTTGACCGATTACGCGCCGCCTGCACCTCCACTGTATTTAGCCACGGCCACGCCCGCAAACGAGTTGTCTTTCATGAAGGCGCCAGCGGGCTGGTCCAGCGATTGGCATCCTTCATCCGGACGCAATCTCTTCTTTGTAATCAGCGGCGAATGGGAAGTCACCGCCGGCAATGGTGAAGCGCGCAGGTTTGGGGTGGGAGGCGTTTTGCTGGTCGAAGACACCGAAGGTAAAGGGCACTCGTCACGGGTCACCAGCGAAACAGATTCGCTGGCAGCGATGGTGCGGCTGGCGAACTGAGGTCAGTACTACTCGCGTCAGCGAAGTGGGTTGAGGGCGCAACGATAGAGACGGATTGATCTGCCGCTTCACGCAAATGGCCCTAACCCCAACTTCAACCTCTTGCTCTCGACCGCGCTTCGTGCTAAAAGTGCACCGCAAACCCATCCAGTTTCTTGGAGGCCCATTCATGAAATCCAGCAGCTCTGTGGCGAGGTCTAATCGCCCGCTTGCGATGCTTCTAGCACTGTTCGCGATCGCCGTTCTGGGGATCAAGTTCGCTCCTTCGATGTTCGTGGTGCATGCGAACGGTGAAAGCGGAACGCGCTTGTTGCGCATGCCATCGGTGAGTGCAACCCAGATAGCGTTTGCTTACGCCCAGAATATCTGGATGACGCCGAGAGCAGGCGGGATGGCGCGGCGAGTGACCAGCTTCCAGGGACAGACGTCCAATCCGCATTTCTCGCCGGATGGAAAATGGATCGCGTTCAGCGGCGAGTACGCCGGGCAACCTGGACGTCTATGTCGTATCCGCCGATGGAGGCGAGCCGAAGCGTCTGACCTGGCATCCGGGCGGCGACTCGGTGCAGGGATGGACGCCGGACGGCAAGTCGATCATGTTTTCATCGTCGCGCGCGACCTGGTCGCCGAGCGGCGCGCCGCGATTCTGGACGGTGCCGGCCGACCGGCGGTGTCGAAGAGCCGATGGCCCTGCCACGCGGCTACCAGGGAAAGATTTCTGCTGATGGATCGCACATCGCCTATCGCATGAATAACTCGTGGGACGATGAGCGTCGCAATTATCGCGGCGGCCAGAACCGGTCCGATCTGGATCGTCGATCTCAAAACATACGATCTGGTTTCGCCGCCGTGGACCGACTCGAAAGACGTCGATCCGGTCTGGTCAGGGAACTCGGTCTACTTCATCTCCGATCGTGACGGCATCGCCAACGTCTGGAGTTACGACACGGGCAGCAAGAAGCTGGCGCAGGTAACGCAGGTTCACTGACTATGACGTGAAGACCATGGACTCGGGCGCCGGCTCGATCGTTTTTGAGCAGGCGGGCTACATTCATGAATTGGATCCGAAGAGCGGCAAGGAACATTTGGTGAACATTACGGCCACCGGAGATTTTCCCTGGATGATGCCGCGTTGGGAGGATGTCTCGAACCGCATGACGAACCTTGCGCTTTCGCCGACCGGCAAGCGCGTGGTCGTCGAGGCGCGCGGTGAAGTCTTCACGATACCCGACTGAGAAGGGCGACGTGCGCAACCTGACCAACTCGAGCCGGTTCGGCCGAACGCGATCCCGCCTGGTCGCCTGACGGCAAGTTCATCTCGTATTTCAGCGACAAGTCCGGCGAGTATCGTCTCTACCTCGAAGCGCAGGATGGGCTCACGCCGCCGCGCGAGATCGCGCTCGATAAACCAACGCACTACTACACGCCTTCGTGGTCGCCCGATTCGAAGAAGCTTCTGTTCACGGACACGGGCTTGCACGTTTGGGTGCTGGATGTGGCGACCGGCAAAGCGAAAATCGTCGGCAACGATCCATGGATGGTGCCGACCGCGCACGCTCAATCCGGTCTGGAGTCCCGATTCGAAGTGGGTCGCGTACTCGAGCCGGCTGCGCTCGATGTATCACGCAATCTTTATCAGCAACGCTGGAAACCGGCGAGTCAAAACAAGTTACTGATGGCTTAGCAGACGCGGTCTGGCCGGCGTTTGATGCGAACGGCAAGTATCTCTGGTTCCTGGCGTCGACCGATTTTGGTCTGCGTTCACAGTGGCTGGACATGACTTCATACGATCATAACGAGACTTTTGGTTTGTATCTTGCGGTGCTCAAGAAAGGCGATTCAAGTCCGTTGTTGCCCGAAAGCGATGAGGATCGTGGTGTGGGAACTGGACGTCGCACAGTTCCGGGCCAGTGCGTGGGCGACACGGCAGGTGGCGGTGGCGGCGGAGGAGGCGAAGCGACCCGCAGCAGCGGCAGCAGACCAGCCACAAACGCCGCGCGGCCCTCGCCAGCCGGTGACTGTTCAGGTCGACTTTGAGGGGTTGCCGAAACGAATTATTTCGGTGCCGGGCGTTCCGGAGCGCCAGTACAGTGCCCTGCGCTCAGGCGCAGACGGCATTGTCTATTACTTACAGGCCCCGGCAGCCGGACAAGGCGGTGGCGGCGGTGGCGGTCAGGGTGGCGGCGGCAGTGAGTTGGTTCGTTACCGCCTTTGCGATCGAAGGGCCGCGGCTTTCGTCAACGGTGTGGCCGATTTCGATGTCAGCGCCGATGGTCGCAAACTCGCTTATCGCGCCGGCGGTGGCGGCGGTGGAGGTGGCGGCGCAGCCTTTGGTCGGCGGCCACCGGCTCCGTCTTTGTTTGTGGTCGATGCGGATCGTAATCCGCCTCAGCCCGGTTCCGGCCGGATCAACTTCGCGATTGCGGATGTACCTGGAACCCGAAGGAGGAGTTCAAGCAGATCTTCAATGAAGGTTGGCGCAATCAGCGCGACTATCTCTATGTTCCAAATATGCATGGCACGGATTGGAACAAAGACAAAGAGATGTACGGCGCGATGTTGCCTTACGTGATGCACCGGGCCGATCTGAATTACCTGCTCGACATGATGGGCGCCGAGATTGCGATCGGTCACTCGTACGTTCGCGGCGGCGACATGCCTGATGTGCCTAATTCACCGGGTGGATTATTGGGCGCGGACTTCACGGTCGAAAACGGTCGTTATAAAGTCACGCGTATTTATGACAACGAGAATTGGAATCCCGAACTGCGATCGCCACTGGCCGTGCCCGGGTCGATCGTTAACGTGGGTGACTACATTCTGGCAATCAACGGCATCGAGCTCAATGCGCCCGACAACATCTATCGCTTGCTGGACGGCACCGCCAATCGACAGACATCGCTAACGGTCAACGACAAGCCAACGATGGATGGAGCGCGGCATGTCGTGGTCCTGCCGGTCGCCAACGAACAGGCCCTGCGCGCGCGCGCGTGGGTCGAATCGAACCGGCGTCTGGTCGAACAACTTTCCAATGGCCAGCTGGCCTATGTGTATCTGCCCAACACGGGACAGCCCGGCTATTCGAGCTTCAATCGGTACTACTTTGCGCAGCAGGATAAGAAAGGCGCGATCGTCGACGAGCGGTTCAATGGCGGCGGGTCAGCTGCCGATTACATCATCGATGTTTTGCAGCGCGACTTTGACGGATACTTCAATAACGTCGCCGGCGATCGTTATCCGTTTACCAGTCCGTCAGCCGGCATCTGGGGTCCCAAGGTCATGATCATTAACGAGATGGCCGGATCCGGCGGCGACCTGATGCCCTACATGTTTCGTTATCGGAAGATTGGTCTGCTGGTGGGCAAACGAACCTGGGGTGGGCTGGTTCATACTGCCGACACGCCGCGCGTTTGTCGATGGGGGTTCGGCCATCGCGCCGCGCGGAGGATTCTTTGCGACGTGACAATCGTTGGGCGGTTGAGAACGAAGGCGTCGCGCCCGACGTTGATGTCGAGAACTGGCCCAAGGATGTGATCGCGGGAAGGATCCACAACTCGAACGCGCGGTAGCTGAAGGAATGCGGATGCTGAAAGAAAAGCCGGTGGAACGGTTAACGAAAGAGCCGCCGTCGCCAACGTGGGGCGTGCGCAAAGGCCATTAGAACATCTCGAGCCCATCGCGGCACCATACGAACGTGAGGTGGGGTTGCCTTAGGAGTTTTTCAAATATTATGGCAACGGCCGTTGAAGAGCGCGCCTTCTTCTATAATTAACGTCCGCGTCGAGACATCTCCCGTGACGTTTGCTGTGCGACCGAGCACAAGTTCATTGGCGTTGACCTGGCCTTCTACCGTGCCATTTATTTTTGCTACAGCGACGTTTATTACTGCCTCACTAAGCTTCGCCCCGGCACTTACTGTAAGCGTGCCGTTCTGGGAATTGACTTGTCCGGAGAAGTGCCCATCAATCCGTAGCGACGTTTTGAAGGTAACTTCGCCGGTAAACTTCAAGACATCGCCGACGAACCCGAGCCAGTTGTCTTTAGGTATGTTTATTCCCCCGGGAGTGTTCCTGACTTCTCGCAAATGCTTGTGCACTCACAGATTCCTTCCTTCTTCCTGGTGACGAGTTTTTAAAAAGACCGGCGGGGACGTTCATGATCGGGCACGCTTCCTGCCCGTTTCGATTCAGCTACAAAACATCAATTGATAGGACTATAACATCCACACGCGGGTCCGAACGTTACACTAGATTGTGCCCGTGACCTGCCGCTGCGGCATAAGCCACGAGCCTCGACACTCGATCGTTGACTTTTCAGGGCGACCGTCATATCGTCACGCCGCTTCTAAAAAGCCGGAACTTAGCGGCTGATTTCTACCCGACCGGTTCAGCGCGATTAAGGACATCAGCCACTAAATATTGTCTCGGGAAAGTGAGAAGCTAACTCACTCTGCTTCGTATTTTGCCCCCGGCTTCTTTTGAGCTGAAAATTGCCCGCAGACTCAGTCTTGCATTCCCCTGCCGCGTTCAAAAAAGAAACCGGCGATCAAGTTGCAAGCGCGGTACCCCAATCCGCAGAATCGATCTGACGTCGCCTGAACAATCAACCGACCCGCATTACGGAGGTATCACCAATGGCAATAGCCTTCCTTAATCGAAACATTTCCGATGAGTGCCATCAGAAGATGAAAGAGTTCGCTTCAGCCGGCGACGATGTTATCTGGGTAGCCTTTCCTCCCGGCGGAGGCAATCGCTGGAGCATCGTTTGCAAAAGCGGCGCTTACCTTAATCGGAACATTCCCGACGAGTGCCATCAGAAAATGCATGATCTTTCGCAGAACGGAGCCCGGATCATCCGCGTCGCATTTCCTCCTCAGGGAGGTTGGAGCATCGTCAACAATCAGGGTGCGTACCTTAACCGGAACATTCCCGACGAGTGTCATCAGAAGATGCATGATCTTTCGCAGAATGGCGCGAAGATCGTATCGGTCGCATTTCCGCCGCAAGGCGGGAATAGTTGGAGCATCGTCAACAACCAGGGTGCGTACCTTAACCGGAACATTCCCGACGAGTGTCATCAGAAGATGGGGAACTTTCGCAGAACGGCGCCAAGATCATCTGCGTGGCGTTTCCGCAGCAGGGAGGCAACAGTTGGAGCATCATCAACGACAAGGGAGGGTACTTCAATCGAAACGTTCCCGACGAACTTCATATGTTGATGGGCTATTACAACGAGGTGTACGGTCCGAACAAGACTGTTGGCTTTTGACATGGATGGCAGTGGCTGGTCGATGACAGCTGGCGCAGTACTCAACGAAAAGGTTTGTGACTCGACCCGCTGTGTGTTGATTAGGGACGTGTACAAAAACATTATGGAACGCCTGGATGGCAAGGTGGTGGGTTATGCCTGCACCGTGGGCAGTGCATCGCTGGGAGCGTATTCGCATGGGGAAGCCCGCACGAACGCCAACGCGCCGTCCCGAATGTTTTTGCCGTCAACCAAGAGCCCGGTCGCCAGCGTCAGCAAGGTGGTAACGGCCCTGGCCGCGATCCGCGTACTCGCAAAGAAGAACGTGAGTCTGGATTCAGGGATCGGCGGACACCTGCCAGGCGACTGGAACCTGGATAGCCACGTTGCGGCGATCACGTTTCGTCAACTACTTTCGCATCGGAGCGGGATCAAGGACTATGGCAACAACGATCAGTCTTACACCACGCTTAAAAATTTCTTCACCCAGCCGGTTGATGCCAGCAAGAACACGAAGTGCCAACCGGCCAGCGTCGTGAATCCTATGAACCCCATAAATCCCAACGACCACAGTCCTTGCTACAGCAATTACAACTTCGGAATCTTTCGCGTCTTGCTGCCGTGGATAGATGGTTTCGTGGATGATCCGCCCAACCGTGCGGCCAAACTGGCCGCCGCGTATATCAAGCTGGTTGAAAAGCACGTCTTTGAGCCAGTGGGGGCAATCGGTGTTGATGCGAAGCCTCCGGCAACCGGGCCTCAGCACACGGGGTATGCCTTCTCGTACAAGTATCCGGGAAACACCAGCGGCTATGATTGGGGGATAACAGTCTCCTCGTCGGCGCCGCCGGTTGGTACCTGGCCATTGATGATATTGCGAAGGTTCTTTACAGCCTGAACAAGAACGATGGCCGCATTCTCTCTTCAGCACAGTGGGCGGACATGCAAGCGACACCGATGGGGTGGGACACAAAGACTGACGGTGGCGGTTACCGCTGGGTCGAGAAGAATGGCGGTTGGGGCGCAAACGGCACTACGATCAGCACCTCGATCGCGCTGTTTGGGCCCGGAGTTTTTGGCGCTTTGTTTATGAACTCGGATGTTCTCGGCGAGGGTCTGCAAAACAACTGGCAGTGGTGTAAGAAGTGTCAGGCAATCGCATTTGCCGGCAACGCCAGTCTTGGTGATTGTCCTGCCGGCGGATTGCATGACCATACCGGTAGCCGCAACTATTGCATCGCCATGAACACGCCGGTTCCAACGGGAAGTCAGGGAACTGGCGCTGGTGCAACAAATGTCAGGCGCTCTCGTTTGCAGGCAGCGCTTCGCCGGGCAAATGTTCCGGGGGCGGCAACCATGACCATGGTGGCAGCGGCAACTATGTGCTGCCAATCAGGGCTGGGAGTGCGGCGGTCCCGCTGGATTACCAGGACAATTTTCGCTGGTGCAACAAGTGTCAGGTGCTTTCGTTTGGAGGCGCATCGTCGCCGGGCCCATGTAAGGCAGGGGGCGAACACGATCACACCGGCAGTGGTAACTATCTGCTGGGCTATGTCGTCGGCGCCGATACCGTACTTTACGAGGCGTACATGAAGGCACTGAAACCAATTACACCTTAGCCGCCAGACAAACAAAGTCAGCAAAGGAAGGAAAAAGGCAGCGCCTGGTAACACTGCAATTCCGCGATTATTTCTGTGGTCGCTCGCTCAGTTTCTTTCCGACCAGGACAAACTTCGTTTTGCCTTTGATAGTCGGGCAGCACGATGGATCACGTGGCCCGTAGGCCGTCGTGTTGAGCAGCATGGCGTTATCTTTGATCGAAGTGATTTCTATCTCTCGGTGGTTCTTGCCACCCACCGGCACGCGTGCCTTGTAAACCAGGTTGCCATTCTTGCGCAGGAACACCGCGAGATATTGGATGTAGTTGTTACTGCCGTTCTGTCCTTCAATCGTGTAAAGCACGGCCACGTCTGCCACGCCGTCGTGATCGAGATCCCCATCCACAACTTTGCGAATGCCGTCCGGTTCCTCGCCGTGCTCTCTGGCAGCCTGGGCGGCGATGAACTTATCGATTACCGACTTGTCGCCGGACTGGGCGCGGGCAACTACGGAAGCGACGTGAGCAGCCACAATTAACAATACAATCGTTGCGAATGGCTTCATCATGGTTCTCCTTTTTGAGACTGTTCGCGAGCCTGATCCAATTACAGAACGCCGATCAAAGCAAGCTTTGATAGTGGAAGTGATTTCACTTTGATTGAAACTCTTCCGGCAGGCAAGGGGGCAGGCGCGCGAAGAGAACCGCGATCAGGAGTCATCCTGGCGAGGACAGCGAGCATAAAAAGCACGCCGGAGGCGTGCGTACCGGATTGACTTTCAGACGGCGCCGAATAGAATTGCGCCCAACCAATCCCAGTCAGACTCCGCTCGGAAAGGAGATTTCCAAATGCCTATTCGATCCACGACGAGGGTGTCCTTACTCTCTTTAGTATCGATCTTTGTTCTGTTGACTTCTCAAGTCGCGTCCGCGCCGGCGAAACCCAAACCCAAACCTAAGGTGCCGCTGCTTTACTTTACCGGAGCTGAGAGCTTCGATCAGGACGGAAAACATCTGATTCGCTACCGTTACGATGTTTCGAACAAGTATCATTATCGGCCCGAGCTGTTTGCCGCCGCGCCCAACTTGCCGCCCTGCGGTACGAATACCAACGCCTCTCGTACCTGGGTGGACCTCTACGATCAGAATGGTAAGCTTCTGAACTCTTTCTGTGCCTTCACGTGGCCGGGCGATCTCAACCAGCTTTGGTTCGCGCTGGAGGAAGATCTTATTCCGCCGAGTTGGGTTTACATAGAGATGAATGATCGTCAGACAAACACGAAGTATAAGTCGATTCTGGCGGCGACGGTGTTATAGACGGGCCCGAGCCGCTGCTCATCTGTTTCCACGTGATTTGAAATAGCTCGGTCAGGTCAGGCGCGGCGAGTCTCTCTTTCGGGTTTCGTCCCCATTGATGCGCCCATCAATGGGACTGAGCCAAGTAAGAGAGACTTACCGCGCATCAATGTGGGTCAGCCATTCAGGCCTGGATTCGGATAAACTAATGCCACCTGCAACCCGTGCCATGAGATTTTACATCTGACGAATTCGCGCCCCGACCCCGGAGTAACAAACATGAAAACTAAGTCGCCTATTGCAGCTTTTCTAATTTTGGGAGTTTGCATCTTGAGTCTCACCCATCCCGTGCCTTCTGAAACGGCATCCGCACCCGCCACCAACCCATTCTTCAGCGAAAGCAGTCTGCCGTATCACGCACCGCCTTTTGACAAGATCAAGGACAGCGACTATGCGCCGGCGATCGAAGAAGGCATGAAGAATCAATTGGCGGAAATCGAGGCCATCGCCAATAATCCCGCGGCGCCAACCTTTGCCAATACCTTCGAGGCGATGGAACGATCGGGTGCTCTGCTGACCCGCGTGACCAAGGTGTTCTTAAACATGACCGCCGCGAACACCAGCGACACCTTACAAAAGATCAAAGCGGATGAAGCGCCAAAGTTGGCGGCGCATTCCGATTCGATTTACCTGAATGCAAAGTTATTCGCGCGCGTGAAGTCGCTCTACGACCAGCGGACTGCGCTCAAACTCGATCCTGAGTCGCAGTTTCTTGTCGAACGTTACTACAAGACATTTGTGCGCTCAGGCGCGTTGCTCTCAGAAGCCGATAAAGAGACACTCTGCGAGGGCTAAATCAGGAAGAGGCGACCCTGACGACCAGGTTCCAGGAAGACGTGCTGGCCGAAACAAATGATGGCGCGGTAGTCATCGACAACAAGGCGGATCTCAACGGGCTGAGCGAGGCCGACATCGCGGCGGCGGCGGAACAGGCGACGGAACGCAAGCTCGACGGCAAATGGGTGCTGGCTTTACAAAACACCACGCCAGCAGCCGGCCATGAGTTTTCTCACCAGCCGCGCGGTTCGTGAGCGGCTCTTGAATGCGTCTATGGCGCGCGCCACTCACGGCGGAGAGCATGACACCAGGGCGATTGTGACGCGCCTGGCCCAGTTGCGTTCACAGCGGGCCAGGCTTCTGGGTTACCCCGATCACGCGACCTTCACTCTCGACGATCAAATGGCGAAGACGCCCCAGGCGGCCGAAAAATTGATGACCGGGATCGTTCCCGCCGCGACGGCGAAGGCGCGTGATGAAGCGGCGCGAATGCAGAAACTAATTGACGCTGAGAAGGGCGGATTTCAACTCGGCCCGGCGGACTGGGAGTTTTACGCCGAGCGGGTGCGCAAAGCCGATTACGATCTCGACGAATCGGAAGTGAAGCCGTACTTTCAACTCGAGCATGTGCTTCAGGACGGCGTTTTCTTCGCGGCCACGAAACTCTACGGCATCACTTTCAAAGAGCGGAAGGACTTACCGGTCTACCAACCTGAGGTCCGTGTTTTTGAAGTGTTCGACACGAACGGAAAGTCTTTGGCGTTGTTCTATGCCGATTATTTTCAGCGCTCGAACAAGGACGGCGGCGCGTGGCAGGACAGCTTTGTCGATCAGAGCAGCTTGTTGGGGACGCAGCCGGTCGTAGTCAACGTCTGGAACTTCACCAGGCCCGCGGCGGGCCAGCCCGCGCTCCTGAGCTTCGACGAAGTCACGACCATGTTTCATGAATTCGGGCATGCGCTGCATGCAATGTTCTCGCATATTCGTTATCCGACGCTGGGCAGCGTCTCCCGGGATTTTGTGGAGTTCCCCTCGCAATTCAACGAACACTGGGCCCTGGACCCGATCGTGTTGGCGAACTACGCGAAGCATTATCAAACCGGTCAATCGATGCCTAAGTCGCTGGTCGAAAAGATTAAGCGCGCGCAGACTTTCAATCAGGGCTACGCAGTGACTGAGTATATTGCCGCGGCGCTCCTCGACATGGCCTGGCACTCTTTGCCATCAAGCGCTCCGGTGCAGGACGCCAACGCATTCGAGGCGGCTGCGCTCCAGCGTCTTCATCTCGACCTGACCCAGGTGCCGCCGCGGTATCACACAACTTACTTCTCGCACATCTGGGCCGGTGGTTACTCGGCTGGTTATTACGCTTATTTGTGGAGTGAAGTGCTGGATGACGACGCCTTCTACTGGTTCAAAGAGCACGGTGGATTGACGCGGGCCAATGGACAACGCTTTCGCGATTTGGTCCTGTCGCGCGGCGGCACTCAGGACGTAGCCACGACATTTCGTAATTTTCGCGGTCGCGATCCGGTGGTTGACCCGCTGCTGATAGAGCGAGGTCTTAAAGGTAAATAGTAGCCTCGCCCCAAAAGTCTGAAGCGGCCCCATCTCATTCACACCGGGCTTTAGCCCGGTGACCCAGAGTCCGTGAACATTCAAAAACCGTTTCAACGGTTTCTCGGCTGGCTGGTGACGTAACTTCTTCGGGCTCAACCACTCAGTGATCTGTCAAGTCAAGAGGCAAACCGTTAAAACGGTTACACGCATCTTTTCGTGCCGCTCATCACCGGGCTAAAGCCCGGTGTGAATGAGAGGCAGAGCCATTCCGGCGGAGTTCGTCACGGCTTGGCCGGCTTTGCTGTTTGTCATCTGATCATGACCTGCGTGCGAACCCATATGCATCCTCGTGGGGCGAATTCTCAGGAAGAGCTTCCATGACACAGGATGATCACCGTAGAGAAGATCGAGCGTTGCCGGCTTTGAATAAAGGTCAGGTCGCTGCCGACGGCGAGTGACAGCCTATCGTTGCTCCAGATATCACGCGCGCCACCGAAAGTGTAAGCGCCAATGCGGAAGGACGGGTGGTCCTGGGTAATCCCCAGCCGCGCGCGATCGACTGCCCGCAGCAGTTCATCCTTGTCTGCCAACTCAAGCCGCGTGTAGAGATAGTTCTTGTCGAGAAAGTTGACCGTTGATTCCGCCACGTAGCCGTTGAGGTTGCGAACCCCGTCCCCGCTCACGTGATTGCGGCCCCAGATCAAAGACGAGGCCCAGTTCCCGCGGTTAAATGGCTTGTTGTACTGGATCGAGGCCGTCACCCGCCGGATGTCAACGTCCGGCTCCTGGTTTTCAGGACTGCGCAGAAATCCGTAACTGATCTGCATGGCCCAGTTTCGGTTCGGCGCAAACGTGATTCGGGCTGAACGTGAATTCCATTTGTGCGCGTCGAAATCGTAGCGGTTCTCGTCCGGCTCGCGGCCATTGAAGATCGAACCTTCCAGCTTGAACCAACGATAGGTAAAACCGGTGGTCAAGACACCGAACGCGATGTGCGTTGAATCCTGCAGGTGATGAGACAGCGGCGCCGCAGGATTTTCTGGAAGCCGATGCGCGATGCATGAAGGCCACCGGCCCCAGCGCCGGTTCGCCGGGATAGCCAAAGTAAGTGAACCACGTTCCCCGCTCGCCTAACGGAACTGTGTATTGTGCCGACAGCTCCATAACCAAGTCGTGCGGATGCTGTCGATCGATCAGCGGTTGGCCCCGATAGCTTTCACCTGTTTGAAAGAGCAAGGGCGAGCCTCCCGGTGGAAAGGTGAAAGGTTCGGCGCTTAGCATTCCGCGCAGTTGCAGGGTCCCCGGCCCCGCCCGCCGGTAAGCAATTGGCATAAACCAATTAGCCGACTCAAGTTTGGTCGTTCCCCGCGGGCCACCCCGCGAGTTAACGCCCACCAAACCGCGTTGAAATGGAACATGAACAGCCAGTTGCCCGTTTAACCTTATCCATCATGTTCATCGGCGACGTGTCCGGGCTGCCATGAAGTTCCCGAGCCCATCTGGCCCAGGTTCATCACGTTTCCGCTCCCGGCCGAACCGATTCTGACTCCCATCGCTTCGCCGGACATTACCAACAGCGGCTCCATGTTGCGTCGGGTCGCCGCCCATCTGCATTTCCGGCATTTTGCTGGAAGGCTTGGGCGATGGGCTCGCCGATGGCGCCGGCGGGTGGGCGTGCGGTGGTGGTGAGGCGCGAAGGCGTCGGCGAGGCGGCGGGCATTTTCATGCCTGGCATTTGGGGAGTCTGGGCTGACGCCGATGCGACTACCCAGAGCAGCCCGGCAAGCACTAAAAGACACTCTGGCGCTCATGAACCGACTTCCTTTGCTAACAACAGAAGACACACGGACAGGCGCGGCTGGCTGATTGCTCCGCGCCTGTCACAAACCCTAGTCTTTAGGGGAACTCAGTTCGTGTTCGTGTTTTTGGCCTTGTTGGGCATCGGGCATGAATCGCCCTTTGCAACAGCAGGCCGCGGCGTTGTCCTTGCCCTTCACAACAAGCGTGAGCGTTCTTGCCTTTGCTCTTCTTCTTGCAGCAGGTCATGGCTGCGGGGTCCTTGCAGCAACCCTGCATGTCGCAACAGTTTTCGGGAGTTTGATTAGAGTTCTGGGGCTGAGCGCAAAGCCCGCGGCTGAAATCGTCAGCAGCTGCGCAGCATGCCAGACCTGACTATGAGTGACTTGAATTTGTTCATCTTTACGTCTCCTGTCGAAGAACCCCGACAGATCGGGATCCGAGAGAGTTACCGAAGTGACAGCAACCGGCTGTCACTACTTCGTTCGACCAGGCAGAGTTCTACAGATTAGCAGGGCACAGCATGTGAGATACGTGGGTTCGTGATTTGGCAGCCGCAGCGAAATGGTGTGACGGCGCGTGAAATGGTAAAGCGAAACTTTGTTTGTTCGGGACAGTTTCAGTCAGCGCTGAACTGTGATCATCGCTCGTTTGGCTGCGGGAGGTAATTACGAACGAGCCGCTGGTGAGCGGGCAACAACTACTGGCTTCATCGGGCGAAGAATCTTCCGGCAGGGCAATCATTTTTGCGCCGTCTGAATCTGCTTTAGCCGTCAGACCATTCCGCAATGAACGGTGACGCGCTTTGCAGCAGGCGTGGCCGTTCATGGCCATGTCAGCTTGAGTGGTTTTAGCTGCTGCCTTGTTGCCTGGTACCAGAGTACCGCCCGCCATGGCCACACCGTGAGCCAGACAGCCCGTGCCTGCGCACCACAGCACCAGCACCAACGCTAATGCCGAGCGTAGACTCGAGAGTGAAATGAACCCTGACTTCACTGAGTGGATTCTAGTGCGGGACGTTTAATTTGTCGAGGTGTTTTATGCTGATTTATGGTCAGAGATGTGACGTGGATCACCAGGTGACCTGCACAGGACTGATCCAAGCTTGTCTTGAAATGCCTCATGCATTTCAGATTCAGCCTTATGTTTCGGCAAACTTCAAGAGTTTCCTTAACACTGCTCCACTGTCGGGTTGTAGCCGGCTACGCTGAACTGCTTCTCGACGAAATTGTTGGGAAATCCGAACCAGCCAGTCTTTTTTCGGCGCGACACGACGCACGCCGTACCTTCAGCTACTTCAAAGACTTCGAGATTATCCGTGACGTGAAACCAGAGGTAATTTCGGTTTGGTTTTCGGTTCGTTGGCCAGAAAGACCACGCACAGCATCACATCTTTGGACGCTTCGTATTTCTTGAACGGATTTCGGTTGACGATGCTTTCAATTTCATCGAGAGTCCGCAGCACCACGGTCACTTCATAACCAAGCGTCTTTTGCAGTGCCTTTTCGATCTTCCTGGTGAGCGCACCTCTATTGGCCGAGCGGGATTCAAAAATAACGTTGCCACTCGCAATGTGAGGTACGCACGTTCTTGAAGCCGGCCGCAGTGAAGATTTGGGCGAGCTGCACCATTTTTGATCAACTTTGTGACCGCCGACGTTAATTCCTCTGAGAAGGGCTACGTATCGGTTCACTCGAAATTTTACCGCCTTACAATCTCAGCGCTGGATGGAAAATCGTTTGAAAGCGCGGAGTAGATACCACGGATTCGAGAGGAAAAGGGAAGTCATTTCCTCCCCTCCTTTGGGAGAGGGTCGGGGGAGAGGGCTTTAGGAAATCGGGAAAAGCATAGAAGGTTCTTAACGCCCTCTCCCACTGGGAGAGGGTTGGGGTGAGGGTTTGGGTCGAGACAGTTTGGCCTCGGCCCCTCATCCCCGGCCCTTCTCCCAAAAGGGAGAAGGGAGAAGAAAGAATCTGTTGTTCACTGTAGCCTAAGGCCCTCTTCCCCAACCCCTCTCCCAAAAGGGAGAGAGGGAGCCAAACTACACCACGCAGCACTGACGGCTCTTACCGCTTGGCGAAGAATTCCTCGGCCGCGGCCTTGGTCTCTGCTTCGCTCTGCTCTTTCAATTGTTGATTAATGCCCCACTGGTGACCGAAAGGGATCGACAATCTGTCCATAACGCGCGCCCCAGAACATGTCCTGGACCGGCATGATTACTTTTGCGCCGCGCGCGACGGCGCGCTCGACGACTGCGTCGGCGTTGTCGGTCATCAGCATGATGCGAACGCACGAGCCACCGAGCGTCTTTGGCGTCGAACAGGAACCACCTTCCTCTGCGGTAAACTCATCGCTGATGAAGATCTTGTGTCCGTCGAGAATCAGTTCTCCATGCATCACGCGCTTACCGTCCGGCGCCATCATGGTGTGGCCTGGTTCTGGCGCTGAGAACTTCCTGGTAGAACTTCAACGCCGCCATGCCGTCGCTTACGATTAGGTGCGGTACAAACTGATCTTCCTGACTCATTTTTCTCCTCCCAGGTCTAAACCATGCTTCTCGTGGTTAGCGTCACCTGTAGTGTCTGATCGCCACGGCGAATTGTCATCTTGAAAGTTGCCGGCCGTTCCGAACATCTCGCCCAGTTTTGTAATCGTCAATTCCGCGGCCGGACGGTCATTGACTTTGATGATCAGGTCGTCTTTCTGCAAGCCGGCTTCGGATGCCGGCGAGTCTTCCAGCACTTCGGTGATGCGAAAGGTCGTATAGTCCTTGCCCTCGCCTGAAAGCGCCAACCCGCTGTGTGCCCGGTCGAACGGTTGATTGAAGGTCGCGGCCGGCTCGAAAATTATTCGGTTGTGATTGTAATCGAGAAACAACTTAAACCGGCCGGCTATTTGCTGGCCGATATTTCCAGCCAGTTCGGAACTGGCAAACGCCCCGGCCTTATCTTCAGAAAAACTGTGAGCGGACTGGTGATCTTGAATTTGCCGATCTTCAGCTCTGCCACCCGGCCGATCCGGCCATTGGACTGACCGCCGGCGCCGCCGAGGCCAATCGCCCTGATTGTTTTGACGCTTGAATTCAGCAAATGATTCTGTGACACGAAAGGCGAGTGCAAGGCCAGGGCGCCTCCCGAGCCAATGTCCAAAACAAATTTACCTTTGAGCGGTTCGCCTCCCAGAGGCGTCACTTCCGCCTCGAGAATCGGGTGGCCCTGATTAAATTGAACCGGAACACTGTCGCCTGCGCCGGCATAGTTGAACCTGTCTTTGTCATGCAGCCTGATCACGCGAGCCGGGTAATCAACCTCGACTACGAACTGTTTGATGAAGTCGGCGCCGATGATCCCATCAAAGTCATGACCAAAACGCGCGGCCAATCGGCGCAGCGGAATTGCCAGTCTGATCGGTTGTGAGAATCCTTCCAAACCGGGCAGGGTCCACGTCGCTTCCTCAACCATCGACCCGCGCACGGTGTCGCTGCCGGCGCCGCCGAGGCTGACTTGTCCCTCCAGTTTCAAGCCCAGTTCTTTGGCGACGTCGGTATCGACTATGCCTACCTTGTCACCCGTGTCGAGCACAAATGACAGCGGGCGCGAATTGTTGATTTTGACTTTAACGACCACGTGGCGCGTCACCAGTTCGAAGGGATCGAAATTGGAGCATCGGTGGAAGCCTTTGGCGCTGTTTGAATTGCGCGGGAAGGCGTTGCGCCGCGATGGCCAGCGCGATCAGTAGAAATGGGAACAGTATTTTGCGAGTCATATCTGCCTCAAAACAGAAAATACTTGAAAACACACTACCAGTAAGTCAATTTAACGCGGATGACTGAGGGTTGGTTTCAAAATGAGAGGTCGGTACGCACGCGTCCGGCGTGCTCTTCCGAAATGAGCGTAAGAGCACGCCGGAGGCGTGCGTACCTACGCGGAATCGTGCGTTTGCCTTGATCTTTGGCGTGGCGATCAGTCGCCAGGCTTCCTTGAGATGCTGAGCTAGTTCCTTGTCGCTGACTCGATCGACTTCAATGCCGACCCAGCCGCGCACCCCGACATAAGGCGGCCGGTAAAACTTCTTCGGCGATTTCTCGATCGAGCATTTCCTGAATTCCGATCGCCGCCGGAATCGTCACCGCCACATGTGTCCGTCGTTGGTGATGATTGTTTGAGAACATGGCGAAAGACTTTCTTGCCGACAAACCAAGTCGGTTCGCCGTGCGAGATCTTCTCCCAGGTTTCAGGCAAAGAAAGACAAATGCGCCGCACCCGTTCAATCTGGATCTTGCCCATCATCCTTTTTCTGCATCGCGCTCCTTCGTCAAGCCCCGGCTCCGTCTTCCCCTGGAAGATGGTTGGGTGAAGGAATAACTCCCGTACTACGCCCTCACCCTAACCCTCTCCCACGGGAAGAGGGAATAGAAACAATTTCACGCACGCGTGATCATTCCCCAATCCGCCCCAGGTCGGCCCAGCCAAACCCACACAATGAAATCGACTCGCGGCGGTTCACCTCCAACGGCGCGCAGGCGCCCATTTATCTGGCCGCGATGATACTGGCTGTGCAAAGGCACTTTGCAGCATCATTTCTGCGATGCTAAGGCTTTCCGGTTTGCGGCCGAGCTCACGCTCGACAATATTCCGCCCAGGGTAATTGCGCCGGCTGCAAGATCTGCTCGTCTGTCAGGGTGTCGAAATGTGCGAACACTTCGCCAAAGTAACTATGGCCCCAGCGCATCAGTTCGTGCACCTCGTCGAACGTGGGATAAGGTTGATCACGAGGCTCGTCCCGCCACGCACGCAGGAACGCCCGCTGAACCAGATGCAGGTGATGGAAGAGTTCGCTGAGTGTTTGATCGGCGCACGCTGACTCCGAGGCGAGTACGGCCCGCCAGACTGAAGCGTCTGCCCATTCCATGTGGCGGTAGAGATCTCTGAGACTATCCAGATTCATAGTGTCGATCACTCGGAAGCGTCGGTCGTGAACAGCTTAACTTCGGACGCATCTGCAGCCAATTTCAACAGTCGATCGAAGCGGAAACCAATCTTGCCCGAGCAGTCTTTCGGACGCTTCATTGTCAGGCGAGGTGATCGCCGAGAATGCGTCTCAGCCCGAGTGTCTCGCGCGCATGAGACATCACGGCTGCGGCCGACTCAAACGCGTAGCCCTGGTTCCAAAACGCGGGCAGGAAAGCAAATCCGACGTCCGGATCGGGCAGGGTATCCCGTTTCAGCACGCCGCAGATGCCGATGGGCGTACCGCCCGCTTTCAGTTGCACCAGATTTAATCCAAAGCCGTTGAGTTCATAACTCCTGACTGGCCCATCGGCGATGTAGCGGCGTGCATCATCAAGCGTTGCGCACGCCCTTGTCACCGATGTACTGGATAAAGGACGGCTGGTTGAGCAGTTCGACCACGAACTCAGCGTCATCAGCAGAGAGATGGCGAATTAAGAGTCGTTCGGTTTCGAGAATAATCATAGAGTCAGGGCGATGATAACCAGAGAGGGGCTGTAACAAAGCGGCTGCGGCTGCAGCCGACAGCGGTGTTGTGCGCTCGGGCCCTCTACGCACCATCTCCCAAAGGAATTTACATACTTAACTCACCGGAACCTCAGGATCCGATCTATATAGCCACTCCATACCAGACGTGAACATTCAACAAAGCTGCGGAGCAGCGATCAGAGTTAAGCCCAGGGCGAGGCTTTGCGAGCCTTGGGTCAACGACCTCCCTAACGCGATCGAGCCCCGAAGGGGCGACCGCGGTGACAGTATTAATCCGAGGGACCTCGTTACGAACTCTCTGTCGCCGCTTCGCGGCTCTGCCAATCTAACTGACCATTACCCAAGGCTCGCAAAGCCTCGCCTTGGGCTTAACTCTGATCGCTGCTCCGCAGCTTTGTTGCGTGTTCACGTCTTATATCGTGGTTGCCATTCAGTCAGTACGACAGGTGAGTCAAGTATGTGATTCCCCCAAAGAGAGAGCCGTCAAATTTTTAACTTTTCTTCCGGTCTTTGACGTTCGCTCTGATCGAGTTCTATTCTCTTTACTTACCACTCAAATATTCGAATATGAAACAATCATCCGCTATCGACGACTTTCGACGATTGCACGAGTCAGGCTGCTTCGTGCTGCCCAATCCGTGGGACGCCGGTTCGGCAGTTTATCTGACGCAGCTTGGCTTCGAGGCGCTGGCGACGACATCCGCAGGCTTTGCCTTCTCGAAGGGATTGCCTGACGGGCCGGCCGTTCGTTTCGCGAAACATGATGCTCGATCACTTTCGCGAGATCGTCGCGGCGACGTCGTTGCCGGTCAATGCCGATTTTCAAAACGGATACGCGGACACACCCGAAGACGTTGCTGAGAATGTGGCGCATTGCGTCTCCACCGGTGTCGCGGGCCTGTCAATCGAAGACTCCACCGGCATAGAACGCCCAACCGCTTTACGATTTCGATCTGGCGGTCGAACGCATCAAAGCCGCGCGCGCGGCGATTGATACGTCGGGCTTTGCAGGTCGTGCTGACCGCTCGCTGTGAAGCCTGGCTGGTGGGCGACTCTGATCCATTGAACACGTCAGTCAAGCGGTTGGTGGCGTTTGCTGATGCCGGCGCTGATTGTTTGTATGCGCCCGGTGTCACCAAAGCTGATGAGATCGCCGCGATCGTAAAAGCGGTCGCGCCCAGGCCAGTCAACGTTCTGGTATCGACGAACAATAGCGACACGACCGTTAGCCAGCTGGCAGATCTGGGCGTGCGGCGAATTTCAGTCGGTGGCGCCCTGGCGCGCGCCGCGTGGAGCGGTTTCATAAAGGCGGCGAAGGAAATTCAGTCAGCAGGCTCTTTCACTTCATTTGTCGAAGCCACGCCTTTCGCGGATCTAACGCAAGTGTTTGGTAATCGGCGGTTGAGTTAACGATTGAACTGAGGGTAGTGCTCTATTAGTTGCTGCTGACCTTGCCTTCGTTCTTTGCAGCTGGCATCAGCAGCCATCCAGGATCGATTGACGACATTAGAGCATTGCGGACGTTATCGCCCTTATCATCCGGTTGAGGAAGTCGAAGGAGGAAAATTCAATGCCTGACAACCGTGAGCACTTGATTGATTTTGGCACTTGCGTGAAAGACTTGCACGTGGTCGGAGACGATGACCACTTAGCCGACGTGCTCTTGCTTACCTGCATGGACTTCCGCTTTTTCTTAACCATTTCTGAACTTATGAAAGCAATACGTAACT
>ERZ1370068.81-contig-1007_pt1 | contig 73328 bp, 82 predicted proteins | sample MGYA00561227_ERZ1370068 | MGnify/ENA primary metagenome ERZ1370068 (study PRJEB38410, sample SAMEA6850437) | metagenome | study: Metagenomic assessment of the ecological functions of the soil: analysis of the soil microbiota associated with the... | reverse complement strand
GTATGCTTCGTTCAGTTACGCGTATTGCTGGTCTGTCGAACAGCCGAGGATTGCTCGATCGCGAGCACGACAACCTGCGCGCCGCTCTGCGTTGGGCATGCGCGCGCGAGCCGAAGCCGCGCTCCGGCTCGTCGCCAGCCTGTGGCGTTTCTGGTTCGTCCGCGGTCACGCGGTCAGGGAAACCCCGCTGGTCAGGCGCGCTTTGGCGGTGGCGCCCGACCCGACCCGGCCCGGGCGGCGGCCTGATCAGCCTGACCGGATTGTGGACAGCCGGCAGGGTCGCGGCGATCAGCATCAGGCGCTCGGTGCAGGCCCTGGCGATTGTGCGGCAGATCGGCGAGCGGACGAGGTGGTGATGGCCCGGCTCGTGGAGACCGCGCTCGCTTGGAGCACCTTCGACCTGGACGAAGCCGAGCAGATGGCCACCGATGTGCTCGCGCCGGGCAGTCGAGGCGTGGCAAACCCGAACACGCTGCCGCCGGTAGCTGGCTACTCGGCGGTGCGCGTTGTCGCGTGAGGATGGACACCTCGCCGCCGGCCGATTCGACATCTGCCCTTGGCGAGCTCGCGCGATCCGACGCCAGCATGCGGCCGTTCCTGCCCGGTGATCACGCCGAGCCTGCAGCTGGTCCCGATTGCCGGACGCCTGGTGCCCTGCGTCGAGGAGACCTTTGCTGTTATTGGGAGGCGGGTCAGCGTCATCAGGCCACCGGGTATGTGCTGTCCACTTATCGGCTATGCCACGGCTCAGCTCTCGGCGGACCCGCAGTCGGCGATCTCCGTTATCAGAGATTCACTGGAGCAGTTCACCAGATTGCAGGATGACCTGGCTCGGGCGCAAGCACTCCACCAACTTGGCTGGCTGCATCACCGCGGTGCGGCAATTTCCATGCTGCCAGCGAGGCTAATCTGTCTTTGGCGCGAGACCTCCGCCTCGGACTCGGCACGACCGTCAGGGAACTGTTGACCGAGATCAACATCGCCCTGCTCCACGCGATGGGTGGAGATATCGACGCGGCCTGGCGAACGTGCGGCGCTGCCTGTCCCGGGTTCGAGTCCGCCGGGGACCAGGTGGGGATGGGCGCGACATTGACCGTCCCACAGGGGCGGTCGAAGATTAGTCTCGGAGAAACCCGGGCGGCGCGAGAAATGTATGCGCGGGCAGCGAAGGCTCACCCCGTGGCGGCGGCGTACGCGGGCTGGCAACGGTTTGATGGTGGCCGAGGATTGTCGAACAGGCTGGACGATCCGCGCCGAGCGGAGCGCGAGATCGCCAAAGCCGCAGCCATTTTGACCGAACAGTGCATCGTCGCTGGTCGCCAGCTGGCGGCTCTGCGCGGGCGTTGATGTTGAGTTCGCATTGAGTTCTCGTTGAGGTCGGTTCTCTGGCGTTCCTCCTGGATCTGGCTTTTTGCAACCAGGAAGAGGAGGGCATGGCTCGTATATAATGACGGAGACCAGGCGAAACGCACACAGCCAGGGAAAGCGACCGCATCGCCGAATTCGCCGCCGGCCTGCGCAGCACAACAGTCCAGCCGGGCGACGAGAACTACGACCGCGAGGCGCGGCACGTCTGGAACGCGGCCCATAATCGCAATCCGGCGGTCATCGCTCGCTGCGCCGGCGTGGCCGACGTAATCCGCACGGTCGATCTCGCGCGCAGCGAGACTGCCGCTGGCAGTTCGCGGCGGGGCCATTCCATCCCCGGAGTTTTCAACCGTCGACGACGGAATTATGCTCGACCTCTCGCTGATGAGGATCAGGTCGACCCCGAACGCCGCCGCGTGACGGCGCAGGCCAGTTGTACCTGGAAGGGACCTGGACGCTGGAAACCCGGCAGTTCGGTCTTGCGGTGACCGGTGGGCTGGTGTCCTCGACGGGCATCGCCGGCTTCACCACGGGCGGCGGCATCGGCTGGCTGATGCGGAAATATGGACTGGCCCCTCGACAACATGGTCGCGGCTGAAACGTCGTCACCGCTGACAGCCAGTTCGTTCCACGCCAGTGCCGACGAGCGCGGATCTGTTCTGGGGATTGCGCGGCGGCAGCGGCAATTTCGGTGTCGTGACGTCCCTTCGAATATCAATTGCACGAGGTCAGACCCACTGTCCTTTTCCGGCTTGGTTTTCTGCAGCCGAAGAGGCGGAGCAGGTGCTGCGCGGCTACCGAGCGGCCTGCGCGGCGGCCCCGATGAGCTGACGACGGCGGTCAACATGACTGCAGCACCGCCGGTACCATTCCTGCCAGAATCGGTGCACGGCAAGCCAATCATCGGTGTGCTCGGCTGCTGGTCGCGGCATGGATGATATCGATGCACGGTGAAGCCGCCACCGCCCCCTTCCGATCGTTGGGCACGGTGATCGCTGATGTGTTCGCGGCCAACCCGTACGCGGGGTGGCGGCGGGCGCTCGACCCGCTGTTCAGCGGGGTGTCACAACCTTTCACGCTCGGCATTCCCTCCGCACCGCCGACGACGCGTCGCTGCGCGTGCTGATGGATCGTTGCCACATTGCCCAATGCGCTGACGGAGATGCACCTGCAGCGCACCTTGGCGGTGCGGTGGGCCAGGTCCCGGCCGACGCAACGGCCTTCGCACTCCGCGATCAGGGTTCATCGTCAATGTTATTGTTGCCCGCACTCAGACGGCGGAGGACTTCGCGGATGTCGTCGAATGGGCGCGAGGCGGTGACATCCGCTCTCGGTCCGGACGCCGCCACCTGCGTAAATTTCACCCGGTGAAGCGAATGCGGCCCTCGTCCAGGCGTCGTACCCGCCGGACGCCCTACCGGCGGCTCATAGAACTCAAAGAACGAATACGACCCCACCAATCTGTTCCGGCTGAACCAGAACATCGCCCCAACGGTGTGAGCCGCAGCGTCGGAATGACGAGGGCGAGTGGTCGGACCTATCGCCACCGTGAACCAACTCTGGCTTACCCAACACGTCATCTGCGTCGCGTGCCGCTCGGCAACCGTCTTGCGGCTCCGGTGACACCCGCTCCTTGCCGAGACCGGCGTCCCTATCTGGATGCAGCGCGGTGAAGTTACCCGCCGGTCATTGGGCTATCCAAGCGGGCAACGCGTCGCCTATGTCTCTCCTCGCCGTCTGATGCACCCTAGAGCAGCCAAAGGTCGCCCTCGCGGGCTCAGCTCACCCGATGTAGCGGCGAGGTCGGCCAAAGAAGGGAAAGGCGTTCGTCACCCGTTAGGGCGTTGTACGGCGACGCGGCCCGACGGTTGGTGTCCCGCTCGATCTGTCGTCGCTCCTCGCTCCACACCGTGCCCCAGAGGGCATCGCCGCGACCTCGGCTGCCGTCCAGCCAGCGTGCAGCCAGGCCCCAGCAGCCGTGCGCGTCGGCACGGTGGTAGCGCATCGAGCAAACCGGTCGAGCAGCACAACCGCCGACGGCTTTCCGGCCGGCTCGTGCGGTGGGGACTGCACGGACCATGCACCGCCTCCGGTCGCGTCCGGCGGCCCTCGGCACTCGGGCCAGGAGCGGGTTGAGCCGCTCGATGACCGCCGCGCGTTCCAGCGCTCGGTGAGCACGTCGGCGTGATGGGCGAAGGAGGTCGGCTGAGGAACTGCTGGCCGGTGCCGGTCGCCCCTCGATGGTGCCGTCCGCGCGTCGCGCTGGAGCAGACCACCCACCACGCTGCGGTCGACGGTCGATTCGATGTCCGCCGGGTCAGCGTACCGGTAGTGGTCACGCAGCGGGCCGGCGGCAGTGATGCTCCGTCCAGCGGCCAGCGGAGTTGCGCAGGTCGATGACACACACCCGACCACCTCCGGGCCGCCAGCAGGGGAACCGAGCCAGATGAGCGATCGTGGTCGGCGGCTCTTGCTGCGGCCCGCATCGCAATCTGCAGGCCCGAGGAGATCGCTGGCGCCACCAGTTCGGCGAACCGCACAGAGTCCAGGGTGAGGACGTCACGCCGCCCGGCCATTGTCAGCGGAGCAGACAAGCGTGCTTCTCTTGCACGGTTGGCCTCGACACCCGTCGCGGCATGCGGCGATCCGCTCCCGCACGATCCCTTCGTTGCGAGCCCGGCGGACCAACGCCGGCCTCCGCCGGCTCAAGCGTGCACAGCGAACCCACGACCGGCCAGCCGGTCAGCGTCGGCACCTTGAGACCGGAGCGGCCGTTGCACCCATCCTGATGCTAAGCGCGCCCCGCGATGATCAGGCCGACCCGTCAATCGACCGACGTAGACCGGTCGATCCGCCGATCTGCCCCTCTCGACAGAAGTTCCACGCAGGCCGCTTGAGCGACTCAGAAACGCGGAAGGGCGTCGGTGCTCGATCGCGGGGGCGACGTCGACCGATGTGAAGCCGGCGAACAGCCATTCCAGCGGCGACGGAGGCTCGGCGCGAGGAGCTCACCATCGGCCCACGTGTCACAAAACAGCCACGGCGCGCCCGCCGGTTGCGAGCAACGCCCTGGACATGCGCAGCGACGCGACCGGGTGTCCCAGATCTAGCGACTCCAGCTGTGCTGGCGCAGACCGCTCTGTGGGATCGGCCGGGATTGGGTGCATCGGGCACCGTGAGTTCTTAGTGAGGGCGGTTTGATCCACCGAAGTCGGGCAACAATGGAGGCTGAAGTCCGCAGGGCCGATACCAATCCTGACCGGTGAGGGAGGGGCATCCGGCACAGGTGCAAGCCAGTCTCAACCAGAGCCCTATCACCTGCGCTGATGCACGGAACCGAGAGTAGGAAGTCCGGTCCGGACGCCGTCCTCGACTCCCCGGTCTCTCGGCATTGCTGGTCGCGTGTCCTGCACCATGGGGAGCTTGATCATCGGCGTCGTCTCAGTTCTCGTCTCAGTTGAACGTTCGCTGACGTTCGTCTGCGACCAGTCGTCGCCGATCTACGCTGGAACCCGGACGCTGAGACGGCGGCGAACGGACCAGTGCAGACTTAGAGCTGGGTTGGGTGCAAGCCCTCGCGGGTTCGAATCCCGCATCCTCCCGCCACTCCCACTAGGCACGATGCTGTGAAGCTCGCTGCGAAAGCGCCCCAACCAGCGGCGCCGTGGTCTCAATTTGGTCTCCTTGGCATTCAGGAGACCCCTTCTGCTCAGCCCAAGCAGACCACCGACCTGGGCCGCCACCGTACGCGCCGGATCAGGTCGGTAACGTGCTGGTAGCGAGCCGCCATCGCGGTACTCAACCGGAGTCGTGCCCCAACCGACGACACACCCAACCTGTATTACGCCATCGGCCTCGCGGAGATCAGCGACACCGCGCCCGGCGCCGCGCTCACCACCGACACCAACTCCCTCACCCAGCCAGCGACCTCATCCGCCAGCTCCACCGGCATCTCTGAACTCGGTGCAGAGACCGCCAAAGCCGCCAAGAAGCGCAACGGACAACCAGTCCGCCGTGAACATCGACGACCTCGACACGATCGACCTGCAAGCCCAGCGTGCTGCCGAACGCGGAGCCGACCCATCAGCATGCGGCGCCTGTCGAACTCATCGGCGCGACGACCCTCGGCTGACGCTTACGGCGACCTCAGCAACCTCACATCGCCACCGAACGACCCGCGCGCTACGCACCATCGATCTACCGCACGTCTGTCGAGATCTGGCTCTAAATAGTCAGGGCCGCCTTCGGCACCACCTGGCAGCATAATCGCTCGCTGCAGGCCGCGCCGCCTCGTTGACTCACGGCTCGGGTTACGCCAGCGCTCCGTCGAGTTCGTCTCGGTATCGGTGGATGTACCTTGCCAGATCGGTCGCGAGGATATCGACGTGTCCTGCGGCGAGGCATTGCTCTTGGACCGGATCGCCGGCCTCTGGCACCGAGCGATGCTATGTGAAGTCCGATCTGCCAGCGCTCACGCTCAACGACCGCGTCAGGTATCCCGGCGCAGAGGTCGCGCCAGCCGTGGTCCACGAACGCATGCGTAACCGGCGAGGGCTGATCAGGTCGGAGTCGTGTCAGGGTTGTGATCCAGGTCGGTGAGCCCGGAACAGACCTATAGGCCGCCTCCCGCGAGGTCCCGCGGCCGCGGCCCGGGCCCAGCCCGGGGAGGTCGAGGAAATCGACAAAGCCGACGATGCTGTCACCGCGATAGATGCAGTTGTGCTGCGGGCCATGTCACCGTGACAGAATGACCTCTACCGGCTCCCTCACCCCGTGCGGCCACGAGCAGTCGACTCGGCCGGTGGACCCAGGCCCAACGGTCGCGTCGTGGTCGCCGCGCAGCGGGCAGAGCGCCACTGATCAGGCACAGCGTCGGACCGCAGCCTCTCCGGAAGCCCGGGTGAAGCACCGGCCTGGCCCTCGATCCTCGCCGAGCACCTCTCGGCCCTGCTCGTCCCACGCCCAAGGGCCCTCGGTGCAGCGTCGAAACCGACCGACTCCAGATGACGAAGCAGCGCATGCACCGCGGGTGTCCAGCGTCCCGAGCGGCGCCGGACCGTGTCACCGATCCAGAACCGGCGCGCGGCCTCCCAGCCGCCGCCCAACGCCAGACCAATCGGCTCCTCGGCACTCATCTCGACGCGTCCTCTCTGCACGGCTCGGCCACCGCGCGACGGCCTACCGTTCAATGCTTGCCGCCCGACGACCGGCGTCAAGTGGAGGGGTTGCAGCCTCACACCTAGAAGTCCCAGGTCGCGGTGTCGACGGAAAGTGGAAACTCCAAACCGAGACGTTGGCCATCCACGAGGCACCGCCGAGGGCTGACAAGTGACCACAGCTTGGGGTCATTTGACGCCAGTGGGTCAACTTTCCGGGCTTCCGTTGACACTGTGCGTCGAGTGGTACGCCGCCGGGCAGACGGATCTTGAGCGCATCAACGTGCAGCGTCTGAACCGCGCCGCCCCAGCTGGCCATTGGTGGCGATGATCACCGCCGTGGCGAGAGCGACGATCATGCCGGTGAGATGAGGAGTGCGCCGTTCGAGGCCGGCACGAGACGCGACTTATCGTTGCGCTCGTAACGGCCGGCGCCGACGACCTCGGTCGCCTCGGCTTCGATGAGATCTTGCGCTGACCAGCCGGACCGACTCGCGGACTGGAGTCGACGCCCTCGCGCCGGCACGGAACGCCTCGAGCCGGCTCGGATACGACAAGACTGGGACAACGCCATCGGGGATCCTGGGTGCGTACTTGGCGGTACACACCGAATCCCGCCGACGGCCTCACATCTGCAAGGCACCCCGGCTACCAAACCCACCACAGCAGGGGGACTCTCACCGCAAACAAGCCGGCTCAGGCGTGAAGACCCCAAAAACAGCATTTAGGGCCGGCCGTTTCTGGTACGAGACTGCGAAAACTTCATCTTTCTCGGCCATATCGCCCAGGTGACCGACAGCGGCACCGCCGTAGTTGACGCCTCGATCCTCGCCCGCAGTACAGTGTCGGCCGCCTTCAAGTCTCGGCAAGCTCCTCGGTGGCGCCGTGCGAGCGTGACACATCCGCCTGCCAGGTGGTGTTCTCGCGTTGAGTGGTGAGTGCTGGGATGCTGTGGGTTATGCCCAGTGAGCCGCCGCCGCGGCGAGTGTTCTTGTCCCACACGTCGGAGTTGCGGCGGTACCCGGCGGGGCGCTCGTTCGTCGCCGCGGCGCAGGACGCGGTGATCAAGGCCGGGGACGCGGTGACGGACATGGCGTACTTCCCGCGCGCGGCACGAGAAGCCGGCGCAGGTGTGCCGGGAGCGCGGTCGCGGCGGCGGACGTGTTATGTGTTGATCGCCGGGTTCCGGTACGGGTCGCCGGTGCGCGACCGGCCGCAGCTGTCCTACACCGAGCTGGAGCACGAGACCGCCGAGCAGCGGGGCATGCCCCGGTTGGTGTTCCTGCTCGGCGAGGACACCGAGGGCCCGGCGGCGATGTTCGGCGATCTGGAGTACGGGGCGCGCCAGCACGCGTTCCGGGATCGGCTGGCCGGCAGCGGTGTGACCACCGCGACGGTGACCAGCCCGGCGGAGTTGGAGACCGCGGTGCTGCAGGCGCTGACCGCGCTGCCCGCCCGGAACCAGCGGTCGGCCCCACCGCGGCAGCGACGCCGCCGTGCGAGCGGCGGGTGTGGACGATCCCGGCGCGGGTGCGCGGGTTCACCGGGCGGGCCGAGCTGCTGGCCGAGCTGGAGGCGGCGCTGCGGTCCGGGAGGCCGACGGTGGTGCAGGCGGTGACCGGGATGGGCGGGATCGGCAAGACCACGGCGGCGATCGAGTACGCCCACCGGCACCACGACGAGTTCGACATCGCCTGGTGGGTGCCGGCCGGAGAATCCGGCGTTGCTGCCGGAGCGGCTGGCCGAGCTGGCGCTGGCCCTGGACCTGACCACCGCCACCACCCCGGCCGGGGTGGGGTGGCCCGGCTGCTGGGCGAGCTGGCCCGGCGGGATCGCTGGTTGGCTGGTGTTCGACAACGCCGAGGACCCCGCGCCCTGTCCCGGTGGCTGCCCGAGGGGCCCGGCCGGGTGCTGATCACCTCGCGCAACCCGGCCTGGCGACGGATCGCCGCCACGGTCGGGGTGCGGGAGTTCACCCGGGCCGAGTCGATCGCGCTGCTGCGCCGGCTGGCACCCGACCTCACCGAGGCTGAGGCGGATCGGGTGGCCGAGGCGGTCGGGTGATCTGCCGCTGGCGGTCGAGCAGGCCGGGTCGCTGCTGGCCGACACCGGCATGACCGTGGACAAGTATCTGCGGCTGCTGGCCGAGCGGGCCCGCGACGTGTTGGACCACGACCCGGGCGGGACCTACCCGCAGTCGCTGGCGGCGTCGTGGGCGGTGGCGTTCGACCGGCTCGCCGCCGACGATCCGACCGCGCTGGACCTGCTGACGTTGGTGGCGTGGTGCGGCCCGGAGCCGGTCCCGCTGACCCTGCTCACCGACCACCCCGACGCCCTCCCCGAGCGGTTGCGGCCGATCGCGACCGACCCGCTGGTGCTGGCGCGCTGCACCGCGATCCTGCACCGGCGGGGCATGGCCACGGTGTCCCCGCACGGCATCCAGCTGCACCGGATCCCGGCCGCGCTGCTGCGCGCCCGCAGTCAAGGACCGGACGGCGCGGCGGCCGCCGGGTGGGCGGCGACGGTGGTCAGGCTGCTCGACCAGACCGCACCCGGCAATGTGCGCACCGATCCGGGCGGGTGGCCGCTGTGGAGACAGTTGCTCCCGCATGTGCCTGGCCGCAGCCGGCCGCGATGCCGCCCTCGACGCGGTTCCGGCCGAGGCCACCCGACTGCTCGATCGCGCCGCGACCTACCTGCTCGGCCGTGGCGAGCTCCAGGCCGCCTTGGCGCCGTACGAACGCGCCTACGACGTGCGGCGCGACAAGTTCGGTGACGATCACCCCGACACCCTCACCTCGGCCAGCAACCTGGCGCTGAACCTGTGGTGGCTGGGTGAGTACCAGCGGGCCCGCGCGCTCGACGAAGACACCCTGACCCGGCGCCGCCGAATCCTCGGCGAGGACCATCCCGACACCCTCACCTCGGCCAGCCAACTCGCCGACGACCTGTTCGGGTTGGGCGACTACCCGCAGGCCCGGGAACTGCAGGAACGAGACGCTGAGCCGGCGGCGCCGAATCCTCGGCGACGACCACCCCGACACCCTCTCCTCGGCCAGCCTTCTCGGCCTGGTCCTGTGGTCGCTGGGTGACTATCGGCAGGCCCGGCAGCTCCTGAACGACACCCTCACCCGCAGCCGCCGAATCCTGGGCGAGGACCACCCCGACACCCTCGCCACGGCCAGCCTCCTCGGCTCTGGTCCTGTGGTCGCTGGGTGACTATCAGCAGGCCCGGCAGCTCCTGAGCGACACCCTCACCCGCAGCCGCCGAGTCCTCGGCGAGGACCACTGGCGCCACCCTGCTCTCGGCCATCAATCTCGGCCTGGTCCTGTGGTCGCTGGGTGACTATCAGCAGGCCCGGCAGCTCCAGAACGACACCCTCACCCGCCTCCGCCGAGTCCTGGGCGAGGACCACATCCTCACACTGCGCTCGGCCAGCCTCCTCGGCCTCGCCCTGTGGTCGCTGGGCGACTACCGACAGGCCCGACAGCTTCAGAGCGATGCCTTCACCCGCAGCCGCCGCGTCCACGGCGAGGACCACCCCTACACACTGGATCTTGCCAGCCTCCTCGGCCTCGACCCTGGGAGCACTGGGCGAGCACCAGCAGGCCCGGCAGCTCCTCAGAGCGACACCTTCACGCCGCAGCCGCGCCGAGTCCTCGGCGAGGACCACCCGAAACACTGCGCACAGCCAGCCTCCTCGGCCTCACCCTGGGAGCCCTGGGCGAGCACCAGCAGGCCCGCTCAACTCAGAACGACACCTCACCCGCCTCCGCCGCGTGCTGGGCGACGACCATCCCGACACCCTCACCTCGGCCAGCAGGCTCGCGGCCGATCTGCGCGAGCTGGGCGAGTATCAGCAGGCCCGCGCACTCGACGAGGACACCCTGGCCCGGCGCCGCCGGGTGCTGGGTGACGACCATCCCGACACCCTCATCTCGGCCAACAACCTTGCAGCCGACCTGCGCGCCTGAGCGGCACGAGCAGCGTATGAAGTCCCGGGCCGTCTGCTTCCGTCATGCCTTAGTGGGATAAGGCCGCGCGCCCGTTCAGGCTACGCGTGATCCGGAATCCGACCTACCGCGCGACGGAGCGACGGGCGTCTGCCGCGGCCCAATCTCGTACCTCAAGGCGACCGATCTTCGTGCCTTACACGACGAAGTCGTAGGCAATCGGCTGCTTGAACTCGCGGAAGCCGACCGTCGGGGCGGACGACGCGCTAGATCCTGAGTTCCGGACCTGCGAAGCGATCGGATTCGTCCACTGGCCGAGCTCGCCGATCGTGCGTGAGCGGCGCACAATGGGCGCGGGTGCGTGCGCGCCCGCGGCAAGTGACGAGGAAGCCACTCACAGCCAGCATTCCGGCATCTCCCGACTGGTCATGATCCCGGGCGTTGGTCGCATCAATTCGGTAAGCGCCCGATCAGTTCGGCGCCGCTGTCGAACCTTCCTGAATGAGCGCTAGCGACTAGCCAAACGCTCGATCATGGCCTTGCTCAAGCCCACTAGCGATACAGGCCAGCGCTGAGCGTGGATTGCTCCCGTACACGCGCTGGAGCCAAAGAAGCATCATCGCCTTGCTCTTTCAAGGCGGCAGCGAACGCGTCGGCGTGGGGGCGCTGGGTATCAAAACTGTCTAACTACGACTCTGTGGTCAGGCGGTCAGTTCTGGTCTCAATGTCGCCGCTCGCCAAGGTCCACCGATGGCTAGGCGATTGGCACGCCAGTCGCTGCCGGCCTATCGGAACCGTTATAACGGCGCCATCGCGGACTTGGAATGCGTGCGCTCCGGCCGCCTCCGTTCCCCTGGTTAAAGCTCCCGCCCGCCGCCTCGGTCTCACGGTGCATCCGATGCGTCGGCCTGTACTCCTGCGGATGATCTGTTCCGGACCACTTTGCAGTACGCAGACCTTGCCCCAGCGGCCTGAGGACTGGTCGCTCAAAGACCTTTCCCAGTACGGATGCCGACCTGACACGGTTTTAGACCTCGCCAGCCAGGACGCGACGGGTGAATCCCCTCGACAAGACAATCAGCGCCAGTGCCATGAGCACGACGTCTCAGCCCTTATGGCCCTGACCTGATCGAGATTGCAGAGCCGTTGCAGAACCCAGCCGTGTCCTGAGCCCGCCGGGCGGCTGGACGGCGACCGTGGTCGTAGCGCTCAGGGCCGCCCGGACCGAGGTTGCGGTCATAGCGCCTCGGCTAGCGCCACTGCGTCGCCCATGGCGCTATTGGCACCTTGGCCGGAGTTGGAGCGCCATAGCGTGGGCTGCGTCGCCGAGCAAAACCAGGCGGCCAGCGAACCATCGCCGGCAGTCGACCCGACGAAGACGGTATTGATTAGAAAGATCGTCGAACGACGTGACCTTCGCCAGCAGGTCCCCGGCGAGAAGCCTCGTACTTGCTGCGGCGAACGACCCGAGGTCACGGCGGGACAACGCAGCGTCGATCGCGGCTGGTGGTGTGCAGCCGCCAAGTAGGTGGTGTCGCCGCCCTGGCGGGCGTGGCCGAAGGATCCCAACGGCGTCAAAACTCCTCAAACCGGGGGTTGGCCTGACCTTGCACGATCGTCCGCACGTAGCTGCTTCCGGCGGACGATCGGCTGTGGAAGCCGCCGGTGCTCGCACCGCTGATTGACCATCCGCGCCGACCACCAGGTCCGCGTGCAGGGTCGTGGTAGCGGTCGATCCACCGCCATGGGCCGGACGGACGACCAAAGACCCGCTCGGGTCGGCGCTCATCACGGTGCAGCAAAGCGTGTCAACGCAGAGCCCTCTACGTTGACGCGTCCAGGCGACTGGTGGGCTGGCAGGTTCGGCGGACGGCGACCGCGTGGTCAGGCCCGCCGCCGAAGTCAGGCATCTTGGCGGTCAGCGGGACCTGCCACCCAGCGTTCCGGATGTCCAGCGCCGGTCGATCCGCGCCCCAACCTTTCCGCACTCGGTAGCAGCCCAAGACGGGCGAGAACGGCCATGCCGTTGTACGCAAAGTAGCAGCGCCAACCTCGGCGGGATAGTCGGCCCGTTCACGAGCGTCACCTGCTCTGCCACCCGGCTGAGCACCAAGCTGGCAAGTCCACCGATCCCAGCCCCCACTACGACCACGTGATCCATGGGCTCACCGTAGATCCCAATGCCGGCCAGCGCACAGCGGCAACGCTGCCACCGCTCGACACGTCCACCCGCCTCCAGGTCACGTCTTGGCAGAACGCCGACTGGCGCTCTAGCGGGCGATGCGCGCCCCTTTGCAAGCGGGGGGCGGCAGTACACAGCGGGAGCAGGCGCTGGTCTCGGTTCTGGTCTCAGTCCCTGATCTTCCGTGGCAGGCCGTTCCAGGGTGAAAATCGGGTGCGGTCGCCCGCTGACGTCGCGGCAATCTTGGTCCGTTGGAGGCCGTAGTCTCAGTCGGACGCTGGGAGCCGCGCTGTGGGCCGCTTCACTGTCGCTTCGAGCACGCGGATCAGATTCTGCATCTGCCCTGCGGCTCCTGCGGGCAGCCGCTTGCTGTCGTCGATCGGACAGGGGTGGCAGGGTGCTGCAGGAGACACAGGACAACGAGGAGATCATCGAGCGGGTCGCGGCGCTGGACATCGGCAAGGCCGAACTGGTGTGCTGCGTGCGGGTGCCCGCACGAAGCGCGGTCGGGGCAGCCGGCTGCAGGAGGTGGAGACCTATTCCACGATGACCCGGTCGTTGCTGGTGCTGGCCGATCGGCTGCGCGGCAGCTGGGAGTGACCCGGGTGGTGATGGAGGCGACCAGCGGACTACTGGAAGCCGGCCGTTCTACCTGCTGGAGGCCCACGGGTTCGAGACCTGGCTGGTCAACGCCAAGGACGTCAAGCACCTGCCCGGGCGACCGAAGACCGACAGAGCTGGACGCGGTCTGGCTGTGCAAGGTCGCCGAGCGGCAGATGATCCGGCCCAGCTTTCGTGCCGCCGCCGCCGATCCGCTGGCTGCGGGACCTGACCCGCTACCGGGTCGATCTGGTCGGGGGCGCGCACCGCGGAGAAGCAGCGGGTGGAGAAGCTGCTGGAGGACGCCCAGATCAAGCTGTCGGTGGTGGCCAGCGACATCTTCGGGGTCTCCGGGCGGGACGATGATGGCCGCGCTGGTCGGCCGGCGAGCGTGACCCGAAGGTGCTGGCCCAGCTGGCCCGCGGCTCGGATGCGCGGCAAGATCAGCGTGCTGGAGGAGGCGTTCACCGGGCACTTCACCGACCATCACGCCTTCCTGCTGGCACAGATGCTGGCCCGGGTCGACGCGATCGAGCGCCGACATCGCCGCGCTCGGACGCCGAGATCGAGGAGCATGATCGCCCCTTTCGCGGCAGGCGGTGGACCGGCTCGATGAGATCCCCGGCGTCGGCGCGGCCGCCGCCGCGGTGCATCATCGCCGAGATCGGCACTGGACATGACCCGCTTCCCCACCGCCGGCCACCTGGCGTCGTGGGCCCGGTTCGCGCCCGAGGTGTCAAGGAGTCGGCCGGCAAGAAGAAAGGCAACGGCTCCACCGGGCACGGCAACCGCTACCTGGCCCGGGTGCTCGGCGAGGCCGCCGTCGCCGCCGGCAAGACCGACACCTTCCTCGGCGAACGCTACCGGCGCATCGCCCGCCGCCGCGGCACCGAAGAAGGCCATCGTCGCCGTCGGCCGCTCCATCCTGGTCATCGTCTGGCACCTGCTCGTCCGACCCCGACGCCCGGTTCTAACGACCTGGGCAGCCAGACTTCTCGACAACCACATCAATCCCGAACCGCAAGACGCGTCGCCACATCCACCAGCTCCGAAGCCCTCGGCTACAAGGTCACCCTAGAACCCGCCGCCTGACCGAATCCGGCAACAGAACCCGGCTCCGTCCGCGGTCCGCCGGGTGTTATCACGCCCACTCACCACGATTTTCCGGATCAGTTGTCACCGTTCGCCACCGATCCGCGCAGGCGTAATGCAGGGACGCCGGTCGTCCGCTCCGCGCACCCCGGGGACGACTAGAAACACGGAGGCGCGCGGACTTGGAAAGCGGGTTGGGTGCAAAGCCCTCGCCCGGGTTCGAATCCCGCATCCTCCGCGCGTTGACTGGAGCATCCCACGCTGGAGTCGGTCATAGCGGCGGCGTTGAGCTTCTGGTGGTCGGTGTGCCGGGCGGGGTGTTCGTCGTAGCGGGTGTGGCTGCGGAGGCAGCCGTGGAGGATGCCGACCAGCCGGTTCGCGAGGGTACGGAGGGCTTGGTAGTGGGTGGCGGCGCGGTCGCGGTGTTGGTCGTAGTAGGCGCGAGCGCCGGGCCAGGTTGTTCAAGGCGGCAAACGCTTGCAGGAACAGTGCACTTCACCCCTACCTCGGGCTCGTGGCTCCAGCATGGTGGAGATCCTTCTTCGGCATCATCACCCGCGAGGGCCATCCGCCGCGGCAGCTTCACCTCGGTGAAAACCACGGGGTGTCCCGGTAGCCCGTGACTGTGGGCACCGTGCGAGAGCCTGATCGATGTGACGAAGCGCTTTGACATCGATTCGAAGTCATGTGGTTCTGATGGATCCGACAAAAGTAAGCCTTCTCGGGTTTGCTCGATAATCGATGCTCAACTCGAAAACGACATCGTCTTTCAACTCGTCTGGAACCAAAGAACCCGGGGAAGTCGTATGGGGTGGAGTCTTCGGATGAGACGGTGCGTATGCCCGTCGCCTGGTTGGTTGAAGCTGACCGATGCCGGCTTCCACGTCAGCTCGGGACCGTACAGCGGCTTCGCAACGAAGAGCGGCTTCGAGCTCCGCTTGGCTGTTGTTGTCCAGCTGGATGCCAATGATCGTCTGCGGGTCGCCGTCTTTTTTGGCGTTCTCGTCCGACGTGTTCGGGAACCAACCGAGAACTGCGGTCACCGATCTTCGAGGCTCTGACGTCGAGGACCCTTCGGGTAGTGGTGCAGGTCGCCGAGTTGCTGGCCAGCGGCAAGGTCTGGTCGGAATCGGTTGTTGCCTCGACGGTGGTGGAGTCCGAATCACCAGCGTGCGGCCATGCCCCTGGCTCGGCCAGCTCACCTGCGTTTCGAGGCGGCATCCACTCAGGACCATGATGGCAATGACGGCCCACTATCGCCGCCCGGCGGCATCTGGGCATCGTTCATCAAGCGGCGGCTTGCGGGGAATCAAGAAGGGGGCGGTGGTCGGGCGGGCGACGATGGTCAGTGGGGATACGACCGTTCTGTGCGTTTCCTCCTACGATGCCGTTACCGTCGCCTCCATCACCACCTGAGGTCGTAGAACTCCGCTTGGTCCGTTGGTCGTCTTGGTCGCCCGGGCCAGACGTACGGGTCGCCTTCCATGGCGTGGAAATCCTCGGACTTGGGGAAGAGGCCCAAGGTCCCTCTCACCGATCTCAGTGACGAACGGCCACGCGGTCGGCGCTTCGGTACGTTCGGTCGAATACCAGCATTGACGGTGGCCGGGGGCCGCATTCGGCACGACGCTGCTGCCGGCGAGATTGCCAGCGGGATTGTGCCGACTGCTACATGCTCGTGGGTACGTCATGACCGTGACGGTAAGGGCAGCCGTTCACGTCCGCGCACGCATCGCTCACAGTGCGGTCACACCGGACCAACCACACGAACCACTTCGAGGAGACGCACCTCTTCTTTGCGCTTCAAAGGCCTGGCATCATCGAGTACAGATTTGAGTTGAGCGCCACACCGGGACAGGGCTGCACACCCGGCCGACGTCCATTACGGCCGCGCCGCCGACGTGAGGCGACACCTGCCGCGGCCCGCAGCCCGACACCTGAACGCTTTGGGGCCAACCCCGAAGATCCTCAACCTGCCCGGAAACCTGCCATGGACACGCAACCAGCCCAGGAAGCCGTCTAGATTCTCAACTCCCACTGGTCCACAATCCACCATAGACAAACTCCCGGGCGTCGCGAGAAGAGGGTGGAACGAGTCGGTCCGAGGCCTCGACCATTGGGCTGACACGGCGGTGATCGGCCGCGTCGAGTGGGACACTGCCCGCTGCACAGGGAGCGCCGGCGGAGCGATCCGGTGACGTTGATGGCCCGTAGCGCAGTTGGGGGTCCCTATGAGAGTTCAGGTGTTGGGGCCGTTGGTGGCGAAGCGAAACGCGCAGGGCCGCTCGGTCAGCTGTGCCTGGCGGAAGGCAGCGATGCGTTGTTGATTGCGCTGCTGCTGCCGCGCTGGGAAGGTTTGGTGCCAGCCGAGCGGCTCATCGACGACGCAGTGTGGGCCTTAGCGAGCCCAGCCGAGCGGATCCGGCTCATGCGCTGCAACAGACGGTGTGGCGCGGCTGCGCCGGGTCCTCCACGGGGTGGCGGAGCGGCCAAGGAGTGGCTGGTCTGGCACCCGTCGGGCTACCAGCTAGCGGTCTGACGACCGGACGCCGTTGAGCCTCACATGAGTCTCGAAGCAGTTGGCCCAGGATTGGGCCGGGGGCGGATTGGCCGCCGGGGACCCCGCCGCGGCGGCCGAAATCCTGCGGCGTGCGCGCTGGACTTTGTTCGGCGGGGGCCACCGCTGGAGAACGTGGCGGATCTGCCGTTCGGGCAGGCCGCCGCCGTCCACCTCGCGGAGCAGCGGCTGGCGGCGATGGCGGACCGGATCCGAGGCAGACCTGCTTCGCGGCCAGCCTCGCCCCTGTCGTGGTCGAGCTGGAAGGCCTAGTTGCGGAGTATCCGTTCAGGGAGCGGCTGAGCGCGCAGTTGATGCCTGCGCGCCCGCCTTTACGCCGTGGCGCGACCGCTTCGGGCCGTACGCATTGGACCTGTGCAGAGTCGACCCGCCGTATGCTCGCCGAAAAGCGCGGGCGTCGATCCGGGGCCGCAGCTGCGCAGAGTCTTCCAGCAGATCCTCGTTCACGACCCGGAGCTGACCGCACCGCCAGCGGAGGTCGCGCGGCCGGTCCGTCGGCCGACGCAGCAACACCTGCACCGAGACGCCGGTAACCCACGCTTCGTTGGCCGGGACGGAGATGTCAGCAAGGTGGCGTTACGGCGCTGCTGGAGGCCTCCCGTATGGTCACGCTCACCGGGCCGGAAGGGTGGGGGTGGGAAAGACCCCGCCTCGCCCTGCGGAGCCGCTGGTCAGCTGGTCGGCGCCGCGGTCGGCGAGGTGTCTGGTGGGTGGACCTCACTTTCCCTCGGTGAAGAGACGCTAGCACGTCCGGCGCGATCCAGAAGCGCGCTAGAAGATCAGGCCTGGCGGAGGGCGACTGGCCCCGCCGCCCGGGAGGCGGAACCGAGCCGGAGGACCGACTGCGGTCGTTCCTCGCCGACCACGGAGCGCTCCCTCGTGCTGGACAACTGCCGAGCACCTCGCGGAGGCCGTCCGGCCGCCCTGGCAGCCGTGATTCTGGCGGGCGCACCTCGGGTGCGGATCCTGGCCACCAGCCAGTGGTCTCTGCACACCGCCGGGGAGGCCGTTGTGGTCAGTGCCGCCGCTGCCCGTACCGCCTAGGGATGCGGTCTGTCCACCAGCGCGGTGCTGGGCTACTCCGCCGTGCGACTGTTCGCAGAACCGCGCGGCCGCCGCAGAGACTGGCATCGGGAGAACCGCTGAGAGGACGGCGACGCCGAGGCGGTGGCGGAGAATGCTGCCGAACGCTCGACGGGGTGCCGCTGGCGATCAGAGCTCGCCGCCGCCCGGGCCCGCGCAGCTCCGCCCACACCAGCTACTCGCCCGGCTGCACGACCGCTTCGCGCTACTCACCACCCGGAGTGCGACCGGGCCAGCCCGGCAACGGACCCTGCGGGCCGTCGTCGAGTGGAGCTCCCACCTGCTCACCGCACCCGAGCGCGCTGCTGCGCCGGCTGGCCGTCTTCGTCGGCGGAGCCCGCCTCGACGCGGTCGAGCAGGTCTGCGCCAACGATGGCCCCACCCACGGCAGCCCTGAGGCCGGCGGGATCACCGCCGCGACCGGATCGTTCGAGCCTGCTCGCTGGCCTGGTCGACAAGTCCCTGATCACGGTGTCGGCCTGCAGATGGCGAGGCCCGCTACACGATGCTGGGAGACGATTCCGGGCCTACGCGACGGATGCGGTTACGGCCGACGCCAGGCGAAGACACCTTACCGCCCTGCGCGCCGCGCACGCGCGGTACTACGCCGATCTTGCCGCCGCCTCGGTCTCACACAGCTGCACGGACCGGACCAGCTCCGCTGGCTACAGCGGCTCACCGCCGACCGCGCCAACATGCGCGCCGCGATCCGAGCACGCCAGCGGCCACGGGGATGGCGAGACCGCCCTGCGGCTGGCCGGAGCGCTCAGTCAGTTCTGGTGGCTCACCGGCGACGTCACCGACAGTCGCCGGCTCACGCGCTCGCTCTGCGCGCCGCCGACCCTGCACCCCAGCCCGGCGGACCGCGCCGCGCGCCCTCACCTTCGTCGCGCGGCTCGACACGCAACAGGGAAGCACCCCAGAGCTGGTACGCATTCTCGAGGAGGCGGCGGAGGACTACCGCAGCAGCGGCGACCACGACGGGGCGAAAGCAGTGCCGACCGCGCTGCTGGCGCACGAGCTCTATCGGCAAGGCCGACGGCAACGCCGGCCAAAGAGTTGGCAGTGGCGCAGGCCAGCGCGGCGGCCGGTTGGCCTGGAGCCGTCCGCGCAGATGCTGTCCCGGCGGGACGGCCAGCATGAACGGCGACCTGCGCCAGGCGGAGCACCAGCTCACGACACCGCGCTGGCTACCTTTCGTGACCTGGGTGACCCGCTGGGGGACGGGCAGAATCCCTGTGGCGGCTGGGTGGACTTGGCTCACATCCGTGAAGCCCGACACGAGCAGGCGCTGCATGCGCTGGATGAGGGTGTCGAGCTAGCCGCACAACTAGGTAACACGGAGCAGACCATTCACCTGCAACGCCAGCGCCGGCGACATCCTCGTGCTCACCGGCGATTACCGCGCCGCCCGAGCACGCCACGAGGAGAGGCCCCTGCGCCTCGCCCAGCGGCTCGAGCTCTGCAGTCGGAGATCGCGTTCATCCGCAACGGTAGCGCGGGCCTGTGCGCCCGCCGCCCAGGGTGACTACCACACGTTCCCGCGCCCACCATGAGCACGCGCGCTGGCCGTCTACCGCCGTCGGCGCGCAGAGTCAGGCGTCGCGCTGACCCATGCCGCGGCTCGGCTACACCGCCGAACTTCGAGGGCGACGCCGACTGGCGGGCCGAGGCCCACCACATCGAGAACACGCGAACATTGCACGCAAGACCGGCGACCCTCCGGGCCGTAGCGCTTCCCCTCGAGGGCCTCGCCGGTGTGTCGCCGTGCTGCGAGGGGAACTACCAACGCCACCGCGCCCACCCTCCTACCGGCGCCGCCACCGCCTCCCGCGCCTCCGGTCGACGCGCCGTTGCCACCCGCGCCGAGCGTGTCGGCGTCAGCCGCCACTGACGACGCCGACGCCGCGCCCGCCTCGACAACGGCGCCTTCGACTCGCACGCGATTCAACCGAGGCGCCGCCATGACCGTGGATGCCGCATGTACTTACGCGACGACTCTCAGGCCCACGTAGTACCTGCGATGCAGCCCGGCGCGTCGAACGTCCCTGTTTTGCGCATGTCGGGTACCCGCAGACGGGTCCGCAGCACGGTGCATCGGGGCGACTGCTGCTCTCCGCGCAGCCGGCTATCGACGTCTCGTTCCTCACCGCCGGAGCGCACAACAAATGGTCGACCGAGGAGGTGCGCTCCGTTGTCGCATCGGTGGATAGATCCGTGCTGAGCGCCCAGGGCCGGTCACTCGCGGACCGGCCGGATCAGCTGCTGAACACGGCTCAGGGGGCTCTGGTAGCCGGCGCGACCCCGGACGAGTCGCCGCCAGGTCAGGACTCCGACGGCGAGAGCGATCGCGCCGGGCGCGGACACCGGGCCGATTCGCGGGCCGGTACCGCGCGACAGCAGCTGTGCGGAGGCCAGCAGCGAGGCACTGCCGAGCAGACCGTCGGTGAGCCGGTCGGCGACGCCGTCGGCGTCGTGGATTTCCAGTTCCACATGGACGGTGCCGTCCTTCAGGTGCTGCAGCAGCGGCCGGATCGTCCTTGGTGCGTCGGCGAGGATGCGTTGCCAGCTGCGCAGGCTGCGGACGGCCCGTCGGCCAACGGTGCGTGGGTCGAGACGGTCGGCGGCCATCTTGCGCAGGTACGGCTGGAGCAGCTCGGTGAGGGACACCTGCGCCCCGAGAGCGCCGCCCATGACCCTGCAGGCGGACCAGGACTCGGAACAGCAGTGCGAGGTCGCCGGGGAACGTCAGCCGGTTGCTGTGCATGATCTGCATGCCGGCGTTGGTCGCGCCGACCATGTCGAGATCGGCGATGCTGCCGCCGAGGTACCGGTTGAGCCAGGTGCCGATCTGGCCGTTCAGCCTGTCGACGTCGAGGTCGGCCGGAGCGTGGGTGAGGTCGATGACGATGTCGGTCAGCTCGTCGACGTCCCGGGAACCGACGGCGAGCAGCAGGGTCCTCGAGCTGGGCCTTGCGCGCCCCGGTAAGGCGGCCGACGTCGCCGAAGTCAAGGATGGCCAGGTGCTGCCCGTCGGGGAGCAAGAAGTTCCCCGGATGCGGGTCGGCGTGGTAGATACCGTCCCGGAACACCATCTCCAGGTAGACGTTGGAGGCCCGCCGCACCAACTCGTCGACGTCCCAGCCCGTGGCGGTCACGCTGTCACGGCCCGTGACCTTCTGCCCGGTGACCAGCGACATGGTGAGCATGTCTGGCCCGCACAGGTCCGCGTACGGCGTCGGGATGACGATGTCTGGCTCGTCGGCGAAGTTAGCGGTGAACTGCTGCAGATTGGCAAGCTCCTCCCGCAGATCGACCGCCGCCCGCATCATCGTGTCGAACTCATCCACCACGACGCTTGGAGAGTACGCGGCCAGGGTTTCGTCGTGGCTCTCGACGTAGCCAGCCAACGCGCGCATCAGCTCCAAATCGTCGAGCACCCGTGCACGGGCACCGGAGTGGACCACCTTCACCACCACCGCGGTGCCGTCCGGCAGCGTCGCGCGATGGGCCTGCGCGACTGATGCCGACGCCATCGGCGCAGCCTCGAACGAGCTGAACGCTTCGGAGACGTCACGGCCCAGGTCGGTCTTGATCGTCTGCTCCGCGCTGCCAGGCGGGTCGGCGGGCACGTCGGCCTGGAGCTGGGCCAGCTCCGTCTGCCACGTCCGGGCCGACAAGGTCCGGCCGCAGGCTGAGCATCTGGCCGAGCTTGATCCACGTCGTACCAAGCTCGCTCAGCGCTCCTCGCAATCGCTGACCGGCACTCATGGACGCCAACTCGGGGTCGGCCACGCGGGTGAGAAGCCGCCCGGCAATGCCGGGCTCGCCAGCCTCGGCGGCGTGATCGGCGAGCCGGGCGAAGCCATACCGGGACAGCACATTCCCGATCTCCTTGAGCCGCTCGCGGTGCCGAAACAGCACGCCGGCCAGGTCATCGGACATCGGTTCTCCGCTCTGTAGTGAAGGTGATCAGTGCGCACATGGGGACAGTGGTTCCTTGAACTCCAGCCCGTCCTCACCGGGAACGCTTCGCGCCTTGTAGGGCTTAGAGGCCTCGACCTTGACTGTTGGCCCGATGGGAAGGGCGCCGCTGGAAACCGCTCACCTGGGAACGTCGGAACCCTGCGCCTCCGCGAGCGCCCGAAGTCAGTCCGCGCATCCGCCAACGGTCGAAGGCGGCGGCAAGGACGATCAGATCAAAGGTGGCCAAGGCGACTTCCTAACGGTAATCGAAGGACGGCATAGGTGGAAGCACAACCGCCCACCATGAGCCTTCTTTGCCTCATGCAGCCAGCGCGGACAGGTGACCGGGACAGCCAGGCGCGTGTTCTCCGCTGCGCTGCGGGCCGCGCCGCCCCAAGGGGGTCTGGCCTCAACTGGTGACCCTCGACCTGATTCACGCCGCGCGCAAGCCTTGTTCTGCGGCCGCATCGAGGCTGGAGACCAGATTGTTCGGTGATGCAGCCGCTACTTCCTGGACACCGTTACGGGACAGCGGCACGTTGGCGTGTGCATCGACACGCCGTCCGGCACCGGCTTCTGTGCTGAGCACGCTGCGATCGCTGCCATGGTGACCGCCGGGGGAGTGCCGGATCGCGCCCCGGATCGCTGCCGATATGGCGTAGCAGCGGAGGAAGCTTCGCGTGCTGCACCGCCCTGTGGACGATGTCGCGAGTTCATGCGTCAGGTCGATCCAGCCAACCTTGACACCGAGGTCGTACTCGGCGCCGAAGCGCGTCGATCCCCTGCGAGGAGCTACTGCCGCCGCCCGGGAGTGCCAGCACGAGCCGCTACCGACGCCCCTGACGTCGAAGATGTCTGCGGCTGGACGGCCCAGTTTGCAGACTTGAAAGACGGGTTGGGTGCAAGCCACTCGCGGGTTCGAGTCTACCAACATCGCGCCATCCGCTGACCTGACTACGAGCGTCACTCAATGCTTAAGGAAGAAGATCCCTTGGCGGTCACGACCGTGCGTTGGGCCTGACAACCCACTGCTCCCAGCGCTCGACAAGCAAGTCAGGCTTTTGGAAGGGTTCCTTCGTGACTTCTCCGGACAGCAAAGATCTTTTGATCGGCAGCGCGGCTGGGAGATCCCGACGCCCAGACGCAACGCTTTACGCGCAATTCCTCTGACGCTGCCGTAACTGCACCGCGCCGTCGGTGGGGGTGCGTTGTGTTGGACGAGGGGGCGATGGCGAGCACCAGAGTGCGGAACGCGTTGGCCGAGCAGAACGCGCGCCATTTCTCCAAAACATGATCCAGTCCGCGTGGGCCGGTGGGATGCTGGCCTTTAGCACCCGAAGAAAGCCGGGGCGACCTCGACATCAAGACCGATGGGTCCAAGATCAGGTGGCAAGATCCGAGATCAGCAGCAACCAAGATCCTGGCTGCTTGCCAGTCGCATCAACGTGGCCGGATCATTGCTGGTCACCGCTCGTCACGCCTGACCCCGCCAGGGCCGGTTCCCCTGAGGTTCGTTCTACCAAGGTACGCAACGCTGCACGAGGCATGATCAAGCCGACGAGGAGCTAGGGGATGAGTAGGAGCGGTGGCATAACGTCGCGGCCGAGTGGCTCCGCGAGCACCTGACTAGCTCGCGCCCCTCACCGCTCCGGCGTCTCGTCCACGTCGTAGGCCTCGAGCGTCTCGTCGACATAGTTGTCAGCGAGCTCCTTGGAATAGTTGTCAGCGAGCTCCTTGGAGAGGCGTTTGGTCCGCTCCTTCATCGCGTCGACGTCCTCCGGCGATGCGGCGGCCCACTCGGCGCTCACGCGATCCGTGAAGTCCTGGACCTCGATGCGGAAATCGTCCCGCATCCTCGCGCGAGCCTCTTCGGCGGCGTTCCGGAACTTCCTCACCGCGTTGTCGACGATCCGCCGCTCGAGCAGCACGACGATGCCGACGAGCAGCAGGGTGGTCCCGACGTTGGCGAGTACCCCGGCCAGGTAGTTCATGCGACCGGCCGGCGCGGCGACGAACCACCCGACGACGATGGCCACGAGGCCCGATGCGATGCATCCGAGGAACCAGCCCCAGCGGATGCGGAAGCCAGGTGGTCGTGTTTCAGAGGCGGTCGACTTCGGCCGGTTCGGTAGTCACCATTCCAGCTTCGGTGCGGGATTCCCGCGCGTCAAACGCTGGCATCCACCAGTTCTTCGGAGTTGCGTACAGCTTGGAAGAATCGCAGAACGGGAGCGCGCGTGAGGCTCCGGAAGACTGTGGTGCGCGCTCACCGATCCCGCGACCGGGTTGGGCTGACTGGGCCAGCTACGAACGCGACGCGCGAGGGGTTTCGACACGTCTCCGCCACGGCCGTCCCGGCCCGCGTTGGGCGATAGCGCCGACGACGGTGATTACAGTGCTTGCTCGACGTAGTTGGGGAAGCATCTGCCACCATGTCGGCCAGTCGTGATCGAAGTCGGGGCCGCCAGTCGTCGACACGGTTGGGCACACCTTGGTGCCGGAGACCTCCGGCGGCACGCCAGAACTCGCCGAACGTCCTCCCAGTGCGCCCGATCCCGACGGCGGGTACTGCAAACCGCTCGCGTAGGCGGTCAAGGTCCGGCCCCTCCAGCCCGGGCGGGAAGTGCAGCGGGGAGGAATAGAACAGATCCGTGGTGAAGTCTCACCGATGAGCTTCTCGATGTCGCGTAGGTGCCGCTCATGCAGATCGCCGACCGGAACAGGTGCGGCCAGCGAGAGATCCGGCGCCAGAGAGTTGAACGCCCCGATCGACGCGCCGGCACGATCACCTCCTGCGGACCGGCCGAGTCCGCGTGGATCGCCGGCACGACCTCGTGGGCGATCGCCTGCTGGAACTGGTTGAACAACCAGCAGCGGTACTCCACCGACCCGTCGTGGGCGGTCATCGCCCGCCCGGCGACGCTATCGCAGAATAGACGCCAGATCCAGCCCTCTACTCGATGAAGGAGCGTCAGGTGACCGAGCAGTTGGTGCCGCTCGATCTCCTCCGCATCACCGCCCGCGGTCGGGAAACACCAGCACCAGGCACCATGTAGTATCCACCGCGGGCCAGGCTGATCGGCTGCTGCATCCGGTCGGACTCCCAGCGCTCGAACGCCTTCCAGCTGTCCATACGGCCCTCCCGAGGAGTCGACTGGAAAAATTGATCGCTCTCATTCGTACACGAACTTCTGGTCACCAGGGTGCAACCAGGTCAGGCCGTCGCGCAGCCGGTCGCGCCAGTTCTCCCAGTTGTGCCCGTCGCGCGACCTCGACGTAGCGCACGCTCCATGCCGGTCGCCCGGAGCATCGGGCACGATCGACCGGTTGGAGTAGATCAGCGACTCGTACATGCCGCAGGTCGCGAAGATCCGCTCCGACGATCCGGCCGGGGCTGTGCGCGGTAGGCGTTGACGAACTCCACCACCGGGTCGAAGACCGGTCCGCCGCGTGGTTGGGCGCCGATGTCGGTGAATACCGGGGACGCCGACTCAAGAACAGCGATCCGAACAGGCCGGGGTGAGTGGGCCGCGGTGGAAACCGCCGCCACCCCGCCGAAGCTCGACCCCATCAGTGTGCGCCCGCCGGGAGTCGGCACGAGCGGATGGAGTGTCCGAGGAGGTACGGCGTCAGCTTCGCTGCCTACGAACCGGGCGTGCGGTGCATGGTTGGCGTACTCCACCAGCCGGTTGCCGGGCGAGATGAACGCCACCACCATCTCGGCCACCTCACCACGGTGGATCAGGTTGTCGAGAACGGTCCGGGCCGCGGTGTAGTGGAGATAGTCAGCGCCGTCGTGCACGATCATCAGCGGGTAGCGCATCACGGTCCGGAACCGCGCGCGGGAAGGTAGACCCGGAAGTGCACCTCGCGGCGCAGCGCCTTGCTCGTCAGCACCTGCTCGACCAGGTCACCTGGGCGTGCCTCCGGGTCAGGCCGGCACCAGTCCGGCACCTGGTAGCCCGTGGCCGAGAGCACAGAGCTGGAGCCGAATGAGCACGTGCGCGAGCCTGGGGTTGAGCGGGTCGTTGACGTACTGCTCCCGGTGCTCGCCGCGGACCAGTTCGAACTGGTACTCCACCCGCGATCCCGCGGGCAGCTCTGTGGTGACGTACCAGAGGTCGGTGTCGTGGATCGCGGCGCAGCGGGGCGGGGTCCGCCCACCCGATCACCCGGTGCCGGACCATCACTCGGTCGGCCTCCCGCGCCACAGGAACGTCGCCCGATCGTTCCTCGACGATCGGCGACCCCATGCCGTTCCAGGAACCGGTCGATGGCGGCGCTGTCGAGGGGGCGCCGGTCGATCAGCCGGTTGATGGCCAACTTCGGTGGCGCCTACGCGTCGGACCGGGGGTGATCGTCATGGATTCTCCCCGAAGCTGTGGACGATGCCGTCATCACCGATCACTCGCGCTCAGCCGGCAGCTCGCCGTTCGGGGCCGAGCACGACGCGGGCCCCGTCGTCCAGCAGGAGGCAGCGGGCGTCGCCGAACCGGCGGGCCAGGACCCGGAGCAGCATCGGGTCGATCCATCTGCAAGGCGGCGTCGGGCGTGCGGCATCGCGCACGATCCGCGGTGCCCGTCCGAGCCCGCGGTCCCAGATCTCTCAGACCGACCACCCCGCTGGGTCCTCGGTCGTGGTAGAGCACGACTCGCTCGGTGAGACTCATCGCCCCGGCGGACCAGGCAACGACCGGCTGCTGTGGCGTGAGGTTCACCTCGAACAGCTTCAGGCAGCGCAGCAGGTGCCCGACATGCCCCCGGCGATCGCGATCGCGCTCGCCTGCCCGACTGCCTCGGCCACCTCGGCTCGGTGCCGCTGGATCGGCTCGCTCTCCTCTGGCGCGGCGGCGCTGCCTGGAACTCGCCGTGGAGTTGGTCGACTGCGTCGAGGTACCACTGGTCGATGCTCCTGCACCACCGGACCCCGTCGGCGAGCGCCAACGCGGCGAGGTCGGTCCGGACGGTGCGCCGCTGCACGGTGTACACGCTATCGAGCGCCCGCTGCAGCCGGAGCGAGTAGATCCCGGCCAGCTCGTCCACGGCGTCGCGATGGGCCGAGCGCGGCCGCCGCGAAGCCGTCGGTCGCTGTCGAGCACGTCGGCCAGCCGGCCATACGAGGTTGCAGGTGCCGGCCCCGACCGCTCAAGGTGGCGTCGAGCTCGTCGGTGTCGCTCTCGCGGTCCACGCCAACCCGCGGTCACCGTGGCGACCGTGCCCTCGGGCGCGACCGCTACGGATCACCGCGCCGACGGTCGTGCCGGAACCGTTGGGGCTCGAAGCAGGACCGTCTTCATCTAGCGGCCGCGTGCGTCATCCAGCGTCCACCCACCTCATCCGGCGTATACCCGAATCGTGCGCCCCACGTCGTCGAGCATGCCGCGCAGCGTGTCGTGAGTCGGGGTGTCTCATCCGGACCCAGGCGTTGGCCATGTAGCCCGCCTCCACCGGCTGGGTGCCGTGCCCGGCGTCGGCAGGTGCGCGTCGATGATCCACTCGAACCGTGCCGCTGCTGGATCTCATCGACTCCGGAGTAGCCCTGGATCCGGCCGTCCTGCGCTCGGCCGCAGGGCGACGATGCCGGCGAGTACGCGCCGCGACAGCGGACCCGCGACCGAGCCGTGCACGATCGCCTGGCCCACTCCCGGTAGACATCGGTGTCGTTGGCCGCCGAGTAGAGGTCCCAGGCGCCGACGCCCGGGCGGGCGGCAGCCGATCTCGGAGAACCGCAGCCCCTTGGGTCCGAAGAACCACTCCATGTGGGTCGCCGAGGTGCCGATGCCCGAGCGCCTCGATGACCCGGGCCCCATCTCGCGGACCTCTCCGTAGAACGACGGAGTCATCGATCCGGTTGGTGGTGACGAACTGCGGCGAGATCCATCGGTGCCGCATGGCCTCGAGCACGTTGGGGTAGTAGTGCGTCGATCCAGTCGTGCGCGACGTGGCCGTCGATGGCGATCGTGTCGTAGAAACCCTCGTGCCCCTCGACGAACTCCTCGATCGCGATCGAGTCGGCGTCCCTGAACGCGACGAGCGCCTGCGTGCAGATCGGCCATCGAGTCCACCCGGATGGTGCCGAGCGCTCCCGCCGCGGCGCCGCGGCTGAGGATCAGCGGGAAGCCGATCGCATTCGCGAAGTCGACCGCGTCGGCGACGTTGTGGGCGGCGGTCGACGCGGCGGTCGGGACGCCGGCCTGGCGCAGCGCCTCCTTCATCGACGGCTTGTCCCGGCACAGCCACGTGGTCCGCACCGAGGTGCCAGGGATGTGCGGGCCTCCCGGACCCGCGCGGCCGCCATCTGGTGGGACTCGATCGTGGATTCGAGCCGGTCCACCCAGCATCAACCCCTGCGCCCATTCCACTGCGGCGTTCAGCTGACCCTCGTCGGTGACGTTGGATACCCGGTAGTAGGCCCCGAGCTGGCCACGCAGTTCGTCACCGAGCTCGTCCTCGGCGTACTCACCGACTCCGATCACGTTGGCGCCCACCCCGGCCAGCGCTGCCACGAACCGACGCTGGTTCTGCGGGAAGAACGGCTCCACGAAGATGATGTTCACGGACTGCTTCTCCTCTCTGATGGCCTGGGAGCAGCGATGATGGCCGCTCGGCTTCTCAAGCTAGCGTTCAGGCCGCGTACATCCGAGGTCTCGGGCGAAGCGGTCACCCAGCTCGATCAGCGCGTCCAGTTCGGGATGGCGAACGAGGATCATGCCGTCGGAGATGAGGGTTGCTCGCCAGTCGCGCCGATGTGCTCCGATCGGCAATAGATCCAGCACGCAGACGTTTTCCCGGTATTCGGCCATGAGTTGGTCGATTCCTTCGACGCGGCTGATATGTCCCGATCCTTCGGCCCGTTTGAAGATGCTGGCTGCGTTGTAGTGATGGGTCAGTGGCGTGGAGGTGCCGCTGACTACGGCCTCGGCCCACATCCGAAACAGGTCACCGTCGGTGGCGTAGTTCATCACGTCAACCGTCCGGGCCCCCGGTGGTCGCGCACCGATCTCGCCGAACACCACCTCACCGTCGTCCTTGCGGTACCACTCCATGTGGGTGAAGCCGGCGTGGAAGCCCAGCGCCCGCAACACGTCGCGTCCCATCGCCTGCCCGCCGGCCAGCCAGTCGTTGTCGATGTCGCGGAGCGCGACGGTCATCGGGCTGATCCACTCGTGGCTGCGCGCCTGTAGCGGTCGCGGCCGGTACCAGCTGATGTTCTCGAACAAGACGTTCCCGGCTCCGCACACGGTGTCGTAGGTGAACTCCTCGGCCTCGATGAACTCTTCGACGCTGAGCACCTCGACGTGGCGGACCATGGGCAGCACGTCTGCCAGCTCAGCCGGCGAGTCGACACGGTAGGTGTCGGCCGAGCCCGCGCCGGCGATCGGCTTGACGATCAAGGGATAGCCGATCCGTTCGGCCGCTTCCCACACCTCCTGCACGGTCGAGGTGCTGGTGTGGCGCGGGGTGCGGATGCCGGCCGCGTCGAGCACCTGCTTCATCAGTTCCTTGTCCCGGAACGGCAGCGTCTGCTCGATGGTCATCCCCGGCAGGCCGAGGTCCTCGCGGATTCGGGCGGCGAGGACCATGTAGGGCTCCCACAGACACTCCACCTGGTCGATCCGCGCGTGCCGGGCCAAGCCATGCAGAGCGGCCAGCACAGCACCCTCGTCGGCCAGTGAGACATGCTCGTAGTGGGCTAGATGATCCCGCGCCTCGGGCGGCAGAGCGTGCAACGGCTGGTCACCCACCCCGATGACCGTGGCGCCGGTCTGGGCCAGCGCCCGGGTGAAATAGGCCATCTCCAGCGGGAAGCCTGGCGACAACATGACCACATTCATCCCGGTCTCCCCACTCACTCAGCCTCGACGAGCTCGACGCGCAGCTCGCTGATGATCCGGTCGAGGGCTGCCCGCACTACGGCGGTGTCCTCATGGCGCACGGTGACGAACCCTTCACCCTCGTACGAGGTCGACGCCGGCTGCCCGGGTCGAGGGAGCCTGGCGTCGACGACCAGGTGACCGAGCTCGCGTTGCATCTCGTCCACGCCGTGCACCGTGCGGACCCGGCCGCGACCCTGTCCTGCGCAGGTAGGCCGTACCGGTGGCGTACACCCGCCGTCAGGTGGGTTGAAGGTGCCGAGCAGCACCAGCTCGGCCCACATCGAGTAGAAGTCGATGTCATGGCTGGAAGCCGATCATGGACGCCAGCTGGGCACCGGGAGGTCGCGCGCCCACCTCGGACACCGCTACCGATCCGTCGGGACGCGCGAACCATTCCATGTGGGTGAACGCGGTCTGTACGCCGAGGGCACGCAAGGCCGCTGGGCCGATCTGCTTGATCGAGTCGTACTCGGCACCGTCGATGGCCCGCGGCAGCACGACCGTCCACTGCACCCACGGCGTGCCGCAGCACCTCCAACGGCGGCGGCTGGTAGTCGGAGATGGACGCCCACAACGTGTTCCCCTCGATGGTCACGCTGTCGAACGTGTGCTCACGCCCGGTCAGAAACTCCTCGAGCAGCCAGACCTCGGCCGGGTTTGCCTGGGCAGCACGCAGCCAGGATGCAAAATCCTCGGTGGTGTCCAGCCGGTAGGTGGCCTGCGCCCCGGCGCCGGCCGGGGGCTTGGCGACCATCGGCAGTCCCACCTCGGCCAGGAAGCTGGTCGCCTCCTCGGTGCGGGTCACGAGCTGGTGGCGGGCACACGGAATGCCCGCGCTCCGCAGCACCGACTTCATCCGCGACTTCTCTCGGACGTTCAGGGCGGTGTCCTCGTCCATCCCCGGGATGCCGAGCGCCTCGCGTACCTGGGCCAGCGGCACCTGCAGCTGCTCCAAGGCGCCGATCAACCGCTTCGACCGGACCGATCCGACCGCTGAGGCCCCGGACGGCGTCGGCGATCTGCTGGGGGTCCAGCGCGTCGCCGACCTGCCAGTGATCCGCCAGCGCATCCCGCAGGTCGGGGGACAGGTTCTCTGCCGACTCGGTGGTGACGAGGCCCAGCCGCACACCGGGTACGCGAGCCGCCGAGAGGAGCGAACCGCGCGGTGGCTTCGAGCAGATACGGAGCGACGAAGGCGGCGACCACCATAGCCGGAGGCTACCGTTTGCCTCCCGGCCCGGCTACACGGCTCCCGCCTTGATCGTCGCGCAGTCCATGGTGCCGCGGTCACCCGCGGTCTGCACCCTCCATCACGCGCCGGAGCGGGGAGGACTGGTCTCGCCTGCGTTGACGGAATCAGCGGTGGGCTTTGAGCGCACGCGCGTCCGATCATCAGGGTGTGGATTTCGCTGGTGCCATCGAAGATTTGGAGGGCCTTGCTGTCCCGGAAGAGTCGTTGCACGCGGCTGCTGTGGTGGACACCCAGGGCGCCGAAGATTTGGACCGCTTCGACGGCGTGCCGCATGGCCGCGTCGGTGCTGAACAGCTTTGCCTTGGACAGCAGGATCGGGTCACCGCCACGGCCGAGGGCGAAGCTGTCGCTGGCGGCCAGGGTAAGTAGGCGGGCGGCTTCGTAGTCGGTGGCCATCAACCCGATTTTGGTCTGAATGACTTGTACGTTGCTCAAAGGTTGACCGAACGCGGTGCGGTTGTTAGCTCTGACGGAGCACTCCCGGATGGCAGCCTTGATGAAGCCGCAGCCGTAGCTGGCGGCGTCCACCCGAGCCAGGTTGATGCCTTCCATCATTCCTTTGAACCCCGCGACCTTGAGCGCCGAGCCAGCAGGCACCTTGACGTCGTTGAAGGTCAGCTCTCCCAGGGGCATGCCCCGAAAGCTCATGAGGTCAAGGGGTCCGCTACGGCTTATGCCGTCTGATTCCAGGTCGATGACCAGGGCGACGGTCTCAGCGTCGCGGCCGTCATGGTCGAGTTTGGCCAGCACCACGTTGAACGCGGCGTATGGGGCGAGGCCGATCCATTTCTTGCCGCCGTTGAGGATCCAGCCGTCACGGTCGCGGGTGGCCACGGTCGAGATGGCCCGGACGTCCGTCCCTGCGTCCGGTTCGGTGACTCTGAACGATCCGTAGAGTTCGCCGCTGAGCAGCGGCTCAAGGTACCGGTCTGCGATGTCGGGTTCGGCGTACCGCTTGAGTAGATAGGCCTGCAGTCGGAGGGCGCCCAGCGCGACCACCGCGGCGGGAAAGGCGGCGGCCACCAGTTCTGTTGTCTGGTGGACCAGGCGCATCCGGTGGAGTTGCAGGTTGCGCTGTTCGTCGAACATCAACTCCAGCAGTCCTAGGTCAGCGAACTGACGAATGATGTCGGGGAAGAATTCGCCGTTGTCACTTTCGTCGGCGCGGTGCAGGAGGACGGTGTCGCAATACTTCCCGACGTCTTGCAGATAGGCGGCTTCGTCGGTGTCGAAGTCGCGGCGTCCGGCCATGTCAATCTCCTCGATTCGCTGTCTTCCCTGGATCCCTTTGGGGGCTCGTTGCGTTGGTGGCCCGTCCAGCGCGACGGTTGCAGAATGTCGGACGCGGCCGGGCCGTGATCCGCTTTCGTGGGGTCCCCGTTCTCTTCTGCCAACCGCGCATAACCGGGGGTGGCGAGACCGGCCTTCGTCGACCAGCATGACCAGGGTGAGTGAACAACCCAGTCGATGGAGCAAGGCAACCGTCTACCCAGACATGTGGGTTGACCAGATGACGATCCCCGCAATAGCGACCGGAGTCAGTCCGGATGGCGAACTGGCGACTGCTGCAGGACTACCTGTCGGACTATCGGCTGACGCCTTCGGATGAAGTGCGAGGAGATCCTGGACGCGGAGCAGTCTGGCTCGCCGGTCGGTGCCGCCCATCGACCGATGTCGCTACTCGGCCTAGCTCCGCCACCTCGCCGAGGTGGAACGCGACTGGCGCAACTGGATCACGTCTGGCGATCCGCTGCCGAAGCTGTACGGCGAGGGCGACGCCGACTTCGACGGCGCCGTCGCCGAGCAGACGGTGGTCGACGCCGCGTAGCCGCCGACTACTCGCCCGCCGAGCAGGCCGCGACTGGACGCACACGCTGGCCGAGCATCCGAATCTGGGCGAGCGTTTAGGGAAGGACAGGTATCCGCTTCGTCAGGGAGTTAGCTGGTGCCACCGGATCGAGGAGTGCCGCCAGCGCACTGCGGGCACTGCATCGACCTGTTGCGCGAATGCATCGACGAAGCCGCGCGTCGGCCAGTGACCGATCCCGGCGGACAACGGCAGTCTTGGGCCGTGGGCGGAGTGCCGTCAGCGAAGCCCCGCCGAGATGCAAGTTTGCGATCGGCGGAGGGTCGTGTTGCGCCTCGACTATCCGTCGTCGGGTTTCCCCTTCATCCGGCCGGGTTAAGCCGGTCGCTACGATCCACGTCTGATCTGCGAGCATTCTCGTCCGATGGGGCTGGCGTGGCTCAATGGAGCCGCTGACGCATCCACACCATCACCGCGGCACTCCTGAACTCCGATGGTCCCAGCCCACTGGATTTGGGCGACAAGGACTATAAGTGCCAGCCGAAACTTCAAGATGTATCTGCCCCCCGGCGCCACTCAGCCCGGCGGCCTGGTCCCGGCAGGCCAGCCCCAGTCAGAGCCAACCTCGCCGCCGGAACAGCACCGCCAGGAGGACGCCGACTCATGAGCATCAGCACGAGCACGGCCGGATAACCCCATCGCGCGCGAGCCCCGGCATGTAGGTGAAGTTCATCCCGTACAGACCGACGATCACCGTCCAGGCGATGCCAATCGACCCCAGGCAGTCACCTTGCGTACGAAGCGATTGAGCTCGGTGGACACGCGCGTTTGGAACAGGTCGATCATTTCCTGCAGGTACTCGCGCTCGAGATCAGCCGTGTGCTGCAGGTGACGGAAGCCCTGCAGCGAGTTTCGCACCCGGCGCAGGTCCGTCTGCATCAATCCTTCCTGCAGGTCCATGGTCTCGATCAAGTCTCGCGAACGACTCTGCGGCCTGGGCGGCACTGGTACGGATCGCTTCGAGGTCGTGGCGGAGATCGAACAGGTCTTGTAACAACGCCTCGGCTTTCACCGGATCCTTTTGTGAGACGTCGCGTTCCAGCTGCGGCGATACGGGCCGAGGACTCGGTGATCAGATCCTCGTGCGTCCGCATCTCTTCGGCCTGAATCGCGCCAACCGAGCTCGAACGAACTGGCCGGACGAAGCTGGCCGCTGTCGAGCCGCTGGCGCACGGCGGCGAGCTCGCGTCGCGCGATCTCCGATGTCAACGACGAACTCGTCGGGCCGAGCACGGTGACCAACGCCCTTGGAGTCAGAAAGAGCTTCAGCGGCTGGAAGTGCAGGCGTCCGTCGGAGCCGCGGGCGAGTCCATTGATCGCGCTGAAGTGGTGGTCGGCGTAGAAGCGCATCTTCGGCACCGGAGACCGGTTGTGGCACTCCTGATGTCGCTCGGCTCTGGCGTCAATCAGCTCACCGAGCAGCGCCATGCCGTCCTCATCGGTGTGGTCGAAGTCCAGCCAGAGCGTGCCGCCATCCCGAGCGGCGGCATCACGTATCTCCGTCATCGACAACGATGCCGCGCCCGCCGGCGAGATCAGCCGTGCCTCCATGGGAACATCCTGACTGCGACGAGCAGCGATGTCGCCGAATCGGCGCTACCACCAGCCGCCGCTACGAGCCCGGTCTCGTAATGCATAGATGCATCGCCTGACGCGATCGCAGGTCGAGCTTCATCAGACCTGACCCACATGCGTCTTCACCGGCCGCCCCCGGACACGCCAGTTCCGTCGCAATCTCAGCATTGGTGAGCCCACGGGCTAATAGCCGTAGCACTTCCTGCTCGCTTGAGCAGTCAGTAGACGCCAGCGCTTTTCCTGACCTCCGGCGTCCATCGACCCGCTGGCCGCCTCTTCAGGAAAGACGACTCGATCATCCGTCGGGTGGCGGTCGGCGCCAGGAGGCGACTCGCCTGAGTGCACCGCCCAGATGCCCGGCGACGATAAGTCCCGGCTGCACGTCCGCGAGCAGGAAACCCGCTCGCCCCCAGCACTGCAGACGCCCTGGCGACGTACTTCGTCCATGTCGAGTGTCGTCCAGCATCACCACGCGCGCCTCGCGCGACGTGTCAGCTGTGAGCCGCCGCCGTGGCCGCGATCCACAAGTCGGTTTTCCAGGCGCACGTGCGTCGTCCAGGGAGGACGTGCATGCTCATGGCCGCAGCCGCCGCCTTCGCCACCGCCTATGGTCGTCGCCGTCTGCGGCCTCTGCCCACTACCGTGGATGTCCGGCCTCGATCCTCAAGGACGTTCAGGAGCCCGCAACCCGGACTCGGAAGCGCCTGGTCGTCGACGATCAGCACGCCGATCGAAGGCGCGACCTGTCCACCGTGGCGTACACGCTCGCCGGCTCAGGGGCAGTGTGGCAGCCAGCCTCGAAGCCGCCCTCTGGGGCGCGCGCTACTTCGGGCCACCGGCGAACCGCCACAGCAGCGGCAACGCGCCCTGCACATCTCCCAGCGGCTCGTTGCCGGCCTCGCCCGCCGGTGAGGCCGAGAAGCTGGCGCAGACTGTCCGGTCGTCCAGCGCACTGCCAGCTCGCTAAGGCGATCAGGACACCTGTAGTCGATCGCCACCTCCGCGCGCAGCGGGTTCCCGCGCGTGCCGCAAGGTGTTGGTCTGGCCCCTCCTCGGCACGAGCCGGTACGCCGTCAGGTCCAGTCCCGGCGCCAGCCCCGGGGCCAGCCCCGGTCACCGAATGCCGAGACGGGCAGCCCGGAGGCGCGGAACCCTTCCGCCGGTCGACCGGACCGCAGCCCGGGCGGCGGACCTCCAGCCCGGTGTCACCACCGGCCCTTGCTGGGAGCCCCGACCATCCGCCGCATCTCGAGTGCCTCCGGCCCATCTGCTCGACGGCTTCCAGGCCGCTCTCGCCGCCGCCTGCTCGGACGTGAGCCGCCGACGCACCGCCGACGCCTGCACCGTCATCACGCTGACACTGTGCCCGATCACGTCGCCAGCTCGCGCGCGATCCGGTTCCGCTCACCTCGGCCACGGCCTGTAACGCCCGCTGATCGCTGATTGATCGCGTCGCTGCTGCGTCAGCGTTCGGGCGGCTGACCCGCTACCAGCGCGCCCACCAGCCACGCGATGACGAAACGGGGCGCTCCGGTGACCCAACGACGACCAAGCCGCTCGGCGAGCGACGATGTTCATCGGATTCGAACTTACAGCCCACGCCACCCCGGTCACGATCACCCAGCACGAGCCTCGGCCTGCGACCGTCGCCACCCAGCCGGTTCGCGACCGTGGGTGGCAATCAGCGGTGCCGGCTAACGCGCCAGCAGCAAACCCTCCGGCGACCCGACCGCCATGAACCTCGACGATGCTGGCGACAACGATGATGGCGCTCAGGACAGGCAAGCGGCTGCAACGCGTCTGGCTGCCGACGAGAGCAAAGCCGTCACGGCGCACAGCAACGACCGCGGCCCACAGCGGACCCTGACGGTGCGTCGACCCGATGCCCCACCACGCCTCGAGCTGGCCGAGCACCCCGACCGCCACCGCGAGGGGCGATGTCGAAGGCCCAGTTCCTGCGGCTCACGCCACGACGGTACTGCCGGGATAGCTCGGACCACCGCGACATCCTCCTTGCGCGAGGACATGAACTGGATCCCGCTCAAGGAGCTCACCCGATTTCGTGCCGCGGCAGGAGCGGTCACCGCCCCCGGCTTCGTACCGTCGAGAGTGCAGTACGCGTTGTGGTCGCTGAAGATCAGCTCCAGGTTCGTCTTGCGGATCTGTCGGATGCGCGGCGTCTGGGTGCGCACGACCATCTCCGGCTCGCAGGCGCGCGAGCAGCTGATCGGCGGCTGGTCCTCGCCGTCGACCTCCACCACGCACATCCGGCAGGCACCGAAGCCCGGCAGCGGGCTCAAGCAGAGGGTCGGGATCTCGATGCCGTTGTCGCGGCCAGACCTCGAGGATGGTCTGACCCTCGCGGCCGGTGACCTGGCGGCCGTCGACCTCGATGGTGAAGGTCGGCGCGTTGAGCGGCCGTTGCGGCGCCTGAACATCGAGCAGGCGGTCGGCCGGCGATGGCGGCAGCGGGGCCGGCCCGGGGCGGTCTGGGTCGTCAGGTCAGCCATGACTCAGGCGATGCCTCCGGCGACACGCAGCGGCGAACAGATGCCGGCCGGGCATCGTGCTGCGGGTGATGTGCTCCTCGAACTCCGCGGCGAAGTATCGCATCCCGCTGGTCATGCGGATCTGGCGCCGTGATGCCGTGACCGCAGAGCGAGCCGTCCCGGATGTCCGCCGAGAGGTCGGACAGCAGCTGCACGTCGTTCGGGCGCGGGCGACCGCCCGGTGAAGCGCGCTCGCCGAGCTCGACCAGGCGCCGGTGCCGATGCGACAGGGGATGACTTTCCCGCATGACTCGTCGCTCATGAAGCGCTCGAGGAGCGTGGCCAGCTCGACGATGCAGGCGCCCTGGTCCACGACCAGGACGCTGCCCGACCCGACGATGGCTGCCGGCCTCGTGGAGCGCCGCCCGCCCGTAGGCCGTGTCGATGGCCTTTGCCGGCAGGAAGCCGCCCGGATGGCCCGCACGACGAGGATCGCCTTGAGCTTGCCGGTGGCAGCCGCCGGCGGCCTTGACGATGGCTCTTCAACGGCGTCCCGTCGGCACCCTCGACGACGCCCGGCTCAGCGGACCGCACCCGTCACGTGGACATGGATCGTGCCCGCTCGTCGGCCGCCCCGAGCTTGCGGAAGGCGCCCGCGCCGTGGGTCACGATCCAGGGCACCGGAGGCCAGGGTGGCCACGTTGCTGACGACCGTCGGCTCGTCCCAGCAGGCCCTTGACGACCGGGTACGGCGGCCGCTGATCGGGCATCGCGCGCTTGCCCTCGATGGCTCGCAGCAGGACGGTCTCCTCGCCGACGACAGAAGGCGCCCTGCAGCTCGCGCAGCTCGATGGGCAGCTCGATGCCCTTGCCCAGGGCGTTGACGCCCAGCAGTCCGGCCTCCTCCGCGTCGCGCAGTGCGGCCGCCAGGCGTCGGACGGCGACGGTCGCGTCGGTGCGCACCGCCACGTATGCGCGCGTGGCGCCGACGGCATAGGCGGCCAGGGCGACGCCCTCCAGGACGCCATGCGGATCGGTCTCCATGAGCGTGCGGTCTGTGGCCGAGCCTGGGTCTGCCTCGTAGCCGTTGGCGACGACGTAGCGCGTCGCGGACGGCTGCGCGACGGCACGTCCGCCACTTGTCGGCCGTCGGATAGGCACCGCCGCCACGGCCACGCAGGCCGGCCTCGCCGACGATGCGGATGAGCGTCTCCGGTCCCAGATGCGGCGGTCGCCGTCCGCCAGGCCGACCAGGCCCCGCGCGCTCGGCGGCCGCCAGGCCCGCATCGGGGTCGTAGCCGCGGCCGAGGAGGACGTGCGGCCAGCCCTTCTCGCCGGCCAGGATGTGCGGTGTTCACGCCTGACCCGCGTGCGCGTGGGCGGCGCGCAAGGCTGTCGCCGTGGCGGCAACGGCGCGTGCCGACGGATCGGCCACGCGCTCGCCGTCGAGCACCACGAATGCGCGGTCGCCGCCGGCACCATGGCAATCGGTCGCCTCGAGGCGCACGGCACCTTCCGGGCTGCTCTGACCGAGCGTCGTCGAGAGCGCAGCCTCGAGCGCCGCCAGCGTCCGCCCCGCGCCGCGGAACTGGCAGGCCGGACAGCGGCAGACGGCGAAGACGTGGCCGCTCGGCGGGTCGAGGCGGAAGTGGTCGTAGGAGCTGGCCGTGCCGTAGATCTCGGAGTACCAGGCACCGGTGCCGAAGCTGATGTGCTTGAGCGCGGCCACCGGCAGGTGGCCGTAGGCGTCCTGCGTCCGCTCCAGGATGGTCAGCATGCGCGCCGGGTCGTAGCCCTCCTCGTCGAGGATCCGATCGAGGGCCGCCGTGTCGACGGCGGCGAAGGGGTCGAAGGAGCGGTCGGGCACCGGCCGGCCGGAGCGGCGCGAGGGCCGACTCCTCGCGCCGCTCGGCGTACTGCTCGGCCGCGCCCCAGTGGACGTGGAAGCGGGTCTTCGGTGTCGACGCCGCCCATGTCGATGCACTCGATCGGGCAGGCCTGGCGCGCACTGGAAGCAGGTCTCGCATTTGAGCGCGCCGTGCTCGTCGTAGAGCAGCTGCAGTCGGCCACGATGCCGCGGCGAGATGTCGTTGACGACCTCGGGGTACTGGATCGTGACCTTGGGCTGGACCATGCGCGCGCAGGGTCGTGGCCATGCCCTTGACGATGCCCAGGCCGGGGATGCATGTTCATGGCCTCAGCCCTGGATCTGCTTCGACGACGACGATGGCCGCGGCGGTCAGGAAGATGTTGAGCAGCGCCGCCGGCAGCAGCCACTTCCAGGCGAAGCCCATGAGCTGGTCGACGCGCACGCGCGGCAGCGTGCCCCGCATCCAGACGAAGACGACCACGAAGACGTAGGTCTTGGCGAAGAACCAGATGAGGCCCTCGACCTGCTCGAAGCTGGCCGTCGCCCAGAGCATCAGGGCTCCGACGGCCAGGACGTTGAAGAGCAGGAAGCCGATGACCAGCGCCTTCCAGGAAGGCGACAGTCGCTGCGGAAGCGCCCAGATGGGCAGGGCGAAGGCCAGGATGATGATGCGGCGGCACGATGAGCGATCCGAACAGCAGCCCGATGCCCAGCTGGCCGGGGGCCAGCGCAGGATCGACGCTGATGCCGATCTGGGCCAGGATGCCGCCCAGGTCGAACGGGCGCGTTCCAGCCGCCCAGGAAGAGGACCACGGTCAGCGCCGAGAGCAGGAAGACGTTGACGTACTCGGCGAAGAAGAAGAAGCCGAAGCGCATGCCGCTGTACTCGGTCGCGAAGCCGGCCACGATCTCCGAGTCGGCCTCGGTCAGGTCGAACGGCGTGCGTGATGCCTCGGCGGCGGCGGCGATGAAGAAGATCAGGAAGCCCAGCGGCTGGCGGAAGACGAACCAGTCGAGGAAGCTGCCGCTCTGCTGGACGACGATGCGCGTTGAGGCTGAGCGTGCCCGGCAAGCAGCACGACACCCACGATCGAGAGCGTCAGCGGGATCTCGTAGCTGACGATCTGGGCCGCCGCGCGCAGGCCGCCCAGCAGCGCTGTACTTGTTGAAGCTCGACCAGCCGGCCATCATCAGGCCGACCACGCCGAGGCCGCCGACGGCGAAGAAGTAGAGCAGCCCGATGTTCATGTCGGCGCCGACCAGGCCCGGGTGCGAAGGGCAGGACCAGGAAGGCCATGATGCTGGCCAGGTAGACGACGGCCGGCGCCAGGGTGAAGACCGGCACGTCTGCGCCGGTCGGCGTGAAGTCCTCCTTGCGCCAGCACCTTGAAGCCGTGGATGGTCGACTGCAGCGTGCCCCACGGCCCGACGCGGTTCGGTCCGATACGGAGGTTCATGAGCGCGATGACCTTCATCTCGAGGTAGATGATCATGAAGGCGGTCGGCACGGTGCAGCAGCAGGATGGCGGTCGCGGCGACCACGAAGCGGACGATGCCCGAGGTTGGCGACGACCGTGTCGCAGCCGAGGTCTGACGAGGTACGGGATGGGCCCCGCGGCGACAGCCGACGAGGAGGCCCATGGTCAGCACCGCGAACAGGGCCAGCAGCGGCAGGACGATCTTGCCCGCCAGGGTCAGGCGGCTCCAGGGTCGCGACAGCGCGCTCACTTGTCGACCCCGCCCATGATCGGGTCGAGGCTGGCCATGATGGCCATCGTGTCGGCGACCAGGTGGCCGGGCGTCAGCAGGCCGACCGTCTGGAGGTTGAAGTACGAGGGGTCGTGGATGCGCAGCCGGAACGGCTGGTCCGGAGCCGTCGCTCATGGCGTAGACCGCGTACTGGCCGCGCGGGCTTCGATGGCTGCGAACGCGCGCCCCGGTCGCGGCCGGAGCAGCCGCGGCAGCTTGGCCGTGATCGGCCCGTCGGGCATCTTGTGCAGGACCTGGTCGATGATGTGGATGCTCTGCTCGATCTCGTCGAGGTGCGAGCAGGTAGCGCGCGTAGGAGTCGCCCTCGCTCGCGCGTCGGGATCGTCGAACTCGAGCTCCGGATAGACGCTGTACGGATGCGCGCGGCGGACGTCGTAGGGGATGCCGGTGGCGCGCAGGGCGGTCCCGGTGAGGCACATCCGAGCGCCGTCTCGCGATCGACCACGCCCAGGCCGCGCGTGCGCGCGGACGAAGATCTCGTTCTCGTTGATGAGCGTCTGGCTCGTCCTCGATGCTGGCGGCCGGCGTGGCTCATCCAGTCGCCGAGCCGGCTCAGGAACTCGTGGTTCAGGTCGCCGTTGACGCCGCCGATGCGCAGGTAGTTGAAGAGCAGCTTCTGGCCCGTCAGGGCGGCCAGCATCTCGACGATCTCGTCGCGCTCGATGAAGCCGTACAGGATCGGCGTCAGGCCGCCCAGGTCGAGCGCCAGCCAGCCGATGAACAGGGCATGGCTGGAGATCCGGTTGAGCTCCGCAGGCCAGGACACGGATGTACTCGGCGCGCCGCGGCACCTTGACGTCGAGCAGCTTCTCGGCGGCCATGACCGGCACCAGCCTCGCTGAACATCGAGGCGATGTACTCGAGCGGGTCGCAGTGGCTGACGACCATGTGCCAGTCGCTGTTCTCGCAGATCTTCTCGACGCCGCGGTGGAGGTAGCCGAGGACCGGGTCGAGGTCGACCACGCGCTCGCCGTCGATCTTGAGCACGACCCGCAGCACGCCGTGGGTCGAGGGTGCTGCGGGCCCGAGGTTGACCAGCATCTCGCCCTCGCGCAGGCGCATAGAACTCGGCCTCGCGCTCGGTCTGCGGCGGGTAGGGCGGGATGGCGTCGTAGATGGTCGCGCCGGCGTGTCGACCATCAGGAGCGGATCGTCGTCAGGCGAGCGGACGCGCGTCTTGGGCTCGGTCTGCCATGGCTCCACGTCGCCGTCCGGCTGCCCGGCCGGACGGCTAGTGCCCCGGACCAGGCGTCGCCGCCTGCTCCATGTGTCGGATGCCCATGGCCGGCGAGCGCGAGGCGTCGTCCGGCAGCAGGAAGTCCTTGCGCAGCGGGAACGACTCGCGTAGTCGGGCGGCATGTAGATGCGCCGCAGGTCGCGGTTGCCCTCGAAGATGATGCCGAACATGTCGTAGGCCTCGCGCTCACCCCACTCGGCGCCCTTCCAGAGGAAGGTGATGGACGGCAGGCGCGGGTCGTTGCGCGGCAGGTCGACGACGATGACGCGCAGCCAGTCGGGCGTGGCATCGACCAGACGTGGTAGACGACCTGCATCGTGGTGCCGGTGTCCACGCCGCACAGGTCGGCCAGCAGCCGGAAGCGCAGCGCTCGGGTCGTCGTGCAGAGCGTGCGCATGACGTCGGTCACGTCGCCCGCGCGCGATGCGGACCTCGGTCGTGTCGTGGCGCTGCGTGACCGGCCCGGCCAGATGTCCGGCCAGGGCGGTCTCGAGGCGGCGCTTCAGCGCGGTGTCGATGGCGGCGACTCCCTCGGCCGGCCTCAGACGCCGTCCGGCACGGTCGGCCCGATGACGCGCTCGGCGCCAGTGGCCGCGTCGATCCATGATCAGCTGCTGGAGCTTGAGCATGCCGTAGATGAGGCCCTCCGGTCGCGGCGGGCAGCCCGGCACGTAGACGTCGACGGGCATCACACGGTCGATGCCCTGGATCGGTCGCGTAGGAACGCTTGTAGCGGCCGCCGGAGCAGGTGCAGTCGCCCATCGCCACGCACCACTTGGGCTCGGCATCTGCTCCCAGAGCCGGACCAGCGGACCCGCCATCTTGGTCGTCAGGGTGCCGGCGACGATGAGCACGTCGGCCTCGCCGAGGGCTGGCTCGGAAGGGGAACATGCCGAAGCGGTCCATGTCGTTGACCGACGTCGCCGCCGACATCATCTCCATGGCGCAGCACGCCAGCGCCGGACAGCAGCGGCCAGAGGCTGTTGACGCCGGATGAGATCGAGGACGTAGTCGGCCGTCGTGGGGATGACCTCCAGCGCACCGACCAGCGCGCCGTTGTCCGTCCGGTCGTGAGCTCGACTTCGAGCTCGGCCAGATGGCGCCACGGTCGGCACCCGGCCGCCGAGATAGGCCTCGGGATCGGCCGCCGCCCAGACCGCGTTGGGCACCACGATGGGCCTCGGCGACGGTGCCCTCCAGGGCGGTCGCCAAGCGCGGTCGCGGCGGCGTCGCCGACCATTCGAGCGCCCGGTGTCGTGGTCGGCTCCTCTGTCGGGGTCGGTGGTCGGTCCCGGCGTCACTTCCACGTCAGGACCCCCTTGCGCCAGGCGTAGCCGAGGCCGACGAGCAGGATGGCGACGAAGAGGAGCATCGACATCAGCCCGCCGACGAGGACGTCCACGAAGATGAGCGCCCAGAGGAAGATGAAGATGACCTCGATGTCGAAGGCCACGAAGAGCAGGGCGTAGATGTAGAAGCTCAGCCCGAAGCGGCCCCACGTGTCGCCGAAGGTGTCGATGCCCGATCTCGTAGGGCAGTCCCTTGTGGCGGTCGCCACGGCTGCGGTGGCGTCAGCAGCCAGCTGGCCCCGATCGTGATGAACACGAACGTGAAGCCGGCGAAGGCGAAGCCGATCACGTACCAGAGTCCAGTCACGCGGTCCTCATGCGCTCCGGGTGCGGCGTGGATCGAGGGGCGTCCAGGCTGCGTCCAGGCGGCGCGCACGCGTCACGGCCTCACCAGCACCCCGCGGTCATTCTGGCGTCGCGCGTCCGGGCTGGCGTTGCTGGCTCGGGGGTGTCGCCGCAGCGTGGTCCCGATGAGCCAGCGCAGTCCCGGCCCGACGATCGTGTGACCGCCGAGCACGATGCGGCGTCGGCGGCCTCGACTGGCGCTGGCACGTCAGGGCCCGCAGCCACGGGTCGCGCGATCCACGTCGGGCTGCAGCAGGTCGAGCGCGAAGCGGTCCTCCGCCGACGGCCAAGCCACGCCTCGTCGCGGCCGAAGTGGTCGGCGAGCCAGGACCCTCGTGTCGAGGATGGCGCCAGTCGGCCAGGTCCGCGACGATCGAGCCCGAGCGCCTCGGGACCGTGCGCGCGAGCGAGGCGGCCGAGCGTCGAGCGCGCCGGGCGCTGCGCTGCTCGGCGCCGTTCGCAGGCCCCGCTCCTCGGCCAGGAACCGCACCCGGCAGGCGGTGCTGGCGTTCCAGCCAGGCCAGGGTGCGCGAGGACGAGCGGCCGAAGACCGAGCAGCTCGGCCGCTGGATCCGCGGCCACGGCTCGGATCTCCGCCAGGCGCGGGATCCGCAGGTCGGCGGCGCTCGCCAGGTCGTCGCCAGCGCGCGCGGACACGAGGGCATCAGCGCGAGCAGCGCCAGATCGAGCGGCGTGTCGAGGTCGAAGGCGAGGCGCTCGCGACCGGGCAGCTCGGCGACCACGAACGCCGCGCTCGGCGAGCCGGCGCGGCAGCGGCGTTGTCGGTGAGCCACGCCGGCAGCCCGCGGAGCAGGCCCGCATCGCCGACGGCCAGGACGTCGGAGGAGTGGCGATTGTTGGTCAGCGCGGCCGCGTCCGCCGCCCTGGGCTGAGCGGCCACCAGTCGTCGCGCATCCGCCTCGCATCGGAGAAGCGGCACGGCCCCCGCGCCGAGCAGCACGAGCCCGCCCGGATCGAGGCCACGATCTCGGCCAGCCGCGCGCCGAAGGTGTCGCGGCCCGCGATCGGCGCTCGACGACGACCGGCTGGCGCCGGCCGCGCGCGAACAGCTACGCCTGTGTGATCGGCCAGCCGCGTCGCGCGCGTCGTGCAGCAGCGTGGTCAGCGGTCCGTCGCCCTCCGGCGGCGGGTGCAGGATGATGACCGTCGCCTCGCCCATCGTGGGGCCGAGTCTACGGGAGGGCCACGGGTGCCAGATGGTCGGCGGGTTCGCGCGTATGTCGGGCTGGGCGCCAACGTCGGCGATGCTCGCCGGACGCTGGCGGCGGCCGTCCGCTCGCTCGGCGGCTCTGCCCGGGGTCCGCGTTCGTGGTGTGTCTCCGCCTCTTCGCCGACCCGCCCGGTCGGCGTCGTCGACCAGCCCGACTTCCTGAACGCCGTGGTCGCCCTTGACGTCCCGGCCGGCCCGACCCCGGATCGGGCGCGCTCGCGCTCCTGCGGCGTTGCAGGGTCTCGAGCGCGCCTTCGGCCGCCGAGGACCGCGGACGATGGGGGCCGCGCGAGCTCGACCTCGACCTGCTGGTCTTCGGCCGCCACCGGATCCACGTCGAGCGGCCGGTCGCAGGGACGCAGCGATGATCCGGCCCGGAGCCGGTGCGCAGTGGCTGGTCGTGCCGCACCATCGCGGCGGGCGAGCGACTCTTCGTCCTCGCTCCGCTCGCCGGACGTGCGCGCCGGGTCTCGATGCCGCCCGGGTGGGCGTGCCACGGTCGAGTCGCGACGCCGCGAGCGCGTCGCGATCGCGAAGGCGCCGACTGCTGTCGCGCTCGTCGGGATCTGGGATCGGACCGAGGGCTGGCGCTCAGGAGACCCAGGTAGCGCGTCGGCAGCTCGATCTCGCTCGACGCCCGTCGGGACCGCGCTCGACGCGGTACGCCCGGGCCGTCGTGGGTCGAGGCCACGACCTCCGGCCAGGTCGGTGCCCGGGAAGACGAGCGCCGTCAGCGTCGTCGACGGCGTAGCCGGCTGGAAAGCCTGATCCGACGAGCTGCCGGTAGGTCGGTCGTCGCGCTGCGGCTCGCTGTCGTAGTGCGGACAGCAGGAGCCTGCCAGCGAGCCCGAGGCCCATCGCGCAGCGCGAGCCAGTCCGGGCCCGAAGGAGTCGGTCACGCTCGCCTCGAGACCAGCAGATAGCTCCGGCGCTCATGCCCGCCAGCACGACACCTGACCTGCCACGCCTCGTCGAGGACGGGTATCGAGGCCGTGCAGTCCGCCAGATGGCCAGCATGTTGGCCGTGTTGCCGCCGCCAGACCAGACCAGGTCCCTGCTCCAGCACGATGCCCGGAGATCGGCGTCACGTCCGTCCGAACAGCGGCGCGACGTCGCTACCGCGGCGACCGGGCGAATGCGTCTGAAGAACGCCGGTCACGGCGAGATCGGTCGTCGGCGCTCGCGCGGTCGGGACGAAGCAGACCCGTCGCGAGTCCGGGCACCAGGGAGAGCAGATAGTCGGCGTAGCGCGTGGAGCGTCGAACTCGCCGACGCTGCCGGCCCTATCGCTACGATGCGACGTCGCGACCGGCTGTCGCGGCGGTCATCTCGCGATCAGGCTCGTCACGCTCGAGCGGGGGCTAGAGTCGCACCGACGGCGGCCGATCGCCGGTCGAACATGTGGACGGTTGTCGACGAAGCGGACCTGCTTGGTCCTGATAGCTCATCGACCAGCGAGTGCGTCCGGGCGCCGCCGCCGAAGAAGCGCACGCCCTGGAGCAGGTCGCCGTCGGTCACGCCGGTCGCGCGAAGACGAGGTTCGTCGCCGGGCGCGAGGTCCTCGGTCGCGTAGACGCGCTCCTGGCGTCGGCGTGCGCCCATCCGCGGCGCGCGCTCGCGCTCCTCGTCGTTGCGGCAGCGGAAGCGGGCCTGGATCTCGCCGCCCAGGCAGCGCAGCGCGGCCGCGGTGAGCACGCCCTCCGGCGCGCCGCCGATGCCCATCACGGCGTGCACGCCGGTGCCCGAGACGGCGCACGCTGATGCGCCGCCGAGAGGTCGCCGTCGCCGATGAGCTTGATGCGCGCGCCCGCCGTCGCGGATCTCGTCGATCAGCGTCTCGTGGCGCGGCCGGTCGAGGATGACGACGGTGATGTCGGTCACCTGCCGCCGCAGCGCGCTCGGCGATGCCGCCGAGGTTCTCGCGACGGTGCAGTCGGATGATCGACCTGGCCGGCCGACGACGGGCCCGACGCAGAGCTTCTCGAGGTACGTGTCCGGGCGCGTGGAGCAGGCCGCCCCTGCTCGGACGCGGCCAGGACGCGTGATGGCGTTCGCCTGGCCCGTGGCGCACCAGGTTGGTGCCCTCGAGCGGGTCGACCGCGATGTCGACCTCGGGCTGTCCGGGCAGGCCGCTGGCCGACCTGCTCGCCGATGAAGAGCATGGGCGCCTCGTCGCGCTCGCCCTCGCCGATGACGATCGTGCCGGCCATCTCGACTCTCGTCCATCGTGCGCGCGCATCGCCTCGACCGCGGCGCGGTCCGCCCCGTCCGGTCGCCGCGGCCCATCAGGCGGGCGGAATCGATGGCCGCCGCCTCGGTGATGCGGACCATCTCGAGCGCGAGGCGCGATTCCATCAGTGGCGGAAGTGGCGATCGCCGGTGAAGACCATCGCCATATGGTGGCGGTCGGCGACCTCGATGGCCATCTCGTCGCGGACGCGAGCCGCCGGGCTGGATGATGGCCGTCACGCCGCGCTCTGCGCCGCCAGCTGGATGCCATCCGCGAACGGGAAGTAGGCGTCGGAGGCGGCATGACGCATCTTGGCCCGCTCGCGCGGCGCGATGGAGGGCGATCTCGGTCGCCACGACGGCGACTGGCCTGCGCCCGCTCCGACGCCGACCAGCGGCCGCGTTGCGGGCCAGCACGACTCGCGTTGGCTGGACGTGACGCACCGCCCGCCAGGCGAACATCGAGGTCGGTCAGCTCCTCAAGGGTCGGCCGCCGGATGGTCACGACGCTGAAGCTCGGCTGCGCTGGACGCCGCCCGATCGTCGGGTCTCGACGAGCATGCCGCCGCCGATGCGCTCGATAGTCGAGGTCGGCGATGCCGTAGTCGCGCATGCCGTCCGTCGGGTCGTGGCTGGAATGGCGAGGACGGCCAGCCCGGCTTCCTCGGCCGGGACGATGCGCGGCCTCGTCGCCGGTCGTAGCCGGGGCGACGACGCGTCTCGTAGGCGTTGGCCGACGATGGCGCGTGGCCGTCGCCTCGTCGAGCGTCCGATTGACGCCCACGGTCGACCGAAGGCGCTGACGGGGTCCGGTCTCCAGCGCGCGTTGGTACGCCTCGAGCGAGCGTCGTCCGCCCGATGCCAGCCCGACGGGGTTGGCGCGCTTGACGATGGCGACCGTGGGGGCCCGTGAAGTCGGCCGTGATGCGATGGGCCGCATCGAGGTCGAGGTAGGTCGTTGAAGGTCGGTGCGGCACCTGCAGGCGCGCGGCGTCGGCGAGCGTGCCGGCTGCGGTGGCTCGTCTCGCGGTAGAGCGCGCCGCGCTGGTGCGGGTTCTCGCCGTAGGCCAGGTCGCTCTGACTTCTCGAGGACCAGCGTCAGCCGACGGGGGAAGCGTGTTGCCGCGATCGTGATCGAGGTACGCCGCCACCTCGGCGTCAGTAGGCCGCCACCAGCGCGAAGGCCTCGGCGGCCAGGCGCTGTCGCAGCTCCGCGTGAGACGCATGGCCGAGGGCGTGCCGATCTCTTCGACGACCTGCGCGTATTGCGCGGGATCGGAGACCGCAGCCACGCCCGCGAAGTTCCGCGCCGCCGCCGACAGAGCGCCAGCGCCACCGACGTCGATCATCTCGATGGCCTCGTCGATGGGCACGATGCGGGCGCCGACCTGCGGGCGCGAAGGGGCGCACGTTGACGACCACGATGTCGATGACGTGCCCATGCCCTGCTCGGCAAGCTCGCTGAGCTGCTCGGGACGGTCGCGACGGGCCAGGATGCCGGCGTAGACCGCCGGGTGGTAGGTCTTGACCTGGCCGCCGGCGAGGGGCGGCATGGCGGTCAGGTCGCCGACGCTGCCGGCCTCGATGCCCTCGCGCGGCTGAGGGCCTCCCGCGTGCCGTCGGTGGCGACGAGGCTCGACACCGCGTGCGACGCAGGTCGCGAGCGAGCTCCGGCAGGCCGCTGCGGTCGGCGACCGAGAGCAAGGCTCGCACCGCATCACCCTCCGACAACTGGCTCGGGCGGATGGCGCGCACATCCCCGAGCGGGCACGTCCTCGTGGCCCCGGTATAGATCGGCCGCCCGCGTGGCCTTCGCCCTCTGCTATCCTCCGGCCCGCCGACCAGCCGCCGGTCGAGTCGCCACGGCGTCGCGGACCACGACTGATATCGACGCGTCCGGCAAGCGACGCGTGCGATCACCGCCCGCGCAGGAGGACGACCGTGACCCGAGCGCCCTGGGACTACCTGCTCACGCAGTGGCACCGGATACCTTCCCGGACATCTTCTGGCCGTTCACGATCGCGATCATCGTCTTCTTCGTCGGCCAGATCGTCGTCTACAACGTCCGGACCCGGCAGCTCCACAAGTTCGAGCCGCTCGTCGGGATGCAGGAGTGGCTCCTGTGGACCGGCGTCATCACCTTCCGGACTGCTTGGCGTCATGTCGGTCCGCTGGTACTTCCTGCTCGTCCTGGCGACCCTCGTCATCGGCCTCGGCACGCAGCATCTCTGGTCCGCTTCATCTACTTCCACCCATCGTCGAGGCGGCACAACCAGCACCTGCGGCGGACACGCTTCTTCAGCCAGGAGAAGTACAAGCACCCCGAGACCACCATCCGGCAGCGCTCGACGCAGCGTTCCAAGAGCAGCAACCGGAGGCAAAGGCAAGAAGAAGCGCCGCTGACGACTCTGGCAAGGGACGACGGCCGGCTGAACCGGCGCCGAGGCCGTCGGACGGGTGGCCCCGGCCACCCGCCAGCGAGCATCCTCAGCAGAGAGGCGTCCCCGACCGCGCGACGAGGGCTGTGCCATGGACATCCGCCGTTTCGGCCCAGGACACCGACGGCCCGACGGCCCGCCGGGAACGCGCGGCGTGACCGGCACCGTGATCCACCAGGATGCGCGCGGCCTGATCGCCGAGCTGGCATTCGAGCGCCACGCCGTCATCGCCCCCACGACAACCCCAGCTCGACGTTCTTCGTGGTCATCTCCAGTGGCGGCTTCGTGCAGGTCGGCAGCGAGGGACACGCGTCAACCAGGGCGAAGGCGATCGTCTGGCCGGCCGGGGTGACCCATGGCGCCTACACCGATGGCACCGAGATGCGCGCCATCGTCGTCGAGCGGGTCAACGGCGCCGACGACGCCTGGGCGCGCGGGGCGTCGTATCAGACGCGCTCGCCGCGACCGACCGTGGCCGACGAGCCAGCCGAACCGGCCGTAGCCCCCGCCGCCCGGATCCGACGCCCGAGGAGCACGATCGGTCGCAGGGCGAACCCCTGGTAGGTCGGCGCTCGCCGCGGCGCCAGCAGCCCTGAAGACGCCGAACGCTCGAGCGCATCCGGGGCCGGAGATCGAGCACGGACTCAGCCTCGAGCACCGCCCAACGCACGGACCCAGCGCCGTGGCGCCCCACACGCGATGCTCCCCGATCGGGAAGGCACCGTAGCGCAGCCGCCAGCCGTCCCGCCACGGCCTCGACGATCTCGATCGGCGCATCGGGCAGGAAGTGCCGCACGGGCACGCGCAGGATGGCGCGCCACCTCGCGCGGGTCCGGCGTCAGCACGAGGACCCGATCGGCGAGCGCGACGACCGGCACCAGCAGAAGCCGGAGACGCGAACGTCGACGACCTCCAGCCGTCCGACGATCCGGACGCCTGCGCGGTCTCGGCATCGAGGCCCACCTCCTCCCTCCCGCTTCGCGCATGGCGGTCCCATCGGGAAAGTCGTCGCCCGGGTCGACTGCGCCACCGGGAAAGCTGACCTGGCCGGCATGACGAAGGTCGCCTTCCGGCCGGGCGGTCAGGATCAGGTCGCCTCGCCGGCCTCGTCCGGGTAGACGAGCACGAGCACAGCGGCATCGCGGGATGGGACATCGACGCCCCGGCGCACCCAGGCCGGGGCATCGGCGCCCGTGGCCAGGACCTCGGGATCGAGCGCCATCGGACCGGGCGGCAGCACAGTCCGGCAGGCGCTCCAGCCGCTCCCGGGCGATGTCGAAGCGCATCAGCCAGCCGCCCGCTGGCGCCGCTGGAGCCGGAAGGCCAGGCTTCGCAACGGAGGCTCCTGTGCCATCCCACGGCCGAAGCAGCAGCACCTGAAGCCACCCATCGCTCGCGGGTCGAGCAGGCGCATGACCGACGCGCGGGCGAGGGCATAGGCCTCGGCCGTCGTGCCCGGGCTGCGCCTGGAGCTCGACCAGCCGATCCCCAGGCCCAGGCCGCTGAGCGCCTCGGCCTGGGTCGTCCGGCCGAGGACCTCCAGCCCGCCGTCCGCGGCCAGCCAGCTCGAGCGTGGTCCAGTCGACGTGCGCGGTCAGGTCCTGCCGGCCGACGGATCGGTAGGATCGTCGCCGACGTGATGGCGGTGATAGGTCCGCAGCAGGCCGGCGGGTCGAAGCTCGGGGTCGTACAGCGCCTGCGCGCGCGGGGTGTCCGTAGTCGATGACCATCACCAGCCCGCGCTCGAGTCGAGCACCCGAGCCCCCCTGCCCACGTCGCAGCCTCGAGCCCGACCTCCGCCACCTGGCCCTCGATCAGCTCGACCCTGACGCGCGTCAGCGCCGCCGCCAGGTCGGGCGTCGATGGCGCGAGAGCCGCGTCTCCGAGAACCAGCCATCGCGCCACTCGACATGCAGCTCGAGCAGCTCGCCGCGCGCGCGCGGTCACGCGATGGACGGGCGGGGCATCGAGAACTCGTCGTGGCCAGATCATGCCGGTCATCGGACGTTTGACGTCATCGGTGGCGGCCGCGCGCTCATCCGCGGCGGCCAGTCGTCCACCGTGACCGGCGGCGATCAGTCGCTCCCGGGCTGCCATCTCCCGTGCCGCACGTGGCCTCGACCGGTTGATATCGAACCGCGCCGACCGCCGGGGATCGCGCAGCCACGAGGCGATCCAGCACGGGCAGCCCGAGGCTGCCGCGTCCGGCCGCCTCCTCGCGGAGCCTGAACTCGTCCGGGCGGTCCAGCCGCTCCCAGACCTCCTCGAACCTGGCGCGCAAGGGTGGTGCCGAAGATGGGATGGAGCTCGGAGGCCGTCAGGTAGTCGCCGTCACGGGTCGGGCGATCGTCGCGCGTTGGCGTAGTAGCCATGTTCGGGGTCATAGAGGACCGCAGCCATGTAGCGCGCGAAGGGCATCGGGCCGCCGGCCGCGATGATATCGCGAAGCTGCTCCACGAGCTCGGATCGCTCTCCGCCCAGCGCTCCCGGTCGTCGGTCGCGACGTAGGCAGCGTCATCGAGGTCGATCCGGTGCGGTCACGAGCGCAGGGTAGCGCGCCAACGGGGCCATCTCGCCCATCGACGACTAGGACCAAGGGGCCATCCGGCAACGAGCATCTCCTAGACTACGCTTCGCGACAGGTTCCACAGGGAGAGGAAGGTCGTGCCGGGCGATCCATGCGGGCGCTGGGACTGGCGCTCATCGTGGCCATGCTGCTGCCGCTATTGCCGGTTGCGGCTGTTCGCCGGCACCGACGATCCCGGCCCCATCGCACCGGCAATCCTCGCCGAAGGTGAGCCCGAGCCGTCCGCCGACCCGACACCACCGCCGCCGGATCCGGACCCCGACACCGATCCGACGGCGACACCCGATCCGACCAGCGCTCCGGATGCCACGCCCTCGCCCGATCCGACGGCGACACCAGACCCGACGACCGCTGCCAGATCCGACGGCGACACCGGTGCCAGAACCGACGTCCGCCGACCCTGCCCCGCGCTGCCGAGTCCACGCCGTCACCCGATCCGGCGACCCTCTCCGACCTGGCGGCCGAGGATCCAGCGCCTCCGTCGGACCCAACAACGGCCGAGGGACAGGCGCCGACGGTCGTCATCACCCGTCCGGCATCGGGGACGACCATCTGGGCGGCCAACGAGGCGGCGACGGTCGAATGGGCTGTGGCACAGGACGCTGACCCGGTCGCAACGAAGGTCACCGAGGAGGCCGAGCCAGATCGACCAGGACGGCATCTGCGCGGCAGCCGAAGTGGTACCGACGTGGACCCGAGACGATCCAAGTTCGCCGCTCACGGTCACGGACCTCGCCGTCGACAGCTGCTATCGATACGCCGTCGAGCTGAAGCTCAAGCGGCGCGATACGGTCGTCGAACGCTCGGGTTGGTTCCGTGTCCTGAAGGCCTGACGGGGTCCAGTCAACCTCTATCGATCGGGCGTCTTCTCGACCCAGCGCAAGAGCTCCTGGTGCGTCGGGGCGGCCATCCAGATGATGAAGAACATCGTTCGGGGCCAGACCGACCGCAGCTACGCGAACCAGGAGACGTACCAACGCTCGGCCCGCTCACTCGACCTGTACGTGCGCCGGTGACGGGCGAAGGGGCAGCGGATCCCGAAGGCTGGGCCGCAGCCCTGCGCGTCCACGGCGCGGGCGACACCTATCACGTCGTCGAGAAGCGGAAGTTCCGGGCGCCGTGCGGAGCCGCCGTCCGGCCTCTGCGCAGACCGGCAAGGCCGGTCGGACTGCTCGTCGGCCATGGCGCAGCCATGCCTGGGTCCTGACTGGATCTCTTCCGCCACCGCCGACCTCGGCCGTGACCAACGGCTTCGAGGTCACCGCCGTCTACATCATGGGTCCTGTTTCACCCGCGTCCGAAGCACTACGGCTTCGATCCGCCGCCCAACAAGCGTGTGACGATCGACCGCCTGCGCAGCCGGATTCTCTCACCCGCTATCACGATCGCCTCGGGCCATCGCGCTGGGATGGCAGCTACGATCATCGCGCCCTGATCGGGAGCTCTCCAGCTGGCGCTCCGCGCGCTGGTGCGCCTAGTTCAGCAGATCGTTGTCGCGCTTCTTGCCTGGCCGGCGCGGTGGCTCTCCTCGATGGCCGCATCGAGCGGGTCACGTGGCTCTCGGCGCGCGCCTGAACGGGCGTCACGACGCTCGACGCGTCGGCCACGACGATCTCACCCCCGGCACTGAAGAGGATCGTCCCGGAGGCCGGATCGGCGTTGCCGACGATGTGCGAGCCGGCGCGGAAGCGGCCTCCAGCAATGCGCGGGCGAGCGGGTTCTCGACCAGGCGCTGCACGGCGCGCTTGAGCGGCCGAGCTCCGAACGCCGGATCGTGGCCCTCGGTCGCCACCAGACGTCGCGCGGCGGGCGTCAGCTCCAGGATCAGGTCCTGCTCCTCGAGACGGGCGGCAAGCTCGGCCACCAGGAGGTCGACGATGGCAGCCAGCTCGGTGTCGCCCAGGGCATGGAAGACGATGACCTCGTCGATGCGGTTGAGGAACTCGGGTCGGAACCGCAGGCGCAGCGCCTCGGTCACGCGAGCCTTCATCTCGGCATAGGCGTCGTCCTCGTCCCCGGCCGCCCCGCAGTAGCCGGCCAGGAACTGCGAGCCGACGTTGCTGGTCATGATCAGGACGGTGTCCTTGAAGCTCACCGTGCGGCCCTGCGTGATCGGTCAATCGGCCGTCGTCGAGGACCTGGAGCAGGACGTTGAAGACGTCCGGGTGGGCCTTCTCGATCTCGTCGAGCAGCACGACCTGGTACGGCCGCCGGCGGACCGCCTCGGTCAGCTGGCCGCCCTCCTCGTAGCCGACGTAGCCGGGTGGCGCGCCGAGCAGCCGCGAGACCGCGAACTTCTCCATGTACTCGCTCATGTCGATGCGCGTCATGGCCGCCTCGTCGTCGAACAGGAAGGCCGCCAGCGCCTGCGCCAGCTCGGTCTTGCCGACGCCGGTGGGGCCCAGGAAGACGAACGAGCCGATCGGTCGCTTGGGGTCCTTGAGCCCGGCCCGCGCGCGTCGAACGGCATCCGAGACCGCCGTCGATGGCCTCGTCCTGGCCGATGACCTGGGCGTGGAGGCGCTCCTCCATGTGGATGAGCTTGTCGGCTTCGCCCTCCATCAGGCGGCGTCACCGGGATGCCGGTCCAGGCGGCTCACGACGTCGGGCGATCTCGTCGCGCGTCGACCTCTCTCCTTGAGCAACGGCTCGCGAGCCGCCAGCAGGTGGCGATGGCTGCCTCCTGAGTCTTGAGGCGCTCGGCCAGCTCGACCTGCCGGCCCGTACTTCAGCTCGGCGGCGCCTTGCGCGTAGTCGGCGGCTCGCTCGGCGGCCTCGATCTCGTGCTGCGAGCCCCTCCAGCTCCGACTTCGTCTCGCGCAGGGCGCCGATGGCGCGCCTTCTCGGTCTCCCACTGCTGCTTGAGCGCGTCGGCTCTCCTCGGCGACCTCGGCCAGCTCGCGCTCGAGCCGCGGTCAGTCGGGCCTTCGAGGCCTCGTCCGTCTCCTTGCGCAGCGCCTCGCGCTCGATCTCCAGCTGGATGCGGCGGCGCTCCAGCTCGTCGAGCTCGACGGGCATGGAGTCCGATCTCGATGCGCAGGCGGCTGGCCGCCTCGTCGACGAGGTCGATCGCCTTGTCGGGCAGGAAGCGGTCGGTGATGTAGCGGTGCGGAGAGCGTCGCGGCGGCGACCAGCGCCGTAGTCCGTGATGCGCACGCCGTGGTGCACCTCGTAGCGCTCGCGCAGGCCGCGCAGGATCGAGATGGTGTCCTCGACCGTCGGCTGCGTCGACGAGCACGGGCTGGAAGCGGCGCTCGAGCGCGGCGTCCTTCTCGATGTGCTTGCGGTACTCGTCGAGCGTGGTCGCGCCGATGGCGTGCAGCTCGCCGCGGGCGAGCATCGGCTTGAGCAGGTTGCTGGCGTCCATGGCGCCCTCGGCCGCGCCGGCGCCGACGACCGTGTGCAGCTCGTCGATGAACAGCGATGACGCTGGCCCTCGGCGTCCTTGATCTCCTTGAGCACGGCCTTGAGCCGCTCCTCGAACTCGCCGCGGAACTTGGCGCCGGCGATCAGCGCGCCCAGGTCGAGCGCCACGACCGCGCTTGTCCTTGAGCGCCTCCGGGCACGTCGCCGCGCACGATGCGCTGGGCCAGGCCTTCGACGATGGCCGTCTTGCCGACGCCCGGCTCGCCGATCAGCACCGGGTTGTTCTTGGTGCGTGCGCGAGCAGGACCTGGATGACGCGGCGGATCTCCTCGTCGCGCCCGATGACCGGGTCGAGCTTGCCGGCCCGGGCCGTCCTCGGTCAGGTCGCGGCCGTAGCGCTCGAGCGACTGGTAGGTCGTCTCGGGATGCTGCGAGGTGACGCGCTGGCCGCCCTGGACGCGGAGGCCAGGGCGCTGAGGACGGCCTCTGCCGGCGCCATGCCTCGTGCAGGATGCGCTGGGCGTCGCCGCTGACCTCGGTCGCGCGCGATGAGCAGGTGCTCGGTCGAGACGTACTCGTCCTGCAGCCGCTTCGCCTCGTCCTCGGCACGCTCCGAGGAGCTGGCGGGCGCGCGGGTCGAGCGACAGTGAGCCGCCGGCGATGCGGGCGCGGCGCCCGAGCACGGCAGCCAGCTCGACGCGCACCTTGGCCGACGTCGGCACCGAGACGCCGAAGCGTGGCGGCCGGCGTGCCCTCGTCGTCCTCGAGCAGGGCCGACAGGACATGCTCGACATCCAGCGTCGGGCTCTGGGCGTCGGTCGCGATGCGCTGGGCGGCCAGGACGGCCTCCTGCGCCTTCTCGGTGTAGCGTGGTCAGGTTCATGGTCAGGTGGCTCCGGGTGCTGGATCGGTGGCGGTGGGACGACGGGCCGGACCGGGTCGGGGCCGCCCATCCGCGGATCGGGCTGCCTTGATGGCGGAGTGAAGGCGCGCAGGCGTCGCGGTCGGCGTCGTCGAGGCCGGTCGGCAGGACGACGCGGACGCGGACGTAGAGATCGCCGGCGCCTCCGCCTTGAAGTGGGGCATGCCGCGTCCAGCCAGGCGGATGACCGCGGCTGCTTCTGGGTCTCGGGCGGGATGCGCAGGAGCACCCTGCCCTTGAGCGTCTCGACCGGCACTTCAGCGCCCAGCAACGCCTCCTCGAGCCGGATGGGCAGCTCGCGGTGCAGGTCGTCGCCCTTGCGCGTGAAGACGTGGTGCTGCGCGATGCGGATGCGCAGATAGACGTTGCCGACGTTTGGCCCGCTGCCGGCCTTGCCGGAGAGGCGGATCTTCTGGCCGTCACTGACCCCTGGTGGGATGGTCACTTCGAGCCGCTTGCCCTCGATGTCGACGAGCCGCGATGTGCCCGCGAACGCTTCCTCGAGGGTCACGTCGACGTCGGCCGTGGCGTGCTGGCGGGGCGATCACGGCGCGCCTGCGCTGCCGGCTACTCGCTGGAGCCGACGGCGCCGGCCTGTCGAGGCCCATGCCGCCCAGGATGTCGCCGAGGTCCATGCCGCCCATCGTCGTGGTCGTCGTTCGGCGCCCTGCGCGGGTGGCGGCCTGGCGCCGGTCGCCGCGCCGCTGAAGAAGGCGCGGAAGAAGTCGCTGAAGCCGGCCGCCTCCTCGCCCGATGCCGTGCGGAACTCGTAGCGGACGCCGCCACGACCCTGACGGAAGGCGGCGAATGGATCGCCAGACGCGGCGCCCGGAGCTCCGGCACCACTCATGCCGGCGCGCTGGTAGGCCTCCCAATCGGCGCCCAGGCTGTCGTAGGCCTTTCGCTTCTCGGCATCGCCGAGGACGGCGTTGGCCTCGTTGACCTCCTTCGAAGCGCTTGCTCGGCCGCCGCGCCCGATTTGTTGACGTCCGGATGGTGCCGCCGCGCGAGCTTCCGGAAGGCCTTCTTGATGTCAGGCGCTGACTGGCCGTCCAGGGACGCCGAGCGTCGCGTAGTAGTCGCTTGTACTCCATGGTCTGCGTGCAGGGTCGGGACGGGCCTTGCGACCCGCCCCGACCGATTACCTCCTAGTTGACTTTCGCCTGGCGCCACGGCCACGGCCGGCGGCTGCCTCGGCCGGCGGGAACGACGGCCGGATGACCTGGACGAGGGCGACGACCTGCTGCTCGCCGGGCGTCGGCGCCTGGCCGGCCGCGAGAGCGGCTTGGGGCGCGTCGGCGCAGGGCGGTCTCCAGGACCTGGTCCATGGTGTCGACCAGGACCAGCTTGATCTGCTTGCGGATCTCCTCGGGGACGTCGCGCAGGTCCTTCTCGTTCTTCCTGCGGCAGGATGACCATCTTCGCGCCCGAGAGGTGCGCGCGCGAGGATCTTGCTCTTCAGGCCGCCGATCGGGCAGGACGCGACCGCGGAGGGTGATCTCGCCGGTCATGGCCACGTCCTTGCGGACGGGGATGCCGGTCAGCGCGCTCGACCATGGCGGTGGCCATCGTGATGCCCGCCGAAGGACCGTCCTTGGGGATGCCGCCGGCCGGGACGTGGATGTGCAGGGTGTTCTTCTCGAACGTCTCGCGCGGGATGCCCGAGGCTCCGGCGTGGGCGCGGATCCAGGACAGTCCGGCACGCGCTGACTCGCGCATCACCTCGCCCAGCTGGCCGGTGAGGATGAAGTCCTCCTTGCCCTCCATGCGGGTGACCTCGATGCGCGATCGACGTCGCCGCCGACCTCGGTCACGACGAGACCCGTCGCCGCGCCGATCTGGTCCTCGGCCTCCAGCTCGCCGTACTCGAAGCGCGGCGGCCCGAGAGTACTCGAGGCAGCTTCTTACGGTCGACGACGGTCTTGCGCTTGCGGCCCTCTGGCCACCTGGCGGGCGACCTTGCGCATGATGTTGGCGATCTCGCGCTCGAGGTTCCGGACGCCGGCCTCCTTGGTGTAGGCCTGCACGAGCTCGGTCATCGCCTCTTCGGTGATCTCGATGTGCTTCTGCCGTCAGGCCGTGGTTGCTCCATCTGCTTGGGGATGAGGAACGCTTGCCGATCTCGATCTTCTCCTGCTGCGGTGTAGCCGGGCAGCTGGATGATCTCCATCCGGTCGCGGAGGGCGGCGGGATCGGAGTCGAGCAGGTTGCCGGTGGCGATGAAGAGCACCTTGCGACAGGTCGAAGGGCACCTCCGAGGTAGTTGTCCTGGAAGGTGTTGTTCTGCTCCGGATCGAGGACCTCGAGCAGCGCGGACGTCGGGTCGCCACGGAAGTCCATGCCGATCTTGTCGACCTCGTCGAGCATGAACACAGGGTTGTTCGAGCCGGCGGTCTTGATGTTCTGGATGACCCGGCCGGGCAGCGCGCCGATGTAGGTCCGACGGTGGCCGCGGATCTCCGCCTCGTCGTGGATGCCGCCCAGGCTCATGCGCACGAACTTGCGGCCCATGGCGCGGGCGACGCTCTTGCCGAGCGAGGTCTTGCCCACGCCGGGCGGGCCGACGAAGCGCGAGGATCGGGCTGCGGATCGTCGTCGGCCAGGGTGCGCACCGCGAGGTACTCGAGGATGCGCTCCTTGATCTTCTCCAGGCCGTAGTGGTCCTCCTCGAGGATCTTGGTGCCGCCTCGCTGATGTCGAGGTTGTCGTCGGTCGAGACGTTCCACGGCAGACCGACCAGCCAGTCGACGTAGGTGCGGATGACGCCGACCTCCGGCGAGGCCGACGGGATGCGGCTCATGCGGTCGATCTCCTTGATCGCCCGGGCCTTGATCTCCTCCGGCATGCCGGCGGCTCTCGATCTTCTCGCGCAGCTCGTTGATCTCGGCCTGCTGCGGGTCGTCCTCGCCCAGCTCGCGCTGGATGGCCTTGAGCTGCTCGCGCAGGATGTACTCGCGCTGGGTCTTGTCCATCTCCGACTTGACCTCGGACTGGATCTTGCCCTTCAGCTCGAGGATCTCGATCTGCTGGGCGAGGAAGCTGGAGACGAGCTTGCAGTCGCTCGACGACGTCGATCGTCTCGAGCAGCTCCTGGCGCTGCTCGGTGGTCATGTCGGGGCTGTAGGCGACCATGTCGGCCAGCAGGCCCGGCTCGGTGATGTTGCGGGCGGCGACGGCCGCCTCCGGCGGAACCGGTGCGCCCGGACTGGACGTACTGCTCGATCTGGCGCCTGGACCGTGCGCATCGAGCGCCTGGACCTCGAGGCCGATCGCGGCTGGTCGTCGGCGAGCTCCTCGACGCGCGGCGCAGGATGAACGGGTCGATCTGGACGAAGCCGAGCAGGCGCATGCGCTGCTGGCCCTGGACGATGGCACGGACCGTGCCGTCCTGGAGCTGGACGACCTGGGCGATCTTGGCCAGCGTGCCGACGGCGTACAGCTCGCTCGGCTCGGCGATGTCCTCCTGCTCGGCCTGGCGCTGCGTCACCAGCGCGATCGGGCGCGCCGTCGGCGACGGCCGCGTTGAGGGCCTTGACCGACTTGTCGCGGCCGACCTGGAGCGGCACGATCATCTCCGGAAGATGACCGTCTCGCGCAGCGCCACGAGCGGCGAGCGTCGGCGCGGTCGATCCGCTCGATGGCTCGGGGCGCTGGTCTCGGGGTCCTTTGTCTTGGTCGGTCATCAGGCTCTCCTGCTGGGGTGGCGACGGGCTCGATCGGTCGATCCGGCTGTGGCGTCCACGTCGGTCGGGGGCTCCGCCAGGACGATGTGGGGTCTGCGAAGAGCGTCTCCAGGATCCGGGTGCCCATCCGCTTCTCGAGCTCGAAGAGGATGCGGACGCCGGCCAGGTTGACGCCGAGGTTCTGGGTCAGGTGGCGGATCCAGAGGACGCGTCGGATGTCATCCTCGGAGTAGAGGCGGATGTTGGATGGCGTGCGCGCCGGGCAGATCGAGGCCCTCCTCCTCGTAGATCCGCAGCGTTCGCGGATGCACGCGGACGATGCCGCGGCCACGCTGATGACGTAGACCGGTCGACCAGATCTCGCCCGTAGGCGTCGCGCACGTTGATGGCCTGTCTTCCCTGTGGATGGTCGCTGGTGCCACGGCGGCACCAAGTCGGTATGCCGGAAACGATAGAACCCTGACAACGTCATTGTCAAGGTTGTTGCGGAATTCTTCGCCCTCGTTGCCGACGAGCGCGGGACTGACTCTGCGATCTCAGCCGGCCCCGACCTCGGCGCTGCCGATGAGCTCGCGATGGAGGTCGAGCCGACAGTCGGTGCGCGTGATGTGCGATGACCTTGTCGCCGACCTGGAAGACCGTCTCGGGCGGATCGACTGGGCGACCTCGTCCCGGATGACCACGAACATCGAGCAGCCATCGGGCAGGTCGATGTCGCCCGGCCGTCGACCGATGGCCGGCGACCCGACGGCGATCTGGGCCTCCATGACCTCCAGGTCGCCGCCCTCGAGCTGCGCCAGGTGGAGCAGCTCGTGGACCGGGATGTCCTGCTCTGACGGCGCCCAGGATCATGCGCGTGGGGCTGATGATGTCGTCCACCCCGAGGTGCCGGAAGAGCTCCTCGTTCTTGCGGGTTGTTGACGCGGGCGATGGTGCGCGGCACGTCGAAGTGGTGCTTGGCCATCTGGCAGACGACCAGGTTGTCCTCGTCGTCGCCGGTCACGGCGGCCACGATGGCGTCCGCCGGTTGGCTGCCGGCCTCGGCGAGGTGCTTGCCCTCACAGCCGTCCCGGGCCAGCACGATGCTGCCGACGCTCGTCGGCGATCTGGCGGGCTCGACGGGGATCCTTCTCGAGGAGCACGATCTCAGTGGCCGCGCGGCGAGCAGCTCCTTGGTCAGGTAGTAGCCGACCTTGCCGCCGCCGACGACGATGACGTACATGACCTAGAGCCTCCCGCGGCGGCCGGGTCGCTGCATGGTGCTCACCGCCGGGATGGGATGCCCGTCGCCCGCGCTGACGCCGTCGGACGCCCGGTCTCCACGGGCAGGCTCGGCGTAGTCGCTCAGCGCGTCAGACGAGCATGACCGTCCGACAGATGGTGGCGATGCCCAGCGAGGCGTAGGCCTCCGAGCGGACGGGGTCGTTGATCTTGACCACGACCTGCCGCCATCGTCGAGCGACTCGGACGCCAGCTGCGCAGCCAGGATGTTGCGATTGTCGCCCTCGGTCAGGGCAGTAGAAGCATGTCGGCACCTGGGCGCCTGCCCGCCGCAGGACGTCCTCGTCGGTGCCGATCACCGCGCACCGCCGCAGCCGCGGGAAGTCGGCCTCCAGGCGGCGCGAAAGCCTCGGTGCTGATGTCGATCACGGTCACGTCGTGCCGGCCTGGCGCGAGGCGCTCGGCGATCCCGGCGCCGACACGCCCGCAGCCGACGATGAAGGCTCTGCATGGGTCCCCTCAGATCCGATCGGACGCGCCGAGGCCGGCGCCCACTGGCGACCGCGGGCTCGTGGCCGCGAGCCGCCCGGTCGGCGATCGGCTCACGCAGGACGAGCACCTCATCATGGCGCGTTCTGCAGGGACGTAGGGGACGGTCCGTCCGATGGCGAAGTCGCCGCCGAACTTCTTGCGGAAGGGCAGCCCGACGACGATCAGGTCGCGGCGCCCATGGCGGCCGCCTCGTCGATAGGGCAGCGCCAACGTCGCGCGCCTGGAGGAGCGTCGTGTCCAGCCGGCAGCCGGTCTTGTCGGCCATCGTCTCTGCCAGGTCACAGGACCGCCGCCGCCGCCTCGTTGTCGCTGGCGATGTCCTCGGACAGGGTCGCAGACCAATCGACCTCGACGATCATGGATCGCCTCGGCCAGGGTGCCCTTGGTCTGACGCACCAGCTCGCAGGCGATGCGCACGACGAGGTGCGTCTGTGGGACCGCCGTTGAGTCCGAGGACGACCCGACGCAGGCTGACTTGGGCAGAGGACATCGGCCGGAACGATACCACCGCCGACGCGCGGCCCTCGAACCGTCGCTCAGGTGGTGGGGGCCGCCGGTGGATCGGCGCCCGCGGATGGCTGGTCAGGCGGGTCGGACCCCGGCGGTAGGGCACCGTGGTCACCACGGTGTTGGACGGCCGAGCAGGGCGCGCTTGAGGCCGCCTCGTGACCTGGTTGTAGCAGCAGCCGATCCCACCAGTGGCGGGCGACGCATTCGGGCAGCGACCACGATGGTGATCATCTCGGGGTCGGTCAGTCACGTCGAGATATGGTCACGAAGGGACGGATGAGCGAGCGGAAAGGCGACCTGACGATGACCACCGAGACGCCGGGCATCTGCCGCTCGAATCGTCGCGCGGACGGCCTCGGCCGCCTCGAGGTCGTCGGTCAGGTCACGATAGGACGACCAGGATATCCTCGGAGATGGTGCGGCCGAAGTTGACCGCCTGACGACGGCACCGGTTGATGCCCGGCACCGGGACCGACTTCACGCGTCCCGGCGGCGTGGCGGCCCGATGACCGTGTCCGCACGAGCCTCAGAGCTCCTTCTGCCTGCTCTTGTACTGCGCGCTCGATGAACAGCGTGATGCCGACCAGGACCGGATGATGACTGCGACGAGGAGCGACTCCGGCGCCTTGAAGGTGAGCACGGACGACCGATACCACGCCGGTCAGGACCGCCCGAAGGCGTTGATCGAGATGCGGTAGACCCAGCCCGGCGTCTTGTCGCGGAGCCAGTGGCGGGACCATGCCGCTCTGGCTGATGGTGAAGCTGACGAAGACGCCGACCGAGTAGAGCGGGATGAGGGCGGTGCGTCTCGCCGCGGAAGATGACGACCAGCGCAGCGGCCACGACGCCGAGACACGACGATGCCCAGGCTGAACGCCAGCCGGTCGCCGCGGAACGAGAACTGGCGGGGCATGAAGCCGTCCGCGGCGAGGATCGCGGCCAGACGCGGGAAGGCGTTGAAGGCGGTGTTGGCGGCCAGGAACAGGATCAGGGCCGTGAACGCCTGGAAGAGGTAGAAGCCGATCGAGTCGCTGCCGTAGATGGTCGAGGCGATCTGGGCCACGATGGTCTGCGAGACGCGCCCCGTGACCGGGTCGTCGACGGGCACCAGGCCGAACGAGTCGGCCACGAAGGTGATGCCGACGAAGAGCACCGCCAGCAGGACGGCCATCGCCGTCAGGGTCGCGGCCGCGTTCCTCGGCTCCGGCGGCTTGAAGGCCTGCACGCCGTTGGCGATGGCCTCGGTCCCGGTCAGCGCCACCGAGCCCGCCGAGAAGCGCGCGCAGCAGGACGATGATGCCCGGCGGCCTGGGTCGAGGTCGATCGGAGCCCTCGACGATCTCCTGGGGCGGCGACCTCTCGTGGAGCACCAGCACCCGGTACATGCCGATGCCGATCATGAGCGAACGCCGGAGCCGACGAAGAGGTACGTCGGGACGGCGAAGATGTTGCCGGACTCGCGCAGGCCGCGCAGGTTGCCGAGCGTGATCAGCCCGATGGCGCGTGACCCCGATGAGGACCGCCTCCAGGGCGCAGCACCGGGATGCGCCGAGGTGATCTGCTCGACCGCCGACGACGTCGAGACCGAGACGGTCAGGATGTAGTCCACGAGCAGCGCCGCCGCGGCCACCAGCGCGAAGCTGCGGCCGAGGTTGGCGCGGGCGACCGCGTAGGCGCCGCCGCCGCTGCGGGTAGGCGTAGCCGATCTGGCGATAGCTGGTCGAGACGACCGCCAGCAGGATGGCGATGGCGATCGAGATCTCGAAGCTCAGAAGAGCGCGGCCGTGCCGGCGACGACGAGCACCCGCAGGATCTCCTCCGTCGCGTAGGCGCTCGAGCTGATGGCGTCGGAGCTGAAGATGGCCAGCGCCTTCTTCTTCGAGAGCACGCTCCTCGCCCTCCTCGTCGCTGGCCAGCGGTCGGCCGATGAGGATCGACTTGGCGCGGCGACCAGGCGCCTGCCGTTGCGTCGTCGGGCGTGCTCGCTGCCGCCCGGGCGGTCAGCACGCCGCGGCCCGTGTACCTGAAGTACGGGCGCGTGGCGTCGCTCGACCCGAACGCGCCGATCGCCCGGCTTCTGGCCGGGCAGCTCGGGCTGGCGGTCGGTCATCAGTGCCGCTCGCGGCGGTAGGGCAGCGAAGTGACGACCGTATGCGGACGCCCGATGAGCGCCCGCCGGATGCGGTCTCGAGAGCTGGTTGTAGAGCAGGTTCTCCCACCAGTGACGAGCCACGTACTTCGGGCACGATGACGATGGTCATGACCTCGTCGGTCTCCGGCGCGACCATGTCGAGAGATAGGCCAGGAACGGCGGTACCAGGGTGCGATACGGCGACTCGACGATGATCAGGGGCACGCCCGGGATCTGACGCTCCCATTGGGCCCGCATGCGCGCTGGCAGCGTCGGCATCGTCGGTCACGTGGACGGCGCGCACGTCCTCGGCGATCGAGCGGCCGAAGTTGACCGGCCTGGACGACGGGGCGCGAGATGTTCGGCACCGGGATGATGACCCGCTCGCGCCGATGCGGCGGCTCGACGACCTGGTCCGGGCGGAGCGCCAGCTGGCGGGTCGTCTCCGCGTATTCGTGGTGGATGAAGCGCATCAATCGCCACCAGGCAGGGGATCAGGAAGATGACGACCAGGAGGTCGGCTGCCTGGCCCTCGTGACCACCACCGCGACGGTGACCGGTCAGCGACGCAGCCGGTGGCGTTGATGGCCAGGCCGATAGATGTACCCGCGTGGACGCTCGGTCAGCCAGTGTCGGACCATGCCCGCCTGGCTGATGGTGAAGTCGATGAAGACGCCGACCGCGTAGAGCGGGATGAGCAGGTGGGTCTGGCCCTGGAAGATGACGACCAGCGAGGCGGCCACCACGCCCAGCACGACGATGCCCAGGCTGAAGGCGAGGCGGTCGCCCCGGAAGGCGAACTGGCGGGGCATGAAGCCGTCCCTGGGCGAGGATGGCGGCCAGGCGTGGGAAGGCGTTGAACGGACGTGTTGGCGGCCAGGAAGAGGATGCAGCGCCGTGAACAGCTGGAAGAGGTAGAAGCGATGGTGCCGTCGCCGTAGACGACGGCGGCGACCTGGGCCAGGACGGTCTTCTGCGACGGGACCTCGACGTGCGTGATGCCGAAATGGGTGGCCACGAAGGTGATGCCGACGAAGAGCACGCCGAGGAGGGCAGGCCATGACCATCAGCGTCCGGGCTGCGTTGCGTGATTCCTGGCGGCTGGAAGGCCGAGCACGCCGGTGGCGATGGCCTCGGTCCCGGTCAGCGCCACCGAGCCTGCGGCGAAGGCCCTGTACGAGGAGCAGGACGGTCACCGCCTGCAGCGTGTCGCTGGTCTGGCTGGCGATCCTCGGCGCGTAGCCGTTGCCCTTCGCCGAGGACGACGATGCGATAGACGCCCACGGCGATCATCAGCAGCGCCGGAGAACGGGAAGAGGTAGGTCGGGACCGCGAAGATGTTGCCCGCCTCGCGGATGCCGCGCAGGTTGCCGAGCGTGATGACGGCGATCGAGCTGACGCCGATGAGCACGTTGATCCCGTGCAGTGGCGGGAAGGCCGAGGAGATCTGCTCGACCGCCGAGGAGGTCGAAACGGAGACCGTCAGCATGTAGTCGATGAGCAGCGCTGAGGCGGCGACGAGCGAGGCGGTGCGCCCGAAGTTCTGCTTCGAGACCGCGTACGAGCCACCGCCCGTCGGGTAGGCATAGACAGACCTGGCGATAGCTGAAGGCGACGATCGCCAGCAGGATGGCTACCGCCAGCGCGACTCGATCGACAGGCAGCGAGCGCCGCCACGCCGCCGACGACGAGCACGCGGACGATCTCTTCGGTGGCGTAGGCGCTCGAGCTGATGGCGTCCGAGCTGAAAGATGGCCAGCGCCTTCTTCTTCGAGAGACGCTCGCCGAGCTCCTCCTCGCTGGCCAGCGGCCTGGCACGATGAGGACGGCCTTCGTCCGCGCCTAGTGCGTTGCCCCGGGCTGCGGCCGACGTGGCCTTGTCGCGCGCCACGAGGACGCCAGGTGCTGAGTACCGGAAGAGCTGGCTGTGCGGTCGCTCGACCCGGACGCGCGCGTGTCGCCGGGCTTGCGGCCGGTCAGCGGTCGAAGGCGTTTCCGAGGGGAGCGCGGCGCCTCGAGCTCGCCTGAGGGCCCGGCGCTCACTGCCCGTGATCGAGTCGGTCGATCAGCCGCTTGGGGAGTCCGACTCGCCGCATCCGTTCCTGCACCGCGGCGATGTCATACGGCACGCGCTGCCAGGTCATGGTGCCCGGCGTCCGTGTCGAGGATGGCGCCGCAGGCGCTGCGGATCGCCGTCGCCGAGGCTGGCCGACGCTGCCTGATTGAGCAGTGACCCGCGCGTTCGTCCAGGACCAGCGCCGAACCATCCGACGCGGGCGATGCGTCTCGACGAGCCCGTCGTCCTCGCGGAACACGAGCGGCAGGTGGGTATGTCCGATGAGGCGCGCTGCAGTCGTCAGCACGAGCCAGGTTGGCGCGGCGGTCGGGGTCGTCGGGACGTATTCCCAGAGCGGATCCCGGGGGCTGCCGTGGGCCAGCGTAATTCGCCCTCGATGGCGGTCTCGGGCAGGGCGGCACCAGCCAGTCCCGCGTCTCGGGTCGTGATGCATCGACTGCCGTCCAGAGCACGGCCGCCCGCGCCTCGCTGTTGAAGATGGCGGTCAGAGAGCTCGCCCAGCGCGCGCCGCATCGTGATTGCCACGGACCCCCGGTGGCGCCCAGCTTGCGGAGTCGGGCCACGACCGCATCCGGCTCTGGTCCGTAGCCGACGACGTCGCCGGAGCTGCCAGACCGCGCCGTACGGGAGCGAGAGGGCCGCGAGCACTGCTCGAGCGCCGGCAGAGTTGCGTGGATGTCCGAGAGGACCGCGATCCGCACGGCGGAGAGGGTAGCAGGGCGGTCGGCGGCTCGAGGCGCGCCGTCGCGAGCCGGCTGCTCAGGCGCGGTCTGCGCCGTCGGGTCGGCGAACGCGGGCGTCGGGCGCCGGACGCTCGAGCGGACGACGACCAGGCGATGGTCCTCGAGTCCGGGCAGACCGACCCGGACGACCCGCTCGATGGCACCGCGCGAGCGCGGGCAGGAGGCGCTCGCGCGTCGGCCAGCCTGCGTGTGTCAGGTCCGGTCGGTCGGGTCCGGACCGTTCGCCGCCGACGCCGGCCGTCGACTGGCGGCACGGCCTCGACGTCGCGCTCCAGGCGACCAGCCGACCCCGGGCCGGAGCAGCGGCAGCGCCAGCTCGACCAGCTCAGGCGAGCTGATCCGCACGGCCCGAGCCGTGACGAGGTCGTACCGACCCCGATGGCGCCGATCGCGGGCCACGGCCTCGGCGAGCGCTCGGCGACGACTTCGAGGGACGGGCCATCGCAGACCCGGCGCGCAGCGGCGCCGAGAGCGGCATCACCGGCGACCTGCAGGAAGCGCGCCTTCTTGGCCACCGAGTCGACCAGCGTCAGACGGCCGGCAGGGAGCGCCGAGACCAGCGGGCAGGCCTGGAGGCCCGCGCCGCTGCCCAGGTCGAGGAGGGCTGGACGACGGCCAAGCTCGGCTGCCTCGATGGCGGGCGACGGCGGTCAGCGAGTCCGCGACATGCTCCAGCTGCGATGGCCTCGGATCCCGGATGGCGGTCAGGTTGATCAGCCACGTTCCAGGCCGTGCAGCAGTCGGACGGGCCTCGATGCCGGCCTGTACCGCCGGCCTCGAGTCCGGAGCGTCAGGCCCAGCGCGCCGAGCTCGAGGGCGGCTCTGGAAGCGCTGGCTCGGATCGGCGGAAGGTCGTCGGTGTTCGTCGGCAACGGCGCCGCGACCCGCGCCTCCCGTGGCTGGACCCGGCGACGCTGTCAGGCGGCATACGGTCGGATCGGATGCGGCTCGCAGAAGGGTCCAGACATGTGACGAGGGCGGCAGAGCCGCAGCGGGCGGAAGCTCCTCTTGCACCTGGACCCGGGCCGCGTTCTCGACCGCCCTCGGACGTGGTGAGGTCAGGTGCACCATCGACCTTTCCAGTCTTCCGCTGCCCGTCTGGTCTCGGCCGGGTCTCCCGGACGCCGCGCGAGCCCTCGTTACCCTGCTCGGCCCCGGCGTCAGCGTCCCGGCGCCGTCGGTGCCGGCCGAATCTCCGGCCCGTTGCGCGTCGGCAGTCAACGGGGTTATCCACGAGCTTCTCCACGAAGGCGCAAATCGTGGATAACTCGGACCGGTCGCCAGGCGAGTGTGGACGCCGTGACTCAGTCGCTGGCCGGTCGAGCGGTCCGGACGGGCCGACCCATCGAGTGGCGCACGACGTCCATGACCTCCTCCGTGTAGGCGTTCGCGTCACGGTCGCGACGCGTGCGTCGCAGGCAGCCGGCGACGTGATCCTCCATGACCAGCAATGAGACAGCATCGACAGCCGCGCGCAGGGCGGCCGTCTGCTGCAGGATGTCGATGCAGTAGTCGTCCCGTTCGATCATCCGGCCGATGCCCCGACCTGGCCTCGATGCCGCGACAGGCGCCGCAGCAGCTGCGGCGCGATCCTTCGAATAGCTATGCCGGAAGGCGGCATGCTCGTCCTCGGCCGGGCGGCTGGCTGTTGGCACCTGGGCCTCCTTCGATGCGGATACTGGAGGGGAGCATAGTGACGACGTCGACCAGTCGGCCGCGCCGCCGTCGGCCGCGACCGGCTAGGACTGGCCTTCCGATGGAAGGCGGTGACCGGCTCCGCTCGCGCCTGGCGTCGATGCGATGCGCAGGCTGTGGCCGAGCCTACGCGACGCCACGTCCGTATCCGGGCCGAGCGCGGGGCGGTTTCCTTCGTGGACCTCATCTGCTCGCGCCTGTGGCTGTCAGGCCTCGGCCATCGCCACCATCGCGGCTGATGGCGACTGGCAACCGCGCATCGAGCTCGAGGGACCTCGACGAGGCCAGCTCGGTCCGCGTCGAGATCGACGACGTGCTCTGAGATGGGCAGCTTCCTGACCACCTTCGACGGTGACTTCCGGCGCCATTTCGGTGACGACGGCGTGATCGACGGATCCACGCCAACGGTGACGGCGACCGACGCCGACCCGCCTACGGCGCCCGTCTTCGCCCACGCCAGCGAGGCCGAGCTGGCGCGGATCCTCGACTACTACCAGGTCGAGTGGCGGCTACGAGCCGCGCACCTTTCCCATCCTCTTCAACCTCGACGGGGCCGTCGTGAGAGCTTCGCGCCCGACCCCTACCTGCCGGAGTTCGACCTCTATCGTCGAGACTGACGACGCTCAAGCAGAGGCTCGTGCGCAAGAAGAACCGCAAGCTGCGGCGGCTGCGCGAGCTCTACCCGGACGTGCGGATCAAGCTCGTTCTACGCCCGCGACTTCCGGGCGCTGCTGCTCAAGTACGGCCGGCATCGGCCTCGCCAGCTCGCTGAGTGGCGAGGACCGGGCCAGGCACGGCCGTCGGAGCGCGGGTCCGCCTCGCGACGCGCCGTCGCGCGACCGGTCGCCGTCGGTCGCACGCGGATGCGCGCCGGGACCGACGCACGGCCGCCGCTGACGATGGCGCCCGGCGCGAGCCCGTCCGCGGTCTCACCGGACTGCCGCCTGCCGGCGCCTCGCGGCACGGTCGATCCGGCGCGCCGCCGCCGCCGCGGCGAGCCGCCGACGTCGCGCGTCGACTGACGCGATCACCCCGGCACGCAGCCGCAGGAGGCTCGTCGCATCCGACCCATGCCCGCACGGACCTGACACGCCGACGTCGGCGAGATCCTGCTCACCGAGGAGCAGATCGCAGGCAAGGTCGCCGAGCTCGGGGCCGCGATCTGAGCGCCGACTACGCCGGGCCGCGAGCTGACCCTCGTCAGCGTGCTGAAGGGCTCGCTGCCGTTCATGGCCGACCTGATGCGCGCCATCTCGCATCCCGCTCCGGATCGACCTCATGGAGGTCAGCTCGTACGGCGGCGCGCACGACCGAGTCGTCCGGCCTGGTGCGGATCCTCAAGGACCTCGTCGTCGAGCATCGACGGGCGAGGACGTGCTCATCGTCGAGGACATCATCGACACCGGCCTGACCCTCAACTACCTGCGTCCGCTACCTGCGCGGCAAGAACCCGCGCGTCGCTGCGGATCTGCACGCCTGCTCGACAAGCCGGCCCGGCGCCTCGTCGAGATCGACGTCGACTACACGGGCTTCGACGATCCCCGACCAGTTCGTGGTCGGCTACGGGCTCGACTACGGCGAGCTGTACCGCAACCTGCGCCTACGTCGGCGTCCTGCGCCCCGAGGTCTACGGCGGCGCATGAACCGAGCGGACGATCGGGCGCGGCCGCGTCATCGCTCGCCGTCGGCGCCGTCGTCACGCCTCATCGCCTGCTTCCTGCCCTGGTACGATGGTCGGGCGACGGCGGCGCCGGCCATCAGCAGCACGCCTTCTGACGGCACCGGCATCCTCGTCTTCCCGGCCGCGGTCGGTGTCCTTGCCCTCATCGCGTCTGCCCTACGCTGCTGGCGACCAGCGGCTGGGCATCGATCGACCGGCGGCCTTCGTCGCTCGTCGCCGATCGGCGTCGCGGGTACCTCATCCGCATCAGTGCAGCTCTTCCAACGTCGAGGCGCTCGGACTGCCGGACCGGGCGCTCGGCTTCTGGCTGGCGCGCGCTGGGACTGGCGATCATGGCCTGGGGCGCGGCCCGGAGGTCGCTGGCGAGCGCCGCACGAGCTGAGGGCCGCGGCGCACGGCTGACGCGACTCCTATGCAGGCTCCAGCGAATCCACCCTGCCGCCGGCGCCCGTGTCGTGGTAGAACGCCCCGCATACGGGCGACGCGCGACTAGGGTCTCGTTGGGGAGCGCGTCCGACGGGAGTGAGGCTGCTTGTGCCTGCACGACGCTCGTTCGTTCGTCATCTCGCCATCGTCCGATCATCGCCGCCTGCGGGGTGGCGGCGGCGCCAGCGCGACCCGCCGGCGACATGCTGGCGCGCATCAGGAAGGACGGGGTCATCCGGTCGGCACCGACCCGAACTACGCGCCGCAGTCCGTTCCAGAAGTCGGACGGCACCTTCGACGGCTTCGATGTCGACGTCGCCAACGAGATCGCCAAGCGGCTCGGTGTCACCGCCACGTTCGAGACGCCCGACTTCAGCATCGTCGAAGCGGGCAACTGGGCCGACCGCTTCGACATCAGCGTCGGCTCGATGACCATCACCGAGAAGCGCAAGGGCGTGCTCGATTTCGCCGAGTTCTACTACTGCACGCCGGCCCAGATGGCGGCCATCGGCTGGACATCGGCATCACGACGCTCGATGGGCTGGCTCGTAAGAAGAGGTCTGTGTCGGCGAGGCGACGACCTACTACCGAGTGGCTCGACGGCACGCTCGAAGCTGGGCGACGGCTCCGCGCTCGCGCCGGTCCCCGCCGGCGCCGAGGCGCGTTGACCCAGAAGACCGACCAGGACTGTGCGCGCAGTCGGTCGAGTCCGGCCGCCAGCGACTTCGACGGCTGGCTGAGCTCGTCGACGACCGTCGCAGCGAGGCGATCGACGCCGAGCACGCCGATCATCACGGTCGGCGACCCGGTCTTCTACGAGCCGCTGGCGGTGGCCACCGACAAGGCCGCGCCCGCCGCACGCCGAGCTGCAGGCGGCGCTCGACCAGATCGTCACGGACATGCACGCCGACGGCACGCTGTCCGCGCTCAGCAAGAAGTGGTTCGACGGTCAGGACCTGACGACGCCAAGCAGTGAGGCGGCGCCATCGACTAGCTGGACGGGGACGTCCGCACGGCGTCCCCGTCTCGATCTCGTTCCGAAGGGATGGACTCGATGGCGGCGGCGTCAGCGCGGCCGGTCCGAGGCGCCCGATCGTGGACGCCGATCGCTGCAGGCGCAGCGGCGCGCGCGCGACGCGACTTCCTGTCGGAAGTTCTCGCTGACCTGGGCCGTCATCATCGCCGCTCGTCGGTCTGCGCTATCGTCGCGACCGGGAACGCCGATCCGAAGCCTTCACCATCGAGTGGGGCCGTTCATCCTCGGCGGCGTCCGGACTCACGATCCTCATCTCGCGTCGACGTCGATCATCTGCGCGCACCGTCCTGGCCGTCATCGGCGCGCTCGGGCGGCTGTCGCGAACCCGTTCATCAACGGCGTCGCATCGCTCTACGTCTCGCTCGTCCGCGGCACGCCGCTGCATCGTCCAGATCTACTTCGTCTTCTACGCCCTGCCCCAGATGGGCATCGTGCTCGACGCGATCCCGGCGGGCATCATCGCGCACTGGCCTTCAACTACGGCGCCTACATGACCGGAGATCTTCCGGGCGGGCATCCAGGCCGTGCCCGGCGGCCAGCGCGAGGCCGCCGCAGGCGCTGGGCATGCCGGAGCGCCTGATCGATGCGTCGGATCGTCCTGCCGCAGGCCGTCCGCATCGTCATCCCGGCCATCGGCAACGACTTCGTGTCGATGATCAAGGACAGCTCGCTGGTCTCGCGTGGTCGGGCTGCAGGAGCTCCTCTGGCGGGCCAGACACGGTCGGCCGCAGCAATCAGCAGATCGTCCAGGCGCTGCTCATCGCGGCCCTCGTCTACTGGGTCCTGACGATCATCTTCTCGTACTTCCAGGCGCGCCTCGAGAAGCGCATGGCGAAGGGTGACCGCTGATGGAGCTCGGTGAGGTCGTGGTCGAAGCCCGCGGCATCGAGAAGTACTTCGGCAGCAACCACGTCCTGCGCGGCGTGGATCTCGACGTCCGGCAGCATGAGACGGTCATGCTCATCGGCCGCTCCGGCAGCGGCAAGACGACGATGCTGCGCTGCCTCAACTTCCTGGAGGAACCGACCGTCGGCACCGTCCGCATCGGCGACATCTCGGCTCAGGCGGATCCGCTGCACGCGACGAGCCGGAAGCACCGCGAGGATCTGCGAAACCTGCGCCTCCAGGCGGGCATGGTCTTCCAGGACTTCATTGATCTCGCGGTGCTCGGGGAAACCGCGCGCCGAAGG
>ERZ1370068.8547-contig-7390_pt1 | contig 73333 bp, 111 predicted proteins | sample MGYA00561227_ERZ1370068 | MGnify/ENA primary metagenome ERZ1370068 (study PRJEB38410, sample SAMEA6850437) | metagenome | study: Metagenomic assessment of the ecological functions of the soil: analysis of the soil microbiota associated with the... | reverse complement strand
TGTACTTCGTTCAGTTACGTATTGCTGGCATTGGAAGATTTAGATTGCGTCTTCCTCGCGCTGCCACATGGACAGGCGATGGAGGTTGTGCCAGATCTGCCGAGAAAGTGAAAGCGATTGATTTGTCGGGAGACTTTCGGCCTTCGTGACCAGGAGATTTTCGAGCAACACTACGGTCGCGCACACACGGCGATGCAATCGCAAAGCGAATTCGTCTATGGCTTGACCGAAACAAACCGCGAGGCGATTAGCGTGCACGCCTGATTGCGAACCCCGGCTGCTTCGCGACCGCCACGCTGCTCTGGGCTTGCGCCTCTGGTTGCGAGCGGACTCGTGAGCGGACGCGTGATCGTTGATGCCAAGACGGGTTCATCCGGTTCCGGCGCGAAGGCCGCCGCGAATACGCATCATCCGCAGCGTATGAACTCGTTCTACGCTTACAAGCCGTTCACACATCAACACGTGCCGGAGATTGAACAGGAACTTGGAAACGTCGGCGATTGGAAAAGTGAGTTGGTGTTCATGACGCATTCGCTTCCTGTTTCGCGAGGCATCTTCTCTTCGATCTACGTTGAGTACGAAGAGAAATCTGACCGAGGGAAAACTACACTCGATCTTCCAGGACTTTTATCGCGACTCATTTTTTGTCCGGCTGGTGAAGGGCTCACCTGATATTAACTGGGTGAAGACTACGAATTTTTGCGACCTTGGCTTTGCGAGTCGCGGAGCAGCAGGTAGTGATTTTTTCCGCGCGTCGATAATTTGCGTAAAGGCGCGGCCGGCCAGGCAGTCCAGAATATGAATCTGATGTTTGGTCTGGACGAGAAGACAGGTGCTGCTGCTGGTAGGCACGAATCCATGAGCGACAAAGAAGTCCAACCGGCGCCAGTCAAACCGGCTGCGACGCTTGCCGATCTTCAAAAGATCGATATTCGCGTAGGCACCATACTGGCGGTCGAAGACGTGAGCGGGTCAGAGAAGCTGGTGCGTTTGATTGCTTGACTTCGGCGATCATCAGAGAAACATTCTGGCCGGAATGAAACAGGAGCGAGCGGACGTCGGGTCAATAAGAGGAGCAACAAGCGCTGTTCGTTGTCAATCTTGAGCCACGGAAAATAATGGGCGAAACGTCGGTAGGAATGCTGTTCGACATTGGTTACGCCGACGGGGCACAGCCGGTACTCGCGGTGCCGGAAAGTGTTGTCCCGAATGGAACGAGAGCCGGATGAAACCAGAAAACCAACCAACAGCAAGCCACGTTTACTGAAGTTGCGGCGCTTGAAGAGCGCTATCAACTGGCGACTTACAAAAAATGTCGATCGTCGCCGAACGTGGTGAAGGTGTCTGGATCTCATACGAGCGACGGCGAGAAGTATTCTGGATCTCTACGGCGGGCACGCAGTGGCCGGACGGGCCATTCGCATCCGCACGTAGTTGCCGCCATCCAGGGCACGAAGCCGAGAAACTCCTGTTCTATTCCAATCTCGTTTACTCAGCCACGCGCGCCCGGGCTGCTGAGAAATTGGTTGCAGTTGCGCCGCCGGAACTAACCAAAGCTTCTTTGTAATTCCGGGACGGAAGCGAATGAGAATGCGATGCGCATGGCCCGCATGGCGACCGGACGGCAAGAACGTCATCAGCCTTCTCCGGCGGATTTCACGGGCGCACCGCCGACTCCATCAGCGCAACCTTTTGGGGAAATATCGCAAGCTCGGCGAGCCGAATGTGCCGGGCCACATCGAAGCGGAGTTTGGCAACATCGAATCTGCGCGCGCCCTTGCGGATGAGAATGTAGCGGCGATCGTGCTCGAACCGATCCAGTCGATGGCAGGCGTTCGCATGGCGAGTTCTGATTACTATCAGGCGCTCCGCGAACTCTGCGATGAGCGCGCGCCTCGTTTTGATCTATGACGAAGTGCAGACTGGCGCGGGCCGACGGCGATTGGTTCTTCGCCGGCAGCGAAGCAGGAGCGCGAGTGGTGCCGACATCGTTAGCGCTGGCAAAAGCCCTTGGCAGCGGTATTCCGGTCGGCGCCTGTCTGGTGACTGAAAAGGTCGGCGCGAGCATCAAGGAAAACGATCTCGGCACGACATTTGGCGGCGGCATGATTGCAATGGCAGCGGCGACCGCGACTCTGGAAGCGATCGAAAACGACGGCTTGCTCGCGGAACGTCAAAACTGTCGAAGCGTATTTCGCGTCAGAGACTGGCAGAGTTCTCGAGGTTGCTGCCGTGCACGGACGTGGGTTTCTGCTGGGCATCGAGTTTCGCGACAGCCGGCGGCGCCGATTCACAAGGCCCTGCTTGATCGACAGATCATTACCGGCACGTCAAGCGATCCGAAGGTGTTGAGACTGTTGCCGCCCGCTGTGCCTTAGTAACAACAGTCGATCTTTTCGTCGAAGCCCTGTTGGCGGTAATGCGGGACTTAAACGACCGACTTTAAAAAGGAAGTGGGTAGGTACGCCTGCGGCTTGGCCGTTGTTTGGTGCGCGGCAAGTCTTGGACTTGCCGACGAGCGCGCATCTTTTCCTGGTCTCCGACCAGGATTCCGGCGGTCATAGACCGAAACTGTTACTTGAACCTTCGGCAAGTCGGAGACTTGCCGCGCACCAGAACGGCAGAGCCGAAAGTGATAATGCTTTGGGACACCTGGAACGGCAAAGCTGTAGGAGGGATGAGTTGGATTACAGTTGGTTTGATCTGATAGGCAATGTCGGCGTGCTGCTGATGGTGATTGCCTACCTGCTCCTGCAGCTTGAGAAGCTGTCAGGTTCGGCGTTGAGCTATCTGCTCTTGAACGCGCTCGGCGCGGTGCTGGTTATGATCTCGCTGATGTTCCGTTTCAACCTTTCGGCGTTTCTAATGGAAGCGTTTTGGCTGCTGATCAGTTTGTATGGACTGGCGAAACCACTGTTATGCAAGCGCGCGGTTTAAGTTCAAGCAGTTCAGAGTTCAACCTTCAGGCTGACTGCTTCGCGAGACCAAGCTAAAGCTTGAACTCTGAACCTCTTGAGCGGCGTTCATGCTTATGAAATTTCTTAACAACGGGTGACTACTCACGTGATGAGTTGAACAGTCTGATCGACTCGGCGCTGCAGTTCAAGCATGGGCGAAAGATCACGGCGCAGCCGCTGGCCGGGAAATCTGTCGCGCTGGTGTTCTTCAACCCGAGCCTGCGCACGCGCGCGTCGATGCAGGTTGGCATCTATGACCTCGGCGGAAATCGCGTTGTGCTCGAACCGGGCGGCACCAGTTGGACACTCGGAACATCGCGACGGCGGTCGTAATGGATGGTGATAAGACTGAGCACGTCGCGGAGTTTGTTCGCGTGCTCGCGCGTTACTGCTCGGCAATTGGGGTACGCACATTTGCGGCGCTCAAAGACTGGCAGGAAGAACGAACCGATCCGGTGCTCGCTTCGTTGCGAAATATTCCGAAGTGCCAATCATCAATCTCGAATCGGCAATGCATCATCCATGTCAGGCGCTGGCAGACCTGATGACGATTCGCGAAAGGGCTTGGCACTGAACGAAAGCGGGTGGCGCTGACGTGGGCCTGGCACCCAAAGCCTCTGCCGATGGCGGTGCCGAATAGTTTTGCATTGGCCGCTGCGCAGAATGGGACACAACTTGGTGATCGCGCAGCCGAAGCGGTACGAACTCGATGACGACCTCATGACACGGCATTCAGAAGCGATCGGCAGGGGCAGGAGGCACGTGTTGAAGTCACGCACAACATCGAAGCCGCGTTTGCGGGCGCCGACGTTGTTTATGCGAAGAGCTGGGGATCGAAACAGTTTTACGGCGCGCCGGAAAGTGACGTTGAGAAGCGCGCTCAATATCGAGCGCAGTGGATTGTTGACGAGCAAAGATGGCCGCTGACCAATGATGCGATCTTCATGCACTGCTTGCCGGTGCGACGCAATGTGATCGTTACTGACGGCGTCATCGATTCGCCCGCTTCGGTTGTGATCGACGAGGCTGAAAACAGACTGCACGTGCAGAAAGCGATCACGACAAGTTTGCTCGGAAAAGAAGGCTAGCCGCGGATGAACTGCAGATAAACGCGGATATGATTAAACCGCTTTCAAATTCTTGCTTTGCTCCTGATTCGCGTGTATCCGCGTTAATCCGCGGCAAATTATCTTGTCGTTGCGACAGCAAAGAGATGACCAACACCAACCAAGTCGGCGATCAATTGCGTCTCGATCTCTTGCGCGAGGCGCTGCCATACATTCAGCGCTTTCAGGGCCAGACCTTCGTCGTCAAGCTTTCCGGGAAAGCTACGGAAGACCACGAGAACCTAAGCTCGCTGGCGGAAGAGTTAGCCCTGCTGCATCAGGTTGGCATCCGAATCTGCGTAATCCACGGCGGTGGTAAGCAGTTGAGTGAGCTCGCCTCGCGAATGGGCATCGAGCAAACCGATCATCGAAGGCCGGCGCGTCACCGGACGATGCCACGCTGGAAATGGCGAAGATGGTTTTCGCCGGGAAGATCAACACTGACATTCTCTTCGGCCCTTCGCAATCGCGGCATTGAAGCCGTTGGCCTATCAGGTGTTGATGGCAATATCGTTCATGCTGAGCGACGGCCGCCTAAAGAGATTTTGAATCGCGAAACCGGCGAGCGCTCGCAAGTCGACTTTGGCCACGTCGGCGACGTGGTCGAAGATCAATGCCCGACTACTGACGGTGTTGCTCGATCAGGGTTATCTGCCCGTCATCTCTTCGCTGGGCGCAGACGCTGAAGGCACGGTCTTCAACATAAATGCCGACACCATAGCCGCAGAAATCGCCGCGCAGTTGAAAGCAGAAAAATTAATCCTGCTCTCCGATGTTGATGGGCTCTATCTGCGAGCCGGTGAGCCGGACACCAAACTGTCGCGACTGACCGCGGACGGAAGCGGAAGCAATGATTAACGATGGCACGGCCACGGGCGGGATGATTCCCAAGCTGCAGAGTATTACCCAACTACTACGGCGAGGCGTTCACAGCGCCCACATTCTCAGCGGCACTACGCGCGCAACGCCCTGCTCAGTGAAGTCTTCACCGACAGCGGCACCGGGCACGATGATCGTGGCCTGGAAGACACACACCTCGCGCAAAAATTGACAGCGATTTCGGTCGAAATTAGAATCGCCTCGCTCTTGTTCCACTCCCATTCCAGAGGTACCGACGCAATATGCCTCACGCAGAAACGAACAGTAAGCCGAGCACGAATTATTCTGAAGATCGCCATTGTCACTACCCTGTTGCCTTTGCTCTCGGGGTTGCCAGCGGAATCCGGTCAAGGCCGGCGACGCTGAGTACGTTGGCAGTCTTAAGCGGTCAACTGGTGCCCAATACCGACGACCTCGATCAAATCATTTTCCGCCCGTTACGCGACCTGACGAAGGTCAAGTTTGCGACGCCGCCTGAAAGCGGGGTCGAGTATCACCGCCGGCCGCCTCTATGATCCGCTGCGCGACAAGTCTGCAATTCTAACGCTGCTGGTGCTCAGTCGGAAGACGAACCGCCGCTCGTCTACGCCGATCATCGATCAGGACGGCATCATGGCGGACAGCGAGTTTGAGCTCTGATCTGGTTAAAGACGAGGAGCACCCGTACATTTTACAGACGACAATCGAACTTCCGTTTAAGAACGCGCTCTTCAAGACTTATCCGATACTGCTGCAATATTGGAGAAATGTTGAGTGGGACGAGCTGAAGGAAGGCGAGACTTTGCTGATGCAAGACGAAGGAAGCGTTTTGCCAAAGATGGATTAGATCTCAAGGGCAAACCGACGCTGGTCGAGTATGGCTTCAACGCCCAATCGAAGAAGGTAACGCTGGGCAATGGCTGGTTAGGCGGAGTTGATGGTGATGGCGACGGCCAAATCGACCTGGACCACTTTTCGCCCGAAGCCGCCGAGGCCCACGATGAAACTGTCGTCTTCCGCGTTGGCAGTCAATATTTCTCTACCAGAAGGTTGACCTTGAAAAGAACCAGATCGTAATGCGCGAGCATTCCGCATCAGACTATAAACGGGTCGAACTCGTGGTGGGAGCGGAACTGCCGGACTTCACCTTTTTCCGACTTTGACGGCAAGAAACGAAGACTTTCAGAGTTTCGCGGCAAGTATGTGCTGGTAGTGATTTTTGGGCTATGTGGTGTGGACCGTGTCGTCGTGAACTGGCGTATCAGAGAGTGGCCTATTCGCGTTTCCAGGACGCGTGGTTTCGAAATTCTGGGCATGAATAACGATCCGGATTCTTCTTGATCAAGCCGTTCCTCAGGAAAAATGGTATGGGCTGGCCACAGGCCACGAACGATAGTATCGAGCAACTACAAGTGCGCTACCGCATTCATTCCTTTTCCACCACTCTGCTGATCGATCCCGATGCGAAGATCATTTCGCTGGGTCAAACAAAAAGAAACAACCCTGGGCTTCGAGGAAACGAACTGCTGAAATCTCTCGACCGGTTAGCTGCCACCTTAGAATTCGCCCGACTCTTTGGCCAATCATTTCGCCGCCGGCGGTGGTGGAGCGGTAAACTGGAGCCAGGATCGCTCAAGCCGAGATTTGCTCAATCTCAACCATCTGTTTCAAAAGCATTCTCAAAACCGTCTTCCCCAAATTGTTCATACTCGATCTCTTCAAACTTTTCATTCATCTCATCAAGGCGCGCCTGCGTTAACGGGTTTCTTTCCCGCGGGGAAGACGACGGTGTCCTCGATCGCGGCATGATGCTCATACATGCGCACCAACGCTCCAGCGCCGCGGTGAACGCTTTAATCGTCGGCAGCGGCCAGCCTGGGTCCAGCGGTGGCCGCGACAATGAAGTCAGTTATTTCCCGGCCGCGCTGGTGTTGGGCGATAAGTACATCAGCATAGCCGCCCGCCACGCCACCGGCTTTCTACCGCCGGGAAAATGTGGACCTCCCTCAGAGTTTCTTTTTCGTGATACTCCTCGCCGAAGGCTGAGAATGAGTTGGCAGTTTTCTGAAGCGGCTCGGGCGGCACGTCGGCGGCGTTGCGCAACTTCGTCGCACTTTCTGATAGACCAGGAGCGCTCGACGGAGTACGCCATGTTCGCGCATCAAGTCTTCGGTAGCGGTTACCTCCGGTTCATTCGTCCGCGTTTTCTTTCCTGCCTTCGTTCGCTGCGCTCGGTGCAGTCTGCTTGCATCCGATCAAGACGGCACCGGCGCCGAGACTCGAGTCCGCCAGCCACTCTCTTCTGTTTATTTCCATCTCCCGTTCTCCTGTCTGGGATTTACTTCTCAGGATATCACGGTCCATTACGTTGGCACTGATTCAGTTTAGAGCCTCAAACTTTGCGTTTACAACCTTTGCTCTCGATCTTCTTTTGGACGTAGACTAAGCGTTCCGTCTTACAACTTTTCTGCGGCAGATTTGCCGTCCGTAGGGACGAGTGTGGATAACCCAGCAATCGCGCGAAGGTTTTATCGACTGGCTGCGTTAATGGACATTCGCGGCGACGATCCGTTTCGACTGCGTTCATATCGTAACGCAGCTGAAGCCATTGAAACCTGGCCGACGCCGATGCAGAAGATCGCTGCGAGAGACGGAATCGTGGGCTTGCAGTCGGTCCCGAGGTGTCGGTAAAGCGATTGCCGGGAAAATACTGGAGCTTCTCGATCGCGGCACTTTCGACGCCTGGGAGCGCATCATCAAGGAAACGCCGGAAGGTGTCCTCGACCTGTTGGATATTCCGGGCATCGGCCCAAAGACTGCGGCGATGCTGCATCAGAAATACAAGAGTCTCGTCACGGGAAGGGCTGAAAGAATTCGTAGCCGGAGTGGAGGACTCGAAGCGGTCGAAGAATTGGACCAAAGACTGTTGAGCGAATTAAGGAGAGCCTTCTCTCAGAGTTGGGCTCGTCAGCCGACTTCTTCCTCGAATCTTTGACCCGTAGTTGGCATCATGCTGCCGGATGGACTTTGAAATTATTGAGAGTTGAGCGGGATTGTAACGATCGCGTCGGGAACTGGAGTCCGCGATCGTGCTCGCTTAAGAAAAGCTTATGGACGTGGGCGATGGCGAAAGCGCAAAGGCGTCGCGCGGGTTCGACTGCCGGACCGCAGAAGTCACGTCTGGCAGAGAGGTTCACCTGGTACGAAGCTCATGCGAATCGGAAAGAGAGAATTTAAATTAAAGTTGCCATTCCTCGGATTAGTTATGAGGAAAGAATCTAATAAGAAGATCGTGGTCGGCCTGCGCCTTGGAAGGGAAAATGCACGCGAGACTCCTGCGAAGCGGTCGACGAGAATGCACAATTTGCCGTGTGCATCGACAACGAAGGCTACCAAGCCTCCCTCGAACTGCGGGAAACTCTACCGCATCCTCCCAGACAAGGATGCTCAAGCACATGGGTTGGTCCGAGTAATTGATGAGAGCAGGGAGGACTATGCATATTCATCTAAGCGGTTCCACTCAATGAAGGTTCCTCTCAGTAATAATAGAGCGAGCCTTGTGGCACACTCGCCGCTAGTTTCACCCGTGAAGCCTGCCTTGTCGCCTTTAACCCAATTTAGTTCCTTCGACAAGAATGGAGAAAACCTATGAAACGAATCAAACGCCGTGACTTTATGCGCGCGAGCTGCAGCCGCCGGCTTACCCTAGCTCGGCACGAAAGCGTCTGTGCTGCAGTTCCCCAACATCATTGTTCAGAGCGGCTGTGAAACCGATCGTCGTTTCGTCAGCGAACGGCAATAAAGTTCAAACACGACGGAAACGTGACGGCTGTGCGAAAGCCTTCACCATGATCACGCAGGGGCCGATGTACTTGATGCGGTGATTGCCGGCGTGAATATTGTGGAGCTAGATCCGCTTGACGACAGCGTTGGCTACGGCGGCTTGCCGAATGCGGAAGGCGTCGTTCAGCTCGACTCTTCCTGCATGCACGGGCCAAAGAAACGTGCCGGCGCGGTTCGGGCACTCGAGGGCGTGCGTACTCCGTCGCTCGTGGCCAAGGCCGTATTGGAAACCACCGATCACCATCTCCTGGTCGGTAAGGGCGCGCAGGACTTCGCCCGCAGCATGGGTTTCAAGATCGAAGATGATCTAAACACGTGATCATTCGCGGCAGCTGTGGCTCGAGTGGAAGCGCCGAACTGATCCCTCACATTACCTCGATCCGAAAGCACGCGCGGAAGTTTGGCGTCGTGAAGGTCTAAAGATGGTGGAAGAAGGCCTGGTAGATCGTGAACACTACTACGGCACGATCAACTGCGACGGCATCAATGCGAAAGGCGAGATTTGCGGCGTGACTACCACCAGGCGGGCTGTCCTGGAAGATTCCCGGACGACTGGGTGATTCGCCGATCCTGGGTGCCGGTCTTTATGTTGACGGCGCCGTCGGCGCTGCCGGCTCGACCGGACGCGGCGAGGCTAACCTTTACAACCTCTGCTCGTTCCTGATTGTCGAAGAGATGCGTCAAGGAAAACATCCAAAAGACGCCGGCATGGAAGCGTTGCGTCGCATCAAGGCGAATACCGTTGATGAAGCGTTTGCTAAACAGCAAAGGCAATCCAAACTTCGGCATCAACTTTTACATCATTAATAACAAAGGTGAATACGCCGGCGTGACCATGTATCCCGGTCCGCAGTTCGCGATCTGCAACGAAGCTGGACCGCAGACGCTCAACTGCGATGCGCTGCTGCAGGGTAAATCTTCAGACTAAACATTGACTGCAAACCAGCCACGCGATGAAACGGCTTCATCTGATAATTGGACTCACTGTCAGTGGTTATCTTTCTCCTCACGGGCCAGTACATGGAATACGTCCACAATCGGCTCTTGCCTGATGGCACACGCATGCTCTATCGCAGCCGCCACATCTACCTTTTGCTTTCCGGTCTCCTAAATCTGATCCTTGGCATCTACTTCGTTCAGCAGCCGCGCGGGTGGCGAAGGACAGTCCAAATCATAGAACGATACTAATTGTTTTGTCACCGGGATTATTGTTGGCGGGATTTTTCTACGAGCCGCAAAGGGGTCCCAACCAAACGATGGTGGCACCCTCGGGATATTCAGCATCGCGCTAGGGACGCTTATGCACGCGTTGGCTCAACTAAGAAAGAGGGCGCATGAAAGTCAGAACGGCGGGGACAAGCCCACCTTCCCAACCTCGAGCTGATCTCGAGTTGAACTGGCGTTCCTGAGGAAATGCTTCAAAGGCTGATTATTTACCGGGCGCCGCTCGTGAGTCAAGTGCTCTGGTTTCCGCCTGGCGTTTGACGATCACCAGAGTAATGTCGTCAGCAGCCTGCGTGCCCTGGGAAAATTTAGTTAACGCCGACTCGATGCGATCGCGAATTCCTGCGGCTGAAGAATCAACGTTGCGCGAGACCACTTCATAGAGTCTGGTGGGACCAAACTCCTCGCCGCTCGGACTCGCCGCCTCCGTCACGCCGTCGGAATAAATCACGAGCACGTCGCCGCGCTGCAAAGTAGTCCGACCTTCGCGGTATTCTGCATTGGCTTTGATACCCAGAGGCAGGCCACCGGAAGCCAACTGCTCGACAGTTCCCGCAGCATGAACGATCAGCGGCGGATTATGGCCCGCGTTTAGGAACGAGAGCGCGCCCGATTCGGGATCAAGCTCCGCATAGAAGAGCGTGACGAAGCGATTAGACGGGATGTTGTCAGCCAGGTAGCGATTAACTGCGCGTGATTGTTTCCACGAGCGCTGTCGTGCGAGCCGGTTTGCGCATGGATCGACGCATGCAGCGACGACATCAGCAGCGCGGCGGCAGTTCCTTTGCCGGAAACGTCGCCCAACGCGATAACCAAACGGCCATCCTCCCGCTGGATAAAGTCGTAATAGTCTCCGCCGATTTCGTAGCAGGGGAAGCTGATGCCCTGAAGTTCATAACCTGTCACCACTGGCGGCGCGGTCGGTTGGAAGCGCTGCTGAATTTCCATGGCCAGTTGCAGCTCACGCTCCAGTCGCTCCTGTTGGAAGCGCGCCTCGACCAGCCGCGCGTTCTCGACGCGAATCGCCGCGACCGAAGCCAGCGTCGTCAACACCTTGAGATGATCCTCAGTAAACCTTCCTTCGGCGATCGGTGAATCGGCGTAAATGATTCCGAAAACTTTTTCCGAAACTCCCAGTGGAACGGCCAGCACCGATCTGACGCCTTGCAGCACAACGGTGCCGCTGGCAAAGCGCGGATCGTGTTGCGCGTCTGAGGTCAGCACCGACTTGCCGCGGATCACAACTTCGTCCATCACGTTGCGGCTGACGCGAATCTCTCCTACTGGCACCAACGCGATCACGCAAACGCGCCACGGCCACTTTCATTTCTTCGCTGTGCTCATCGCGCATCATGAGCAGGCAACGATCGGCAGGGACGGCCTCGAACACCAGCGAGACGATTTGTTCCGAGCGTCTGTTCGAGCGTTGAAGAACTGAGCAGCGTGACGCCCACTTTGCTGATCAAGCGCCAGTAGATCGCCTTCGCGGGCCACGCGCGCGACCTCGCTAACTGTCCGGCTTGCTGCGCGCGCCTTCAATCGCTTCGAGTAAGCCGGAGGTGGTGCGGTCGCCGGAAGCGAGGGCGATAGTTGCTTCCGGCAGCGAGGTCGGAGGAATTGTCCGTAATCATCGTGGCGCCCATGCTCGAGTGATAGGTGCCGTCGTCAAAAACGATTTCCGTTTCGCCGATCTGGATGCGGCCGCCCGCGGTTAAGGGCACGGTGCCGTCAACGGCGCCGCCGTTGTAAAGCGTGCCGTTTGCGGAACCCAGATCCTGAAGGAAATACTCTCTCGCCCTCGCGACGCACTTCGGCATGCACGCGCGAGGCGAACGGATCTGGGATACACAAGTCGTTGCGCGCAGATCTGCCGAGGGTGATTCGCAGGCGACCCAGGGGAAACCGGTCGGGCGCACGGTCGGGATATTTCGACTATTAGCTCAGGCATCTTTGTGTGGTTGCGTTATTCGTCTTTCTTAGATTTTGAGATCTCAAATTTGAGATCTCAGAAAGCGGCTCAAATTTGAGATCTCAAACTCCACGGCCGGAAACAACCATTGCTGGTCCCTGGCGCACCACGACCGTGCCGGCGATCAAATCGTGTAACCCGCGTCCACGCGAAGTAAAGGCGGCTGACCAGAAATCCCAGACCCAGCGTAATAAACGAAAGCGGATAGCCGACAAAATGCCTTAGCAAGCGCCCGTCCAATTCCGATCTCCGAGCCATCCTGCTGCAGGATGCGCAGCCCGGCGGCCCATTTGCCGATCGTGAATCCGGTCAGACCGGGAAGGACTCCGAGATTCAACGCCGGCCACCACGATCGCCACAACGATGCCGGCGGTTTCGCTTGAATTGCCCCAGGAGCGCGCGCCGCCGCCAAGCATCCGGCTCACGAGTGTGCTAAACGCCAGAATTGCTACCAGCGTGATGTAGTCAATCAGGATCGCGCCACAGCGCAAAGAAAACGGCGCGCGAAATCTGGCGAAACCCTGAGTTGTTACGGACGGCTCAACCCTTGCTCGGGGCGGTGCTGTTTCAACTCGTTGCGGTCATTAATATCTTTCGAAAGCGGACTTGGGTCCTGGACTTTGGTTTCTTGCTCTTTGGAACTTTGAACTTTGTGCTTTGCACTTTCATTTCCGCTTTAGCGAACGCGGATACCGGGAAGAGCAAAGTACAAAGTTCAAAGTACAAAAATCAAAGACCTATCCCAGCAAAAAAATGGAGCGTTGTTTCGCCAAGGCGAATCTTGTCCCCGCTGTCCAGGACCCGTGGTTGGCGCGGCGCGAGCCTGACGGAATCGTTAATCACGGTGCCGTTGACTGAACCCAGGTCTTCGACGAGAAATGTCTCCCCTTCGCGCCAGATCCGCGCGTGGCGGCGAGAGACTTTGGTTTCGGGATCGAATCGCGAAAGGTCGATCTCCGGGAAAGACGTTTGAGTGCGGATCAGTGCGGCCGAGCAGATTGTTGTCTTTCTGTAGAACGAAAGAGGCGTCCAGCTCGGTTGTTCCCGCGACGACCAATTTGGCGGTCGGCCGGGCCGCTCTCAACGTCGCGCTCGAGCCCAGACCAGCCATTGGCTGACGCGCGCCGCAGTGAGCGCAAAAAACGTCGTCAGCCGCGATTCGTCCGCCACAGAAGCCGCAATAGACCGTTTGCACCTGAACGGTCTCGCCGCCGATCTGTGTTGAGGCGGCGCCGAAGGTCAGCTGCCCGGCGTTCATTTTTCCAGATGTATTGCGAGGGCGTCGCGCAGCGCGCCGGCAGAATGAAACCGATCTTCTGGTTTGTATTCGACCGAGCGCATCAGAATCTGTTCCATCTCGCTGGATATCGACGGCGCTATCTGACGCGGACGCGGGTTCTTCTGGAAGTCGAAAATCAGGAGCGGATTGTCCTGCGGGTCAGCACCGGTTAACAGGTGAAACAAGGTGGCACCCAAACTGTAGACGTCTGAAGCGCGGCTCAACTCGGCCGCCAAAAGTTCCGGCGGCGCGTAACCCATGGTGCCCACCGCGGTCACGCCCTTCTCTTCCCGCTTAACCCAGCGCGCGATGCCAAAGTCGATCAGCATTACCCGACCGCTATTGCCATCGATCATCAGATTTGCCGGTTTGAGATCGCGATAGATGATGGGCTTGGGCCGGCTGTGAAGATACTCAAGCACGTCCGCTGTTTGCATCCCCCAGTCGGCGACCGTCTTCTCATCGATTCGTCCACCTGGTGCAGAGCGCAGCCGCGACGCCAAATCGCCGCCGGAAATAAACTTCATTACCAGATAGAAACGCCCCAGCGGTTCATCGTAAAAATAATCGTAGATGGTCGGGATCGATGGATGCTCAAGCGACGTAAGCAGCAGCGACTCGCGCTTGAAGTCTCCAATTGCTTTCTCGTGCTGTGCCGGATCGAGATGCGCCTCGACCATTTCCTTTACGGCGCGTGGCGCGTCGCCCAGATTCCGATCCTTGGCCAGATAGACGGCGCCCATGCCGCCGCCGCCGATGCGCCGCACAATCTCGTAGCGTGAGTTCAGTACGCTGCCCGGATCGAGCTGCTTGACGGTTGGCTGATGACCGCCGGTATTGCCCTTCTTGACTGTGTGTTTGATGAGCGGCGGGTCGGCGGGCACTTCGTCGGTTGTCTTGCCGCCCAGAGAAACCGATGACTCAAGGTCGCTACTGCTAATTCTGCTGCGCTCATCTCCGCGCTGGCGGGACTTTCGGTTGGCGTTCGCGGTTTCAGGCGCCTTGGCTCCGGCCGCAGTGGGCTTTCAGCCTCGTCTTCATAGGAGAGTGTTGTATCCTCAGGCTCCTGCGGCGACTTCACCTGCAGACGGATTCTTCGTTCCGCAATTACTGCAGAACGCTTCGCCTGGCACCGTTGTCGTACCGCATTTAAGACACTCAGCCATTTACTCTCAAACCCATTCGACTCGTTATTACGCCAACCAGCGGTCCACCGATCTACTTAATAACGTGGAAACGGAGAAAGGTCTTTCCCACGATAATCTCGTCGCCGTCGCGCAGCGGCTGACGAGTTCCCTTCGGCAGTCTTTTTCCACGATTGATAAACGTGCCGTTGGTAGATCCCAGATCTTCCAGGACGTGTGTCCCTCGTTGAACGTGAGCCGAGCGTGGCGGCGCGAGACCTTCGCTTCCGGATCGTCAGAGTCCAAATCTACGTCGGGAAAGATTCCCCGTCCGCATCCCAGCGTCCGATATACGACTCGGCAGAACTGAGCAGAAACTGTTTGCCGACGGACTTGCCTCGCTCGATCACCAGACGCGCATGGGCCTTTTCGGCTGAGCCAGACGCGGATCCAAGATTCAGCGCTGCGCCTGCCTTGCCGGCCGCCATCTCAGGTTGCGGGATCTCAGCCGGTGAGTGGGAACCGTTTTGTCCCTCCGGCTTAAGCAGATTTACGCCGGAAGCGATTTGGGACCGGAATTTGGTCGCAACGGAGCGCCGCATTCATCACAATACTGTCCGCCATCGAGGTTTGAGGCTTTGCATCTTTCACACGTAATCATGGTTTTTCGGAAGTTGCGATCCGCACCCAACCCGCGATGAATTCTCAAGTTGTTCGCAAAACTGAGCTCAGGAACGGCGGATCATTCTAGCGCGAAAGTATTCTAGTCAGCCAACGGAACCGATCAGGAGCAGAGGCAGGGCGAGGCGGCAGGAACGTGTTCTCTTCCTGCACCACCATCTGGCTGCTACACTGCTCGTGTACCTGCATCTGCCTGCTGCCTCCTGCCTCCTGCTCCTGCTTCCTGCACCTGCCTTCTGCCTCCTTAATTGAAACTGTTTACGGTTTTTGACGTAAGAGTTACTCGGATCAGGCTTGGTTTCAAAATCCGCGTGTTTTCGTGCAAAATCAATACTTTGGCAGAACTAAAGAAGTTTAACCCCCGAATTAAGGAACACGTTATGGCTTTAACGAAGAAGAAGAAGATCATTATCGCGGTCGCGGCCGTCGCCGTGCTGGCGCTAGTAATCATTATCAGCGTATTTGCCAGCCGCAAAGACGAAGCTGAAGTTACCACCGGTCAAGTTGGAGGTTAAGCCTGAACTGCGGCAGACGGTAACCGCCTCCGGCGAAGTGAGACCTATTCGTTACATCAAACTTACCAGTGAAGTTCCGGGGCGCATCGAAGAAATCTACGTCAATCCCGGCGACCAGGTGACGCTGGGCAAACCGCTCGTGCGCGTCGATCCCACGCAGCTGCAGTCGAGCCAGGAAGCGCAATGGGCGGCCGCACAACAGGCTATCAACGATGTGCAGAATGCCCGCAACGCAGTGTCAAACGCGCAGCAGGGGCTGGTGGTCGCAGAGTCTTCAGTGGCATCGGCCCGGCAGCAGTTGGTTGCGCTTGCAGACGGCGGTGGATCGCGCGCAGGTTGATTTGAACACCGCGCAGCGCGAACTGAAACGCAACAGCTGATCTAATCGAGGCCGGGGTTGCTTCGCGCTCTCGAGTACGACGCCGCGCGCGATCGTTTCGATCACAGCCAAGATTGCCTTGCAAACGGCCAGGGCGAACCTCGAGTCGCAGCGCAGTCTCTGTTAAAGAGGCGATGGAAAGAGCCAACCATGCAAAAGATTGTCGCTGTGCAGGAAGCGAAGACTGGAATCAGGTCGTCTGAAATGCGCGCCAGCCAACAGGCAGGCTTTGCTGCGCGGACAATCGAGTCAGCGCTCAAAGGCCACGCAAGCTTTCGCCGCTCAACGGCGTGGTTGCTGACATCCCAACTCGCGTCGGTGAATATGCCGTGGTTCGCAGTCTATCGACCACGCCGCTGATGACGATTGCCGACATGTCCACGATCAATGTGGAAGTCAACGTGGACGAAACGGAGATTTCCAACGTCGAAGTTGGCCAGCAGGCCAAAGTCAAAGTCGACGCGCTCGGCGATAAGGAAATCACCGCGGTGGTCACGCAAAAGAATCCGCTGGCAGTTTCGAAGTCAGACACGCAGGGTGGACTCTCGAATCGTGTGAACGTTCAGGAAGCGAAGGAGTTTAAAGTCACTGTTGAACTGCGCGACATGCCCGACGAGATTCGCAACGGTCTGCGACCGGGCATGAGCGCCACCGCGACCATCACCACCAAGACCAAGAACAACGTGATCGCTGTGCCGCTCGAAGCAATTGTTGAGAAAGCGCCGCCGGCTCCATCACCAGGATCCGAGCGTGGCCGGCAGTGTTCCGACGCCGGCAAACGGCGGCGAAGCCCAAGAGTCTCAAGGGCGTGTACGTACTCACCGGTAACAAGGTGAAGATTTGTCGAGATTACTACCGGGATCACCGGCGAAGCCGATATTGAAGCGACCAGCGGCGTTAAGGCCGGCGATGAAATCGTGCAGAGGACCGAGCCGGGTCTTGAAGACGCTCAAAGACGGCATGACTGTGAAACGACAGGAACGTAAGGCGGGTGCCAACGCGCAACGCCAACGAGGGCAGCTAATGAGCGACGCCGACACTCGTATCACCACCAGAGCCAGCCGTCTTGCCGGCAGGAGCCGCGAGCCGCCGCAGCCGCGCACGACTCCAGCTCGCTCATCTCGATGCGAGATATCTGGAAGAACTTACCAGATGGGCTCCGAACAAGTGCATGCGCTTCACGGTGTTTCGTTTGACATTCCCAAAGGCGAGTACATCGCGATCATCGGATCCGTCCGGCTCCGGGCAAGTCAACGCTGATGAATCTCATCGGCTGTCTCGACACGCCCAGCAAGGGCGAATACTGGCTCAACGCCAAGAACGTTTCCGAGATGGACGACGACGAGCTGGCGCGCATTCGCAATCAGGAAGTCGGGTTCGTTTTTCAAACCTTCAACCTGCTGGCTCGGGCCACGGCGCTGCACAACGTCGAGCTGCCACTGATCTATGGCGGCATCGGATCCGCAAAGCGGCACGAGATGGCCACGCAGGCGCTCGCAGTCTGTCGATCTCGCCGACCGCGTAACGCACCGTCCCAATGAACTATCTGGAGGACAACGTCAGCGCGTCGCCATCGCTCGGGCTTTAGTTAACCATCCGTCAATTCTTCTCGCCGACGAACCAACCGGCGCGCTCGACACGCACACCAGCATGGAGATCATGGATCTCTTCGAGCGCTTGCACGGTGAAGGCAATACGATCATCGTCGTTACGCACGAACACGATATTGCAGCTCGCGCCCATCGCGTGATTTCCATTCGTGACGGCCTGATCGAAAAGGACGAGAAGATCAGATAGCTGCTCGCCCCGAATAATTAACGTTGTAGGGCGGGTCCGTATACCCGCCCATTTTTGTTTACGCCACGTAACACAATGCGACCGCTGACACGTCTCCAACCCGAAACAGGCGAAGTGACTTCGCCTGCTAGGAAGCGCTCGGCTTTCGTTTCTTCGGCGTGACGGCGTTATGGGAGGCGTTTCTGGTTGCGCTTGGCAGCTTGAGGCAGAATAAGCTGCGCACCTGCACTGACGCTGGTGGGCATCGTGGTGGGCGTTGCGGCGGTGATTGCTGTAGTCACCATCATCCAGGGTTTGGACAACAAGGTCGCAACCACATTTTCTTCGCAGGGCTCCACCGTCTTCACAATCTCCAAAGCGTCCGCAAATCATCCAGCTCGCGCGAAGAGTTCGTAAAATTCAATAAGCGCAAGGACGTTACGCATGAAGACGCGGAGGCCATTGCGCGCCTGTGCAGTGCGTGTTGGCGCGTGGGGGTGGCAGCAAACGTGCGCGAGACCGTCAAACACGCGGACCAGAAGTTCGAAAATGTAAGCATTCGCGGCGTGACGCCAACGACGATGTTTGATATCGACGGCCGCTCTATCGACGTAGGCCGCATCTGGACTGATGCGGAAGGAATCTCCGGCCGCGAAATCTGCGTGGTCGGCTCCGATGTGCTGACAAATCTTTTTGGCGGCGCCTCCGCGGATCGCGTGATTGGTCAGGAAGTCAGAATTGCCGGTCGTCCGTTTCAGATCATCGGCGTGCTCGAGCCGCTCGGCTCGATCTTTCGGCGCTTCGCGAGACAGCGTCGCCTACATTCCCTATTCGACTTACCAGAAAGTCTACGGCGCGCGCGATTCGATCGTGGTCGTTCATCCAGGTGCCGACCGCCGAACAACTCGAAGTCGCAGAAGATCAGGTGCGAACGGTCATGCGCAATCGGCGCGGCGGAGTTTTTAGCCAGGAAGACGATGAAGGCTTCGCTCTGGAAACACAGGACGTCTTCCTCGATCTTTACGGCAAGGCGACGTCAAATATCTATCTCGTGACCATCGGCGTTGCCGCGATCTCGCTGGTGGTTGGCGGTATCGTCGTGATGAATATCATGCTGGTCTCAGTCACGGAGCGAACCAAAGAGATTGGCATACGCAAAGCCATCGGCGCGCGGCGCAAAGACATTCTGACGCAGTTTCTGATCGAAGCGGTCATGGTAACGGCGCTTGGCGGTGCGATCGGAGTGCTGACTGGATTTGGCCTCGCCTATCTGATCGCAGCGTTGATAGGCTTTCCGCTTTTGATTAGCGTTGCTTCGGCTGTGCTGGGAGTAGGAGTTTCGTCGGTAGTCGGAATCATCAGCGGACTCTGGCCGGCCTGGCGCGCCGCGCGACTCGATCCGATAGAGGCGCTGCGGTCGGAGGATCAGGAGGCAGGAGCAGGAGGCAGGTGCAGGTAGACGAAAATCTATGACCAGAATGCTAGCTGCAGGAGACGCAAGAGTTTTCTACCTGCCGCCTGCTCCTGCTTCCTGCCCCTCTTACTAACCCATGCGACTTTGACGACATCAAAGAATCCGCCCTGATGGCTTTCGACACGCTGCGCGCAAACAAGCTGCGCTCGTCATTGACCATCCTGGGCGTCAGTGTCGGCGTTGATCACCGTCATCTTCATGGTGTCGATCATTCAGGGACTGAACAAAGCCTTTGCGGATCAGGTTGAGTCGCTGGGTTCCAATACGATTTTCGTTTCAAAGTTTGAGCCGAGTTTTGGACGTCCGCCCGGACCGGACGAGATCCATCGCAAAGATCTCACCATGGACGATGCCGAAGCATTGCGGCGCGAGGCGCCTTCAGTCGCCGGTGTTTCGCCAATCCATCGCATGATTGCCGTGACGGCGCGTTACCAGGACAAAGCAAACGGACACGCCGATTCTGCTCGGCGTCACGCCTTACTACGAATTTGTGCACACGCAGTATGTCGCTCGCGGTCGTTTCATCAAAGATTTCGACATGGACAATCGCGACAACGTTTGCATCATCGGCGTTGACGTGGTTCATGCTCTCGTTCCCGTATGAAGATCCAATCGACAAAGACATCCGGCTCAACGGCAACCCTTATCACGTCATCGGCGTGATGGAACCGCTGGGAAGTTTCTTTGGCCAGTCGCGCGACAATTCGGTTTTTATTCCGATCACTACCTTCGATAAGTACTACCCCGATCGGCCCTTTCCGGAAGTTGTTTTCTTTCATCATCATTCGACCGCAGTCACGCGCCTACGTCAAATCGGCCGTTGACGAAATAACTGACATCCTGCGTCGCCGGCGTCGCGTGCCGCTGGGCGCGCCTAACGATTTCGGTATCTCGTCGCAGGACTCGCTGCTGGATATCTACAATCAACTCACCGGCGCCACCGCTGCTGGTACTTCACTGCGATATCTTTCGTGGCTTTGATGATTGGCGGCATCGGCGTGATGAACATCATGCTGGTGTCGGTGACCGAACGGACGAAAGAGATCGGCGTGCGCAAAGCTGTCGGCGCCACGCGTTTGAATATCCTCTCGCAGTTTCTGATCGAGGCGGTGGTGTTGACCGGAATCGGCGGACTGGCGGGACTTGGCCGTGGGCGAATTGCTGGCTTTCCTGATCAACAAGTATTCGCCGCTGCCCGCTTACGTGCCGATCTGGGCGATCGCGGTCGGCATTGGCATTTCAGCTGGCAGTGGGCATCGTCTTTGGCTTGTGGCCGGCATGGAAAGCCGCGCGACTCGATCCGATTGAAGCGCTGCGCTGGGAATGACTGCGAATGGTTTGAACCGCCAAGACGCCAAGAGCGCCAAGACGTCAAGAACAGCGGTCAACCATAAATTCGGACAAAACTAGTAAACCGTGGCGATCCTTGGCGTCTTGGCGGTTAGCCGTGTTCGTGCAACCATAATGAGCCGTGCAAACCGTAGTAGCTGAGCCGTGAAATTCATCGAGACTCTCAAACTTGCGATCGCCGCAATCTGGGCACATAAACTGCGCTCGGCACTGACCCTGCTGGGCATGGTCATCGGCGTGATGGCCTTTGTGGTCGTGGTCTCGCTGATTCAGGGCTTCAACGTTTACGTCGACGAGAAGATCGCCGGCATCGGCGCGAAGTCGTTCAATATTCAGCGCTTCAATCCGTTTGAAGACTTCAAAGATACCGACACCATCGCCGCCGCCCAACGGCGTAATAAAGACCTGACGATGGACGACTACGACTACCTGCTCCAGCGGCTCACCCTGATTGGCAAGCTTGGCGCCAAGGCGCGGGCCACGCCGTCGGAAGTCAAGCGCGACAACAATCTGCTTGAGGATGTGTTCGTTGTCGGCGCCACCGCAAACACCGCAGACATCGAGAATCGCGACATCGCTGACGGTCGTTTCTTCAGCAACGAGCGAGAATGACGCGGCCTGCGCGCGTTGCTTATATCGGCGCGGATGTCGCCACGAAACTTTTCCCGGCCGGCAACGCTATCGGCAGCGAGATCACGATCAGAGGTTTGCCCTACCGCGTCATCGGCGTCGAAGCCGCGAAGGGCACCGTCTTCGGTATTCCGCAGGACACGTTCATAGTCCTGCCGCTGAAAACTTACGCGAATAACTTTGGCGGGCTGGTGCGGCAGCGTTCGCTTTATTTCCTGGCAACCTCGAAGACGGACAAAGCGGTTTGCCGATGCGGTCGAGGAGGCGAGATTTCTGATGCGCTCGCGACGCAAACTGGCGGTAGGCGAGAAAGACAATTTTGGCATCGTTACGCCTGACGCGATCACCGGTTTGCGCGATCGAATTTTTGGTTCGATCTTTCTGGTGGCGATGTTGGTTCCCGGTATCGCGCTGATCGTAGGCGCCATTGTAATCATGAACATCATGCTGGTTTCAGTGACCGAACGGACGAAGGAGATTGGTATTCGCAAATCGCTCGGGCGCGCGCAAGAGCGGACATTCTGAAACAGTTTCTGGTTGAAGCAGTCACGCTGGCAACGATTGGCGGCGCGGTCGGGAATTCTCATGGCCTGGATCATCGGCCGAGTCGTGACCGCCTACATCTTCCCAACGTATTTGTCGTTGTTCGCGATCCTTGGGGCGCTGGCGGCTTCGGGCGCAGCCGGTACTCTGTCGGGGCTTTTTCCCGCGCTGGAAAGCGGCGCGGTTGGATCCAATTGAAGCGCTGCGAGCGGAGACGTAGTTAGATCCTGTTGTGCGTTCTCTGTGCCTCTGTCGGTGAGTGTCTGCGGAAGTGGCTGCACCACAGAGACACAGAGAACACAGAATGCCTGTGCACAGAGAAAGCATCATGAAAATCCTGCGCAACGACATCTATGAAAACCTGCGGATGGCGCTTTCAACGTTGCTCGCCAACAAGCTGCGTTCTTTTCTAACCGTCTTTGGTGTCGTTATCGGCATCATCACGGTGATGTTGATTGCTTCCATCATCAGCGGCATCGATGTTTCGGTTAAGAAGGAAGTGGAATCATTCGGCACGCGTTCGATGTACATCAGCAAATACAACCCGGGAATTCACATCGGGCGGCTTTCACGCGAGGAGCGCATGCGCAAAGAGTTGACGTATGACGACTCGGTCGCCCTGTCTGGCCTTGCCGACCGTAGAGCTCTCAGTTCCCTTTTTGGATATCACCAATAATTTCTTCGGCCAGAAGCTGCTGGTGTCGGGCGGCGGCAAAACTACTGCCGGAGTGGCATTGCAGGGCACGCTTGCCTGAGTTTGAGAAGGCTGGCACGCAGGTAATTTCGGAGGGACGTTTCTTCTCAGACTCTGAAAGTGACAATCGTGAGAACGTCTGCGTCATCGGTTCGAAGGTGGCGGACGACTTCTTCCCGTACAGCTCAGCCAGTTAACCAGGAGATAAAAATCGGCGCCGATCAGTTTTCGCATTGTCGGCGTGCTGCAAAAACGCGAGCAGTTCCTTTTCAGCGGCGGCAGTGACGATCAAAACAACGTCATCTATCTCCCTTTCTCGGTGGCGAAGAAACTCAAGCCAAATGCCGACGACGTCTACGTTCTCGCGGTAGCGAGGCCCGGGCATGATGGACGAAGCAAAGGATCAGGTGCGCGATCTTCTGCGTGTCAGGCGTCAAGTGCCTTTCGCAGCGCCAGACAATTTCGGCATGGAAACGTCGGAAAGCATTCTCGACAACTTCCGCTCGATTACCTCCGGCCTGGCGATCGCCATGGTAGTCATCTCGTCGGTCGGGCTTGATGGTAGGCGGCATCGGCGTGATGAACATCATGCTGGTTTCCGTTACCGAACGAACGCGCGAGATTGGCGTGCGCAAAGCCATCGGCGCGCGACGCCGCGACATCATGTGGCAATTTCTGATTGAGGCCGCCACGTTGACTGGCTATCGGCGGCTTGGTAGGACTTTCAATTGGCTGGCTGCTAACACTATTGTTGCGCCTGTTGCTGCCTTCTGTATGTACCACTGTGGGCGCCCATTGGCGGCTTCGTCGCCAGCGTGGGTATTGGTTTGATCTTTGGAATCTGGCCGGCGTGGAAAGCCGCGCGCCTCGATCCGATTGAATCGCTTAGGTATGAGTAGGACAGGCAAAATCAGAATCGGAGAAAGGGGAATAAGGTAAAGGGAGCTTTCGCGTTTCCCCTCTTCCCCTTACCCCGGTTCTAACGTATTAGGACATGAAGCTTGAGAACAGCGTCGCGAAGATCATCCCAAGAATCAGCGCCAGCACCCACAACGTGATCGCAACGCCCCAGGCGGTACTGGAACTTACCTTCTGTCCGGCATTAGCCAGTCCCCTGGCTCTCAACCACAGGCCGTAAAAAGATAGAACGCCAATAGAGCTTGCCAGTACGAAGAGCGCAGGATGTTCAGCGGGTGTGAAGAGTATTCCGAGATTGTCCTGCAGCAGCGACTCCGCGTTCAGTACCGGATGAATGTCTTCCGGCTGCTTAATGTAGAGAATTACCAAACTCACAAGTTTGGTAATTAAGACGATCGGCAAGTATCCCCAGATGACGGCTGCAAACGCCTGCCAAAAATTAATGCGCCCGCCAAAGGCCAGTACACCGAGGAGACAAAGCGCGGCCACCAGCGAAACAAAAACGAACAGACCGATGAAGCCTTTCGCGGCCGTCTGCACTCGTTGTACTGGCTGTTTTGCTGCCTGAAGATTGTCCTCCCTCATTTTCTCCAGTCTTTCGGGAGGAGGCTTTATCGGACTGTTTTCCAGGCTATCCATGGTGTGTTGCACGATCCGCTCGGAGTCAGCCGCTGCACGAAGGCAGCAGTGTAGACAGCGTTCGCTATGCCAATTACCAGGAACGCCGCGAGCCAGGTTGGGTGCACCCTCAAATTTCGGAAGACGCGCGTGGGCGCATAAAAGATTGCCAGGAGTTTCTCTGGACCGGGCACGGGAGGCTCTTCAGTTCCCCCAGTTTGCGGGAGGGGAATGAAGCTGAAGGCAAACAGCAGGATGCCAAAGAAGGCAAAGGCGCCACCGGTACCAAGTCCACCAGGGAGAATCTTGGCAATGCCAGCCGCTAAAATAATAAGACCAAGCACGAACAAAACAATCGCCGGGATGCGCAGCTTGGTCGGCCGCAGGGCTTTTACTTCAGCTGGAGGTGATGGTGGCGGAGGTGGTGGTTGAAATCCCTGATCAGGTGGTGGCTGAATCCCTTGATCAGATAGTGGTTGAAATCCCTGATTCGGATCGCTCATTTAAGGTTCCTCCTAAGAATGAAGGACGGGGAGACAGTTCCGTCCGAACAAGAAAAGATTCAGCAGACATACGAGGCGCGGCAGAGCTTTGTTTCAGCCTCAGACTAATAATCGCAGCTTTGAAACTAGTCACATGAAATCGGAAATATCCACAGATTACACAGATTTTTTTGCTCGACAGCTACGACGAGTAATTTCTGCTTCGCAATGCCTCTTAGCTGAGGGGTTCTCCCCGATCTGCGTAATCTGCGGATGCTTTCTGATTATCCACCGAAACCAACTCCATTAACATTTCCGTTACCTATCTTCGGCGAGGCCTGTTCCCAACCGGGAACGCGAATGCAGGCGACTTCATGGCCCGGCGAAACTTCGCGCAACTCTGGATCAATGCGGGCACACTCGTCAATTGCTATTGGGCAACGCGTGCGAAAGCGACAGCCTGACGGCGGATTGATTGGCGTGGGCACGTCGCCTTGCAAAACTATCCGGTCGCGTTTGTGTTTGGGATCCGGAATAGGAATCGCTGACAGCAGCGCTTTGGTATATGGGTGCAACGCGCCGGCGTAAAGCTCGGCTGCCGTCGCCACCTCAACAATCCGTCCCAGGTACATCACCGCAACGCGGGTCGAAATGTGTTCGACAACCGCCAGCCCATGAGAGATGAAAAGGTAAGCCAGCCCAAATTCCTTTTGTAGATCCTGAAGCAGATTAACTACCTGAGCCTGCACCGAAACATCCAGGGCTGAAACTGGTTCGTCAGCGACGATCAGTTTCGGATTGAGCGCGAGAGTGCGGGCGACGCCGATGCGCTGCCGCTGCCCGCCCGAAAACTCATGGCTGTAACGGTTGCGATAATCCGGATCGAGCCCGACCTTCCTGAGCAGCTCGGCGACTCGATCGCGCCGCTCTTTTCTGCTGCCGATCTTATGAATGACCAGCGGCTCGCCGACAATGTCGCCTACCTTCATGCGGGGATTGAGCGAAGCAAACGGATCCTGAAAAACTATCTGCATCTCGCGGCGGATCTCCCGCATCTCCGTCTTGCCCAACGAAAGCACATCGCGGCCTTCAAACTTTACTTCTCCCGCCGTCGGTTCGATTAAACGCAGCAGACAACGACCTACCGTGGATTTGCCGCAGCCGGATTCGCCAACCAACCCGAGCGTCTCTCCGTGGAAGATTTCAAACGAAACGCCGTCCACCGCGCGCACGACGTCGTCGCTGTTCTCGACAGCAAAATGCTTTACTGAGACCGCGCACTTCGACAAGTTGTTCAGGATTCGTGCTCATTTAGTTCTGGACTGGATTAACCGCCAAGGCGCCAAGAGCGCCAAGCGAAATGAAATGATCGAGCGCTTGCTGTCTGATTTTTCCTAATCCCCTACCGTTTCCTAACTTGGCGACCTTGGCGACTTGGCGGTTAATCTTTTGAGAGCTGTTGTCGATCCCCGCGATGATCCGCCGCAACCGCCGCAGCCAGATCAAACAGCACGCAACGCACTTTTACTCCCCTCGAGATCATAAAGCGGTATCTCTTCTTCGGTGCAACGCGGCATCCGGTGCGGACAACGCGGCGCGAAGTGACAACCCGGCGGCAGGTCAGTCGGGCTGGGCACCGTCCCCTCAATCGTTTCCAGCCGTTCCTTCTTCGCGACTGTGGCGCTGGTTAGCTTGGGAACGGATCGCAACAAGCCCTCAGTGTAGGGATGCTTAGGCCGCGCAAACAATTCTTCAACCGGCGACTCCTCGACAATTCTCCCGGTGTACATCACCGCGACCCGGTCAGCGACTTCAGCCACTACGCCAAGGTCGTGGGTTATCAGCAGCACCGCAAGCTCGCGATTCTTCCGCAGCTCGTCCAATAACTCCAGGATTTGCGCTTGAATGGTGACGTCAAGCGCCGTTGTCGGTTCGTCGGCAATCAGAAGTTTGGGATCGCAGGCGAGGGCCATCGCAATCATTACGCGTTGGCGCATCCCGCCCGAGAGTTGGTGCGGATAGTCATCCACTCGTCGCGCCGGATCGGGAATAGCGACTTCCTGCATCGCCTGAATGGCGGCAGCGCGAGCGGCCTTGCGCGAGAGCTTGCGATGCAGTCTGAGCGCTTCGGCTATCTGTTCACCGACCGTGAAGACCGGATTGAGAGAGGTCATCGGATCCTGAAAGATCATGGCAATGTCGTCGCCACGAATCTGGCGCATCTCGGCCTCTGACAACTGGAGAAGACTCTTGCCATCGAAAGCTATTTCGCCGCTTGCGATCTTCCCCGGCGGTGCAATCAGTCGCATGATCGAAAGGGCAGTGATCGACTTGCCACAACCTGATTCCCCGACCAGCCCCAGCAACTCGCCCGAGTCAAGATAAAAACTTACGCCATTGACCGCGCGCACAAGTCCGGCACGCGTGGGAAAGTGCGTCTGGAGATCTTTGACTTCGAGCAGGTGCGACATAGAGAAGTTTTGTAGATTTACCAACGATTTCCGTATAGCCGTTGCAGTTGCAAACCCCAGTTAAGAAACGCTTGTGTTTCGTGCGGCGACGGCCGTTGATTCTGACGGAAAATAAAAAGCTGGTTTCCACCGCCGTCTGTGCTCGCACCTTCGTTCATTTCATAGAAGCCAAACAGCGCGTCAGTGAAAATGGAGCGCACGCCCTGTTCGTCGGGACCGCGCAGCAAATACTTGCTGGAGAAGTCCGGACGGTTGCCGAAGTCAATGTCCTGATAGCCAAACGCTGAAATGATTTTATGAAAGGTGTGCTCGGGTCGTAGCGAGAAAGGCGCCAGGTTTAAATGGCGCGGCTCAAAGTAAACAACCGACTGATTGAAAGTGCTGCGGTGTTTTCCGTGGCCCGTGACGTAGTAGTAATCAAAAACAGCAGCCTTCACGCCATCTATTTGTCCGTACATTGCGTTGTTGATTTTTTTGCTGTGGCCCTGATTAAAGAGCGCAAACGTTTCCAGGTTTGGAATCCAATCCAGGCCGGCACTTTCACTAAATTGCCAGCCGAGCAAATTTGCGACGTTTACCAGCTGCCGCGTCCGCTCACGCTCGCGCCTGCGTGAACGAATCGTGGCGACGATGAGGCCACCAATCAGCAACACAAAGAAGCCGAAGAAAATGATGGTGAGCAATACTGCCGTGACTTGTCTGTCCACAGGTGCAAAGGTCCAGGATTTCGGCGTTCACCTTCCCAGGATAAAACTCCGCTGCCAGGGTTACAGTTCTATGCTAGACGGTAGAAGTCTCCTTGTACTCACCCCAAACCTCGCGCAAGCGATTGCTGATTTCGCCGACGGTCGTTTGCGCTTCAACGCACTCGAGAATGCGCGGCACCAGGTTTTCCGTGCCGGCGGCTGCCTCTTCCAGTTTCGAAAGTGTCAGGTCGGCAGCAACAGAATCTCTGCGGCTGCGCACCGCGCGCAGACGGTCGACTTGTTGTTGCTCAATGGCCGGATCGATCCGCAGAGTCGGAAAAGGAGTTTCTTCTTTACTTTGATAACGATTGACGCCGACAACGATCGCTTCTTCACTCTCGATCGCCTTCTGATAGCGGTAAGCGGATTCCTGAATTTCCTTCTGCACGTATCCGGTTTCAATCGCGCGCAACATCCCACCCAGCGCGTCTATTCTCTCGAGATAGTTGCTGGCGCGATCCTCAATCTCATCCGTTAAGTGCTCGATTGCGAAAGCGCCGCCCAGCGGATCGGCGATGTCGGCCACGCCCGATTCGTGGGCGATGACTTGTTGAGTGCGCAGAGCCAGCCGGGCTGCGTCTTCCGTCGGCAGCGCCAGGGCTTCGTCCATCGCATTTGTGTGCAGCGATTGCGTTCCGCCCAACACGGCGGCGAGCGCTTGAATAGTGGTGCGCACAACATTCACTTCCGGCTGTTGGGCTGTCAGCGACGATCCGGCTGTCTGCGTATGAAACCGCAGCATGGCCGAGCGTGGATCGCGGGCCTTGAAGCGTTCACGCATGATTCGCGACCAAAGCCGCCGCGCGGCGCGATATTTTGCGATCTCCTCGAGCAGGTTGTTATGAGCGTTGAAAAAGAACGAAAGGCGCGGGGCAAAGTCATCAATGTCCAGACCGGCCTTTAGCGCTGCTTCAACGTAAGTGATACCGTCGGCGAGCGTGAATGCGACTTCCTGAACTGCAGTCGAACCGGCTTCGCGTATGTGGTAACCGCTAATCGAGATCGTGTTCCAGTTGGGCACTTCGCGGGCGCAGTAAGCGAAGACATCGGTCACCAGACGCAGCGATGGCCGCGGCGGATAGATGTAGGTACCGCGCGCGATGTACTCCTTAAGAATATCGTTTTGCAGCGTGCCTTTAACCTTGTCGAAAGAAACGTTTTGCTTGCGCGCTACTGCCAGGTAGAGACAAAGCAGCGTGGCAGCGGTCGCGTTGATGGTCATTGAAGTCGACACGCTATCGAGCGGAATGCCATCAAACAAGCGCAGCATGTCTTCCAGTGAGTCGATTGCTACACCGACTTTGCCGACCTCCCCACTAGCGAGCGGGTCGTCTGAATCAAGGCCAATCTGAGTGGGCAGGTCAAAGGCGACGGAGAGCCCGGTCGTGCCCTGCGCGAGCAGATACTTGTAACGCGCATTGGACTCCTCGGCGGTGGCGTAGCCGGCATACTGCCGCATCGTCCAGAGCCGGCCCCGATACATGTTTGAGTAAATACCGCGCGTATAGGGAAAGTCGCCGGGGAGTTCAGGTCCTTGTCGTAGTCTATGGGCTCGGTATTGGATGGATTGAAGTCGGCCGGTAGATCAATTCCCGAAGATGTCTCGAACCGCTTGCGGCGCTCGGTATTTGACTTGGTTGGCATGATTGCTTAGTGATACGGCCTGCCGAAACGAACTCGTAAAGCGCGAAGTGTCCGAAGCCTAACATAGTGACTACACGCTCGCAATTCAGTTGCACTTCGCGGCTCTGCCGCAGCACAGTGCGGTAAGGCTCTGCCTTACCGTACCTGTGTACCTTCCTTTATGAGGCTACGCCTCGGGTCGGAGGCGTAGCCTCAATTGGATTTTTAGAACTTCGACGGTAAGGCAGAGCCTTACCGCACTGTGCGGCGTCAGCCGCGCTCGTGGATTGAGTAGTCTATCCGGTTCTGTATTAGTCAGAGTTCAGTTGCGTTTGAGTTACACCTCGAACTGTGCGATAGATTCCTTTCGTCGAGTACACAATCATGAGCACAGTCACGGTAAACAAGCGCGGCGCTGATCGCATTCGCAGCGGGCATCTTTGGATCTACCGCAGCGATGTCGTTCAGGCGGACGAGGGTGCAGGCGGGTCGGTTGTCGTCGTGCGCGATCAGAAGAGAAACTTTGTTGGCCAGGCGTTTTTCAGCAACAGTTCTCAAATCGCTCTACGATTTCTCAGCCAGACAGAGGAACCGATCGACCGCGAATGGTGGCGCAGACGAATTATCGACGCCGCCGGCGAGACGCGCTCATATCGCTTCAAACACAAACGCATACCGACTCGTTTACACCGAGGGCGATCTGTTGTCCTCGATAATCGTCGATCGCTACGACGACGTTCTGGTGTTGCAGACTCTTTCGCAAGGCTCCGATGCCATCAAGTCATTGCTCGTTCAATTGCTGGCGGAAGAATTCGCCCCGCGCGCAATCATCGAACGCAACGATGTACGGGTTCGTCAGCATGAAGGGCTGGAGTTGATAGTGGGCACACTTTACGGCGAAGCGCCGGCGGAGTTTGAAATTGTTCAGGAAGGTATCAGGTTTCTGGTCGCTCCGCTTTCCGGCCAGAAGACCGGATCGTTTCTTGATCAGCGCGAGAATCGCATAGCGGCTCGCGCCGTGGCGCACGGCCGCGCGCTTGATTGCTTTACATTCGCGGGAGGGTTTGCGCTCAACCTCGCGGGTGTTTGCGCTAGTGTCGTCGGAATCGATATCTCGGCTGAGGCGCTCGAGTCAGCGCGCAAAATGCTAAGCTCAACGACATCGAGAACGTTGAATTCCGCGAGGCAAATGTCTTTGACGCGTTGCGCGAGATGGAGACTACCGGTGAACGCTTTGACACCATCGTCCTGGACCCGCCCGCCTTTGCGAAGAACCGCGCCAGTGTCAACGCGGCGGCGCGGGGCTACAAAGAAATAAATCTGCGCGCGATCAAATTACTGAATCCTGGCGGCATTCTGGTGAGTTGCACCTGCTCTTATCACATGCCTGAGGACTTGTTTCTGGGAATAGTGGCTGACGCCGGAAACGATGCCCACCGCAAACTCCAGCTCATTGAAAAACGAACGCAGGCCAACGATCACCCAATACTCCTGGGAGTGCCGGAAACTTACTATCTGAAGTGTGTGATTGCGAGAGTGCTCGACTAAACCAGCCGGTTCGGTCTCAACTTCGCAACTCTTCGCTGCGCGCGGTCTCGGCGAGTCGCTTCGCGTCAGGAAGCGCTTCGAGTGCGCGCAATACCTGCGGGTCGCTATCGAGCAGAACGCGGGCGCCGGCGTCGTTGGAATATGCAGCTGTGACGATCTCTTCGCGCAACCGCAACTTCACGAAATCGAGTTCTTCATCGAGTTGAGCCGGAGTTAGTTGAGAGGCAGTGTCGGTACGCACAAAACTGCGAAAGGCGTCCAGCACGCGGTCAATAATCGGATAGTCGGTAGCTCTTGGATTTTTGCCGTATTGAACCCGCTCAACTTTATAGGATTCAAGTCCGGCAACCCGTCCGGCGGCAAGTTGCCGGGTAAACTGGAACGCCGCTTCGGCGATGCGGTGTTTGAGTGGCGAGAAAACAACGGGTTTGATGTCGATATCCGGCGTGATTCCGCCGCCGCCGTAAAAGACGCGGCCTGCGGCGGTCTTCACTCCCGGACCGCTTTGCGGATGCGGAGTTGCGGCTGGCGGCGCCGGGGTCGCTTCGGCGTGGTGCGACGTTGGAGAACTGGAAGCTGAAGGCGAGCCCTGGGTCTTGGTATCGTCCTCGTCATGCCGCGTGTAGTAGTCGTAGAGCGAGCCGCTGGAATAATCACGCTGCAACGAACGGCCGTAAGGCGTGTAATAACGCGCGGTGGTAAGCGTCAAGCCGGTGCTAAACGGCAGCAGGAATACGTGCTGAACCAGGCCTTTGCCGAAACTCGTTTCACCAACGATCAATCCCCGACCATGATCTTGAATTGCGCCGGCAACGATTTCGGAGGCTGACGCAGTACCGCGATTGATCAAAACCACCAGCGGCACATCTTCAGGATCTGCACCAGTCGATTTGTAAACTATCGCGTCGCTATATTCAGTGCGACCCTTGACGGAAACGACTACCAGGCCACGCGGCAGAAATTCACTGGCCACATCTATTGCCTGATTGAGCAGACCGCCAGGATTGCCGCGCATATCCAAAATGACCTGGCGCATGCCCTGGTCTTTCAGTTTGTCCAACGCCTCGCGTAGCTCTTCATCGCTCGTACTCTGAAATCCGCCCGTCAAACCGATGTAGCCGGTTCCTGGTCGTAACATGTAAGCATTACGTATTGACGGCAAGGGAACCAGGTCGCGAATAACAGTAAACGTGAGCGGCGCTTCCGATCCCGCACGCTCAACTTTTATCGTTACCGGATCGCCTTTGCCGCCGCGCACCTTTTTCGAAACCTGCTCGCTTGACCACTCGCGAGCGTCCGCGCCGTCCACTTCCAAAATGCGATCGCCATAGCGCAGGCCGAGCCGTCCCGCCGGTGTGTCTTCAACCGCGGACTGGATGTACACGCCGTCCCGATGCTGGACGATGGTTACGCCAATACCGAAAAACTTCGAATCCTGATCTTCTCTAAGCTTCTTGAATTCGTTGTAAGGGAAATACATTGAGTGGGGATCAAGGGTGGAAAGCATTCCCTGGATCGCAGCCTGAGTGGCCTTCTCATGAGTCTATGTCACCGGCGTATTCCACTGAGATGGCCGCGATGGCTTCGTTGTAGTCCTTCTCAATGTCGCCCGCCGCAGCGTAAGAAACAGCGCCACCGGTTGGCACACTGTGGCGGAATCGCCGCGATCGGCCGATCGTACCGCCGACAACGGCGGCGATCAGAACGAGTGCACTCGCAATGAGCATGAATCGCCTGGTCATATTTGATTTCCCAGCCCTTACCTAACAGGCGGCCCCTCCCGGCCACCGGAGCAATATTAACACAAGCGGCTTTTTCCTCAGAAAGGCGCAAGGTCTTTGCTGTGGTATATTCGCGGCAATAGGATGACGCTTTCACTGTCAATCGTTGTTCCCGCATATAACGAAGGTGCCCGCCTCGGCAAATCGCTGCGCGCGATAGTTACTTATCTAAACGAATATGCCCCGCAGTCGGAATTGATCGTAGTGGATGACGGATCGACTGATGAAACCGAAAACATCGCCCGAACAGAACTAGCCGACTCGAACAAAGTCCTCACTTCAGTCATAAGTTACAAATCCAATCTGGGCAAAGGACGCGCGGTCAGACTTGGTCTGCTCGCTTCCCGAAGTGAAATTGCCCTGTTCACGGATGCCGACCTTTCTACCCCGATCACAGAAACCCCCAAACTCGTCGATCCAATCCTGCGCGGCGAATGCGATCTCGCGTTCGGCTCGCGGGCGCTTGACCGAAGTTTGATTGGCGTTCATCAACCGTGGCGTCGCGAACAGGGCGGCCGCGTCTTTAACCTCGCCGTGCGTCTCGCAACAGGTCTTCCCTTCTGGGACACACAATGTGGCTTCAAGGCTTTTCGCATGAGTACCTGTCGCCCGCTCGTTGAGGGAGCCACAATCGATCGTTTCGGTTTTGATGTTGAATTACTCTTCGTCGCGCATCGCGCCGGCTTACGGCTTAAGGAAATTCCGGTGCGCTGGGATCATGCTGAAGGAAGCAAGGTCAACGTTGCCAGTGATAGCTTTAAGATGCTCAGCGAAGTGGGCCGTATTCGCCAACAAGCGCGCCGCGGCGTTTACGAGCGCGCTATTAAGGCGGTGCACGAAACTCAGACGTAACGCAAGTGGCAGTTCAGTCCTGGGTCTTTGAACTTTGAGCTTTGTACTTCGTACTTTGAGGTAAGACCGAGAGCCAAGTTCAAAACACCAAGCTCAAAGATCAAAGTACCAAGCACTAAGTTCAAAAACCAGAAGCCAAAGGCCAAATAAAAAACAATGACCACACGCCTTAACGTCAACATCGATCATGTCGCCACCGTCCGGCAGGCGCGACGAGCGCCCGAGCCCAGTGTCGTAGCCGCAGCGATGCTGTGTGAACAAGCGGGAGCTGATGGCATTACTGTTCACCTGCGCGGCGATCGGCGTCACATTCAGGACGCGGACCTGGTGGCGCTACGAGCAAGCGTGACGACTTATCTGAATCTGGAAATGGCGGCAAACGAGGAGATGTTAAAGATCGCGCTGGAGGTGAGGCCTGACGCGGTTTCACTCGTTCCGGAGAGTGCGAACGAAATAACCACCGAAGGCGGTCTCGATGTGATCGGAAACCTGGCGATTGTGCGCGCCGCTGTCGCTCGTTTGCGACAGGCCGGAATACTTGCAAGCCTTTTCATCGATCCGGATCCAAAGCAGATAGAGGCAGCGCATGAAGTAAGTGCTCAGCAAATCGAGTTTTTGCACTGCGCCTTACGCCGAAGCTACTCTGGGCAGCAGCGGCTTTCATGGCGAGGGCGCGTTGCGTGTGGGACAGGAATTAAGGCGGTTGCGGGAAGGAGCTGCGCTTGGTACCCAGTACGGATTGTTAATCGCCGCTGGTCATGGACTAACTTATCGAAATGTTGGCGCCCTCGCGGCGTTACCGGAAGTTGCGGAATTCAATATTGGCCACAACATTATTGCCCGCTCAGTTTTTATTGGGTTGGAACGCGCGGTAACGGAAATGCGCGATGCGATCAGGGCAGGAGGCAACTGTTGAATCCTTTGGAGTGCGGTGACCTGTCACCGCTTTGGTCTTGGGCGGCTTGACGCCCAAACCTTTCATCACTTCAGTCAATCGTGGTCGCGACAAGTCGCGACCGGCAAAAAGCGGTGACGGGTCACCGCACTCCAAAGAAAATCAGTTTTCGAGGCGCCGCCGGCAGGTTGCAGATCGAACAACCGAACGCTCCAGTTTGGCTCGCGCTTGTTCGAAGTCTTCTTCGGTTCCACTCCACGCAGTCAACTGTTTCTCAACGTGCTCACGCGCCAGACGCGCGTCGCGCAGCGTCAATCTCTTCAGGGCGTTCCGCAATCTCAGCCAACACCGAAACCACGTCGTCTTTAACTTCGATGAAGCCGCCGGACACGTGCAGTTGAAGAGTTTTGCCGCCACTTGTATAGGAAAGCACGCCGGTCTGTAACTGTGAGATAAGCGGAGTATGCCCCGGCAATATGCCCAGTTCGCCACCCAAACCGGGGGCGACCACCGACTCAACCGACTCAGAAAGTACGCGGCGCTCGGGTGTCACTACTTCAAGTTGGAGTGTAGCCATATGAAATAAGGATGAAGGATGAGGGATGAAGGATGAAGAAGAAGTAGAGCTTCATCCTTCATCCTTCCGCCTTCATCCTTGTGTTACTGCGCGATCGTTGTTCCTTTTTGCACAGCTTCTTCGATTGTACCGACCATGTAGAAGGCTTGCTCCGGCAAGTCGTCGTGCTTGCCGTCAACGATTTCGCGGAAGCCTTTGATCGTGTCCTCCAGCTTTACGTATTTTCCTTCCAGGCCGGTGAACTGAGCAGCCACGAAGAACGGTTGCGAGAAGAACCTCTGAACTTTGCGCGCGCGCGAAACGATCAGTTTGTCTTCATCAGACAACTCGTCGAGACCGAGAATCGCGATGATGTCCTGCAAATCTTTGTAACGCTGCAACACGCGCTTAACGTCCTGCGCCGTGTTGTAGTGCTCTTCACCGATGATGCGCGGATCGAGGATGCGCGAAGATGACGTCAGCGGATCGACCGCCGGATAAATTCCCAGCTCAACGATCTGGCGCGAAAGCGCGGTCACCGCATCGAGGTGCGCAAAGGTAGTTGCCGGGGCCGGATCGGTGTAGTCGTCCGCCGGTACATAAACCGCCTGAATAGAAGTAATCGATCCGGTCTTCGTAGAGGTGATGCGTTCCTGCATCTCGCCCATCTCCGACGCAAGGTTCGGTTGATAACCCACCGCGGAAGGCATGCGGCCAAGCAGCGCCGACACTTCAGAGCCGGCTTGCGTGAAACGGAAAATGTTGTCGATGAACAGCAGCACATCAAGACCTTTGTCGCGGAAATACTCGGCAACCGTTAGCCCCGACAGCGCCACGCGCAGACGCGCTCCTGGCGGCTCGGTCATCTGTCCGTAGATGAGCGCCACCTTCGATTGTCCCAGCGCTTCCATGTCCACCTTCGTCATATCAAACTCGCCGGTGTCCTTGAAGTGTTGATTAAAGTTATCGCCAAACTGTATGACCTGCGACTCAACCATTTCTCGCAGCAAGTCGTTGCCTTCGCGCGTTCGTTCGCCAACGCCGGCAAAGACGGAGAAACCCGAACGGGCTTTCGCGATGTTATTGATCAACTCCATCACGATTACTGTCTTACCCACTCCAGCTCCACCAAACAGCCCAATCTTGCCGCCGCGTACGAACGGCTGAATCAAATCGATGACCTTGATGCCGGTTTCAAACATCTGCAGTTCAGTCGACTGCTCTTCAAACGTCAGGGCATGACGGTGAATCGGATACCGCTCGGTGTGTTTCACATCGCCCAGGTTGTCAACCGGTTGCCCAATAACGTTAAGCACGCGCCCGAGAGTTCCTTCACCGACCGGCATCGTTATCGGTCCTCCGGTGTCGATCGCCATCATGCCGCGCACCATACCGTCCGTAGGTAACATGGAGACGGTCCGGACTCGGCCCTCGCCAAGGTGCTGTTGAACTTCCGCTATCAGATCGATTGGTGTCGGGACATCAAAGCCCTCGGAGACGATGCGAAGCGCCTGATAGATAGGCGGCAGTTGCTTGGCCGGAAACTCGACGTCTACTACCGGACCGATAATCTGCACCACGCGGCCGGTTGCGCCGACCGTAGGGGTGGTACTTGTGCTGGACGTAGCCATACTTTCTTTCTGCTCCTCTTTGCTGCCTATGAAGGCGAAAAAACCGGAAGGATAAAAGCCAGTCAAGATACCACAAGGGCGAAAGTTGCGCCAAACCGGTCAAGTGATTTGCTGGGACCGCGGGCGTCCCGCCCGCAATGAGCGCAAAGCGCGAACAGAACAGATTCCGGAACTCTTCTAAAAACCTGCGCGCCCACGGCGCGTTGCGGGCGGGACGCCCGCGGTCCCAGCAAATCACTTGATGGTTGTACGAAATCCTCAGTATTGTTAGCATGAGCCAGTGAGTTGCGAGTCGCCCAACCTAACTCAGCAATGTGTTGATACCCTATTTTTCTGTGCAGCCATCAGGTGCAAACGAGCATCTACTGATACGATTGATTAGATATCATCTGCGCGGTACCTTTTGTCCTTCCGAACGGGCATTCAGTTTTCGCCAGCAGTTTCCCAACATTACAGGAGATTTAGCAGTGAAGAATTGTCGTTTTCCCTCCCATGCGTCACGAACCAATGGACTGTTCAGAAGAGTAACCGGGATACGAGCGGCGCTGATCTTAGCGCTCGTTGCCTCGCTTTCGAGTCTGCCGTTTTATGTGCTGGCGCAGGACGACTCCGCACCCGTAAAGGCAAGAGCGTCGGCTAACTATCGCCCAGCTCCAGAAGCCGGTCTATTCGTAATTGCACGAGGGCCGGATGGTAAAACAGAGTGCAGACAAGCTACGACGGACGAGGCTCGCGCGATGAGAGCTGGATCAGTTAACCAGGAACTTCATCAAATCAATCACCTCAAGACTAATGCCCCCGAATCGAACGCACCTGAATCCGCGACCGGATTAACGATTATTCTCCGCGCAACGGCTCAGCTCGACACAAACCCCACAGCCAAGCAGGCTTTCATCGCGGCCGCCGCACAATGGGAAGCAGTTATCAAAGACCCAATCACGATCAACCTTGACGTCGACTTCGGAACCACCTTCTTCGGTACGGCTTTTCCCAATTCTAATATCCTGGGACAAACCGAGACGCAGCTTCTCTTTAGCACCGGAAATTATCCCGAAGTACGCCAGAAGCTCGTCAATCGTGCCACCGGCTCAGAAGGCACACTCTACTCCGCATTGCCGGGCGGGACGGTTCCCAGCGACATCGGCAGCGTAGATACACTCTTGCTGGCAACTCCGCTTATGCGAGCTCTGGCTTTACTACAACCAATTGCAGACGACAATGAGCAAGGGGCCCGAGCCAGATCGGACCGGCGCCACGCATCGGGTTCAACTCAAATTTCGGGTTCGACTTCGATCCCAGCAATGGCATTGCTTCGAATCTGACGGACTTTGACGCCGTCGCCGTCCACGAGATGGGCCACGCACTCGGATTCAATTCACTTGTCGGCGATCGGGAGCAAACACCGACAAATCCTCTTGCGCTTACTGTCTGGGATATTTTCCGCTTCCGGCCCGGTACCGCGAACCTCAACAACTTCAGCACGGTACAGCGAATCCTTTCCTCCGGCGGCTTGCAGGTTCATTTTGCTGGTGGGCCAGAATTGGGACTCTCTACCGGCAGACCCTCGGAGCCGGTCGGCGGTGATGGAAATCAGGGCAGCCATTGGAAGGCGGATGAACAAAGCGGGACCTTTATCGGTGTCATGGATCCGACAATCCGCACCGGCCAGCGCTATACGATGACGGACAATGATCGAGGGGCGATCGACGCGTTCGGCTTTACCATCAGCGCGACCACTGCTCCCCCAACAACAACTTCGCCAATGCGCAAGTCATTAGCGGGAGCCCAGGAACCGTTAACGGCAGCAATGCCTTCGCGACCAAAGAACCGGGCGAACCAACCAATCCAGATCCGTTGGTGTCCTTTGGTGCCAAGTCTGTCTGGTTCGACTGGACAGCAACGGGAACAGGCCAAGCAACATTCGATACCAATGGAAGCAACTTCGATACAATTCTGGCCGCCTACACCGGCTCAGCCGTCAACGCGCTAGCTCTTCTCGCTTCCAACGACGACATCGCGACGTTCGATGATCCACCCAACGTTCAAAGCCTGATAACCTTCCCCGTAACGGCAGGTACCACTTACCATATCCAGGTTGATGGATTCTACGGCGATCAGGGCAGCATCATCCTTCACTGGACGGGGCCAGGCACGCCAGCACCAGCCAACACAGTTCAGTTCAGTGCTACCACGGCAAGCATTAATGAGACTGACACTTCCCCACTAATATTCTTGTCACCCGCACTGGTGACACGACGCAGGCGGCGACCGTCAACTACGCGACCAGCGATGTTGATGCCAGCGAGCGGAGGGATTATGAGACTGCGATCGGCACCTTGCATTTCGCCGCCGGTGAAACTTCGGCAACTATCCCGATCTTTGCCGTTAACGACTCGTTTGGCGAGACTGCTGAGAAGTTTAAGATCAATCTGAGTAGTGCTAATGGATGCACGATCGCTTCGCCAGTCGCGATGGTCATTACGATAAACAGCGACGAAGCCGTTAACGGGCCTAACCCAGTTAATAACGCCAGCTTCAATAATGCCTTCTTTGTGCGACAGCACTACCTCGACTTCCTCAACCGCACGCCAGACAGCGGCGGACTGAATTTCTGGACGAATCAGCTTAATGAATGCGAGAGCGTACCCTTGCCGGGCGGCTTCACAGACGCGCAGCAGTGTCGTGAGACTCGCCGCATCAATGTCTCGGCAGCCTTCTTCCTGTCTATTGAGTTTCAGCAGACGGGCTACCTGGTTGAGCGCCTCTACAAAGTGGCTTACGGCGATTTCCGTGGGGACCTCTACTCTCGGCGGCAATCACACACTCTTCGTTCCAATCGTGCGACTTAACGAATTCCTGTCAGATACTCAGGCCATGGGAAAAGGCGTGGTCATCGGCGCGCCGGGAGCGGATCAGTTATTGGAGAGCAACAAGCAGGCGGTGATAGCAGATTTCGTTCAGCGCTCTCGATTCACTACACAATACCCTGGCGGGATGACATCGGCGGCATTTGTTGACGCGCTCAATGCAAATGCCTCAAACGCCGGCACCCAGGTGTTATCTCCATCAGAGCGCCAGCAACTAATTAATGAGCTGGATTCACAAAGCAAGACGCGAGCGCAAGTGCTGCGAGCGATCGCTGAAGACTCCGATCTCTTCGCCGCCGAGAAAAACCGGGCTTTCGTGTTGACTCAGTTCATCGGCTACCTGCGGCGGAACCCGAACGATATGCCTGACTCAGACTATACCGGCTACGATTTTTGGCTCGGTAAGTTGAATCAATTCAACGGCAACTTCGTGAACGCTGAGATGGTCAAAGCTTTCATCGTCTCCGGTGAGTATCAAGGACGCTTTGGACCGTGATCTGGAATCTGAGATTTGAGATCTCAAATTAAAGCGGCCGCCGCCCTCCTAAAAAGCGGCTGGCGATTACGGATTAGCTGGGGGCGGGGTAACGCGGAACCGATCTTCGCCGGAAGAATTGCACGTCATCTCAATCACACGATAACGCTTGCGAAGCTGCGCGAGTTCCTTTGCCTGACGCTCCAGCTGCTGCTGGTAATCATCCGGCGGATTACCCCAGCACCCGATCAGCTGATAAAGGCGAATCTCTGTTCCTTTGGCGTCAACTAATTTGCCTTTGCGGCAGCGCGCTCGCAGCGCCTTTAGTTTTTGCGCGACCGTTACCGTAACAACCTTGCCACCGGGTTTCGCAGCCTGGGAGGAGACAACGTCAGTTGCCTGGATTCCGGGCGGCATACAAGCATCAGTGTTGGCGGTGCAGGCTGACGCGGCAGGCGAAGGCGACAACGGCGACAACGCCGCCAGGAAAACTGCACCCGCGAGAAAAAGTATTGCCATTGCTTAGAGTTTCTCTTCCGGATCAATCCGGATCTTCATCCGCTGCAGCACCTGCACGTCTTCGTCAGTTAGTTCGAGACTTGTTTCTCCGTTTCCTTCACCTTCGCCTGCGTGTGGCCGTAAGCCGATTTCGAGTCTGAGCGTCAATTCCATCTCATAACCGGCATCGCGCAGCCGCTCAATCGCCTCGGCAACTCGTGGCGAATTCTCAACCGACTCGTTAATCGCGGTGCCAATGTCGCGAACAATTTCTTTTGCTTCGTCGTCTATTTCCAAACCACGCGCCTCGGTTCCCAACTCCCGGATCTTGAGAACTCCACAACAGCTATCTGCTAATCTCATCACCCATGCTACGCGAGCGTCCTGCGGAGGGTCAACCGTCAACTTTGTCGCCTGAAATGATTTAGCACTCAGTGAAAGACGCTTGAAATCGCGTTCGCTGTCAATTACTCTAAGACCTCCGTTAGCCATTGTTCGCCCCTGAAGGAAACTATTCGACGGCAAGGGTTTGTTAGACTCTCCGCCCCGCAAACATTTTATGTACAACACAATCGGGATACTAACTGGGGGTGGTGATGCCCCGGGCCTGAACGCTGTCATTCGAGCCGCCGTAACCACGGCAACCGGACAATATGGGCTTAAGGTGATCGGAATCGAAGACGGGTTCGAAGGTTTGCTGGGCGAGACCCACGCTCGCCCGCTGGCAGCTTCCGATGTTCGTGGTTTATTGCCTCGAGGCGGCACAATTCTGGGTACACGAAATCGCGGTCGATTTGTCGAGCACCACTGCAGAGGGCACTCCTACAAAACGGTTGGAAATCTACGACGAGGCCGTCGCGAATCTTAATCGCCTGGGAATCGATGCCCTGGTCGTGCTGGGTGGCGAGGGAACGCTGGAGATCGCTGCGGACTTTGACAAGCTCGGCATTCCCGTCGTCGGTGTTCCCAAAACTATCGACAACGACCTGGCCTGCACGGAACTAACGTTTGGCTTCATCACGGCGATGGATTTCGCGACCGATGCGCTCGATCGCCTGCACACTACTGCTGAGTCGCATGAACGCGTCATGATCCTGGAAGTGATGGGCCGAAATACCGGATGGATTGCGTTGCACTCAGGCATCGCCGGCGGCGCGGACGTAATTCTTATTCCGGAAATTCCCTTCACCATGCAGTCAGTCGCTGACAGAATACGCGCGCGGGATGCGGCCGGATCAAATTTCAGCATTGTCGTTGCCGCTGAGGGAGCGATTGAAACCGGTCACGATCTGATTTACCAGGACAAGGGCGACCCTCATCATGCCCCACGTCTTGGCGGCATCGGTGCTTATTGCCGGTACGAGCTCGAGCAGCTCACCGGCAAGGAAACTCGCTGCGTAGTGCTCGGACACCTGCAAAGAGGTGGCCGCCCCAATGCTTTTGATCGTATGCTGGCCACGAACTACGGATCGTGCGCGGTGCGCGCCCTCGTCGAAGGGAAACGCGGAGTGATGGTGGCGCTGCAGGCGGGTGACGTCATCACCGTCCCCATCAGCGAGGCAATCGCTAATATCAAGACTGTGCCGGCAAACGGCCAGCTGGTGCGCACCGCTCGCGACACGGGGATTTCCTTTGGCGCGCCCGATGAAGCCCGGTATCATCGTCAACCGTAAACGAAGGCGCCGGCTCGGAAATGAAAGTGAGCAAGTAATTGTCTGCAGACATTAAAGAAAACTTCAGTTACAACTCGACCAGCTGGAATCAGAGTTACGCGTACACCTGCCCAAGGAGATCAAGCGCGCGCTCGAGTTTGGCGACCTGCGTGAGAATTCCGAGTATCGGGCGGCGCTCGACCGGCAAAATGTCGTCAAAGCGCGCATCGTGGAACTGCGTCAAAGAATAAGCGAGATTTCGTCCATAGATCTTACGAAAATCTCGCGCGATAAAGCAGGCTACGGTTCAACGCTGGTCTTGTACGACTCTGAAAAGGACGAAGAAGTGACCTATCGCCTGGTGACTTCGGAAGAGAGCGATCCGCAGGGAGGCTTGATCTCAACTACTTCACCAGTCGGGAAGAGTTTGATGGGTAAGGAAGAAGGCGACGAAGTGGTGGTGCGCACTCCCGCCGGCGCGCGCAACTTCGAGATAAGGCAATTGATTACCATTCACGATCAGATTGGTGACAAGGCATGATTTCGAATCTTACACCAAATCACCAGGCCCTAAAATGTGAGCGCCAAAAGGCTGTAAACTAACAAAACTTTTCGGCATAATATCGTAGAGGAGAATTCAAACAGAAGATGTTTGTTGGTGCTATCGGCCGCGGGGCGCAAAGAATCATCGACGCGATGGTACGCTGGCTCGCCTACGGCCATATCAATCCCAACATCCTGACCGTCATCGGCGTCGCCATCAACGTCGGCTCGGGTTTGCTTTTCGGTTACGGCTACTTTTTCTGGGCCGGCATTGTCCTGATTGTTGCCAACCTCTTTGACATGCTGGACGGGCAAGTCGCCAGGCTTTCCGGACGAGTCACGCGTTTTGGCGGCTTTTTGGATTCCTCACTGGATCGGCTATCCGACATGGTGGTTTTTGTCGGATTAATGGTCTTTTATGCCCGCGACACGCAGTTTCACTTCCACCCTTAACGTTTTTCTCGCCGGCGCAGGACTAATGGGTTCAGTTATGGTAAGCTACGCGAGCGCCCGGGCCGAGAGTCTTATTGAGAAGTGTGATGTGGGCTTTCTGAAACGGCCCGAACGCGTGGTTCTTTTTATCATTGGCGCTTTAAGCACTCATCCGGGTTCGACAAACTTCTTCGCTAATCGAATGCCGGCAGTTCTGTGGGTACTTGCGGTGGGCTCTTACTGACCTTCGCGCACCGCATGTATCACACCTGGTATGAGCTGACTAAGCGTAAAGACTGAATCAAAAAAGAAGGAACAACCCCGCTATCGCTGCATCTAATCCCGGGCCTGAACGCCGTACTGAACAGCCCGTGAGTGTCGGACACTGATAAACACAAACACGGTTGGGCCAAACCCGACGACATGTGATCAAAGGCTGCTTTTAGTATCTGAGGTTAAAAACAACGTGACGATATGTCCCTGCTGTGGTTTTAAGTCTGCCAACTCTGCCAGTGGTGTTTATAGTGACGCTTGCCTGTCTTGTGGCGCGCACTCCGTCGGCGAACCATTGCCCCGACCCGAACACGAACTGCCTTCTTACGGACGCTCGCTGCTGCTCGCTGTCACCGGTGCGCTTACGGTCCTGGTATTTCTTAGCCAAACCATCGTCGCTTTAATGCAGGACTGCAACACGAGCGGCAACGTCTCCGTTAGCGCTCTCTTCGATGATTCCCTTCGATTTCTGGTCCTGGCTCGCTGCAGTCTGAAACCGCCGCCTGGCGTTTGAAGTGGGCTGGTAATCCCGTTGATCGCTCCTGGTCGTTTTCGGAAGTCGCCGAGATCTATCGCTCGATCAAACAGTCGCCGGCTAGTTTCTGCGGCCTGCGCTATGCACGCAAAGGCTACTTCGCTTCAGCATTGGTTCCGCTGTTGATCTTGATACTGATTGGGATCACCGTACCAGCGCGTTTGCGCCACCGGCAATGGGCCATCGAAGCAAAAGATTACCCATCCATCCGCAGGATCGATCGCGCTTTCGACGAGTATCGACAGCTGGTGGGTTCTCTTCCCGGCGAACCGAAGGATCTGCTCAAGCGGCTGCCGGATAAAGATGGCTCAATCGCCGAAGCCTTGCGGAATCTTGATACCGTCCAACTACAAACCCTCCGCCGATTTGGCCGCAGTGCCAAACACGCAACCCCGACAATTGAGAGGCGCCGTCATTCGCAATGCTTCCATGAGCACGGCCGATGATTCGCCCAGTGAACGGCTCTCGTTCACAAACTATGAACTTCCCTTGCCGGGCCCGGATAAACTCATGGGCACCGAGGATGATCTGGTTATTATCGACGGCGTGATCTATAAAAGCATCTGAGGCTCCGCACCACGGGGTTGCCGGCACCACTACTGCCAAGCGAACTCGATAGCTATTACGGACTAACGTTGGTTTCTGCATCAGAACGACGCCCTGTATACTCTGCAGGGCGTCGTTGTTTGCGGAAGTGATGAGTGATGAGTGATGAGTAATGAGTGATCGGCATAGGCGATCTAATCGACCGGCGTTGATCGACTGCCGATCACTCATCACTCATCACTCATTACTCATTACTCAGTACTCAGTACTCATCACTGTTGAAGAAAACATGTTCAGCAAGATCCTGATTGCTAACCGCGGCGAGATTGCGGTGCGAATAATTCGCGCCTGCCGCGACCTTGGTATTTCTCCAGTTGCCGTTTATTCGGAAGCCGATGCAGCGTCCGTTCACGTCGGACTTTGCGATGAAGCAGTTTGCATTGGCCCAGCGCCTTCGCTCGAGAGTTATCTGCACATTCCCGCCATCCTCGCGGCGGCAAAGTCGACAAACTCAGAAGCGATCCATCCCGGCTACGGCTTCCTCGCTGAGAACGCAGATTTCGCACGCGCGGTAACGGAAGCGGGCCTCAAGTTTATCGGTCCAGGCGCGGAGGCGATGGAGATCATGGGTTCGAAGACCAGCGCGCGACGTGCTGCAGTCGAGGCCGGAGTGCCTATCGTCCCCGGCACAGTTGAACCTTTGAATTCGCTTGACGAGGCGCAAAACTCTAGCGGAACAGTTTGGTTATCCCGTGATGCTCAGCTTCCGCCGGCGGCGGCGGCAAGGGCATGCGACTCGGTCGCCTCATCGGCAGAGTTGCAGTCAGGTTTTGAAAGCGCACGATCCGAGGCGGCATCGGCCTTTGGCGATTCCTCAGTCTATCTGGAAAAGGCAATCGCGCGCCCGCGGCACATTGAGATACAGGTCTTCGCCGATAGCCAGGGCAACGTCGTGCATCTTGGCGAACGTGAGTGCTCGATTCAGCGACGTCACCAAAAAGTGATTGAAGAGTGTCCCTCGCCAATCAACGATTCGCGGCTGCGTGAAACGATGGGTGCGGCCGCAGTGAAGCTCGCGCGCGCGGTTAACTATGTGGGAGCGGGAACGGTCGAGTTTCTGGTCGCCGACGAAACTCGCGATTTCTATTTTCTGGAGATGAACACTCGACTCCAGGTTGAGCACCCGGTCACCGAACTCGTCACCGGGATCGATCTGGTTCGTGAGCAAATCACAGTCGCCGCCGGCGCGCCGCTTAGTTTTAGTCAGGAAGAGATTCGCTGGTCTGGTCATGCCATCGAGTGTCGCGTTTACGCCGAGGATCCGGAGAACAACTTCTTTCCCTCGCCGGGAAAGATTAGTTATTTGCAAGTTCCGTTTGGGCCGGGAATACGCGACGACAGCGGCGTCGAACTAAACTCCCGAGGTGTCAATCTACTACGATCCGCTGATTTCGAAACTCGCAGCCTGGGGGCGAAGTCGAGACGAGAGCGATTGATCGACTTCGCCGTGCGCTGGACGAGTATGAAGTGGGCGGCATCAGGACCACGCTTCCCTTCTTCCGCGAGATTGTCCGCGACGAGGAATTCAAATCTGCCAGGCTCGATACAGGATTTATCGCTCGTTTCAACGAACGTCGCGCCGCCACGAAGGATGAAAGCAGCACTGAAGAAATCGCGCCGGGACATCGCCGTCATTGCGGCAGCGATTCATCACGCGAAGTTGCAAAGAGAGGCGAATTACAAAAACGGGCCTCGGGAGACCGAGAATCGCTGGAAGCTGTCCAGCCGCGCGGCGTTGCATGAAGCGCAGGATGCCATCAACCTTGGTCGCAAGCGGCGGGATTGAATGGGGCAATAGTCCGTAGCCCCATGTCTACTTTCTGATGAAACTGAAAGCTCAACTATCGGGAAAGGAACACGAGGTTTCGCTTAGTCTCGCCGGCCGACACCGTCGACGTTGCAGTGGACGATCGGCATTACGATTTGCAGGTTCACGAACTGGCGTCGGGCGAGTATTTGCTGATCGACGGATCGAACATTTACAAGTGCCGGGTTTCCGGGCACAGCGGTTCCTCACCGCCGGTCAGTCGTTTGCGGTAGTTCTGCGCGGGTCGGACCTACGAGGTCGCATTGGTTGATCCCAAGCGACTGCGCAGCGGCCAAGCGCCGGCGCCCACCACACCGGGGCAGCTGAAATTGTTTCGCCGATGCCCGGCAAGATCGTAAGAGTGCTGGTCCAACCCGGCGACAAAGGTCGAGGCCGGCGCCGGAATCATCGTTGTCGAAGCGATGAAGATGCAGAACGAAATGAAAGCGCCGAAGGCGGCGATGGTTGTTTCCATTAATGCCGAACAGGGCGCAACGGTAAATGCCGGCGATGTTTTGGCGGTGGTTGAATAATAACGCTGATCGATGAATGATGAACGATGAACAGTAAAGCCAGCCTTATGAAAAGCGAACGCGATGAAGGCCTCGATTCATCGATCATCGTTCCGCATTCATCGTTACGTATTCTGCTCTGGGACATCGACGGGACATTAATTCACTCCTTGCGACGCGGGGCCTTCAAAGATTACACAGTCCCGATGCTTGAAGAGGTGTTTGGCACTGCCGGACGTTTACCGAAATGATTGTTTCCGGAATGACTGACCTGCAGATTGTGGCAGAGGCTCTCAAGCATGAAGGGTTCACGCATGAGGACATCTTTGAGCCGAGTGGATCATCTGCGCGAGAGTTACATGACAGCGATGCGGCAGGCGACCAGCAACGGTGAGCAGTTTTTGAAGTCTTACCCGGTGTGCGGGAAACGCTGCAAGCTGTTCATGAACATCCTCGCTATCGTTCGGCGCTGGTAACCGGGAATATCGAGCAAGCGGCTTACTTGAAAATGGAGCTGGTTGGTCTCTCGGAATTCTTTGACTTGCCTGGCGCCTTTGGCGATGAGTCTCACGATCGCCGCGATTTGCCCGCGCTCGCGTCATGAGCGCATCCGGAAACACCTGCAACTCGATCTCGCAAAGGAGCAGTTCATCGTCATTGGCGACACGCCCAACGACATCGATTGCGCCAAACACTTCGGCATGCGCTCACTCGCAGTCGGCACCGGTCGTCTTTACGGCAGAGACGATCTGATCGCGTGCGACCCCGATGCGCTACTGCCCGATCTATCTAACCTGGAACTGGTAATGCGAACGCTTGCTGGCCTCTAAGCTATCAAGACTCGCTTTTAGGTAAATTTCGGGTAAACGCCGGCCCCGGCGAAAAATATTGATTGACTCTGCCGGAGTTAGGTTTCAAACTCCTGTCAGGTTGGATCCTTCCTCATCGGAACTTCGCAGTATGTATGAGAAGTTCAAAGAGCTGGACGGCACACACCCTGGCGAGAAGTTAGTCCTGATGGTTTTATTGACTATCGTGCTCGCTACCGGCAGAAGGGCCGTGTCCTTTATTTCAATTTCCCGCTCGCCGAGGAGATGGAACTGATCCCCGCCGACCATCCGCATATCCTTAACAAAGACCTCGAACAAGCCATACTCGAAACTTTCTCGCTTCAAATCATCAATGAATATGATCTGAAGCTGGGAAGAAATACTCCACCGAAACGATGAAAGCCGGGTCGCTATATGGCTACTCGTTATCTGCAAACCCAGCACCGCAATAAGCAGGGTAAGACTTCCGGAGATGGTAGAAGCATCTGGAATGGTTACTTGCAAACCAGCAACCTGATCTTTGACGTCTCAAGCCGAGGAACCGGGGCCACTATTTTGAGTCCGGGCGCACAAAAGTCAGACGGAGCAGTCCAGACTGGCGATGAAAGCTACGGTTACTCATCAGGCCTGGCGGACTTAGACGAGATGCTCGGCGGCGCCGTGATGTCCAGGAGATCTTCTACCGCCAGGGTATTCCTACCGAACGTTGTCTGGCTGTAATTGGCTTTTCAGATCGGAGTGCGATTGGAGTCGAAGCGCGCCTAATCTAATTCGACCAGCGCACATTTTCCGTTATCTCAAACAGGGCCGGCACACAGAACTCAAGGCGTCGGTAGATTACTTCATCAAGAGGCAAGTTGAAAACGGTTTCTGGCAGATACCAGCTGACGAGAACGCAAAATACGATCAGGCCCTCGACTACCTTGCGCGCGCCTACGGAAAGATGGCCGCCGTGCTCGAGGAGGAATACATCTTCAACTGGTTGGCGTGGGATGGCGACAACATGCTGGCGAGCGGCGCTATCCTCGACTATGGATCCGTCCGGCAGTTTGCCGCCAAGCACGATAAATATCGCTTCAAGGATGTCGACCGTTACTCGGCTTCGCTCACTGAGCAACGAAGCTGGGCGCGCCTGATTGTGCAAACCTTTGCTCAGGCCATGGCTTTCGTTTGTTCCGGTGAGAAGCAGAACCTGCGTGCAGTTCAAAGATGCTGGTTGTCTGAAGGCGTTTGATACTGCCTTCGAGGACGAAAGTAATTATCAGATCCTTTGGAGAATAGGTTTCACTGCCGAACAAATAGACCAGCTAATGCAAACCGCACCTAAAGAGATCAAAGAATTTCACAGATCTTTAACCTACTTCGAAGATCTTAAAGTGTCCAAAGGTATTGAAAAACTCCCGGACGGCTTTACCCATAAACCCGTGTTTCTCATCCGCAGCCTGCTAAGGCAATTGCCTGCCCTACTATGTGGCTCAAACGCTGAACCGCGTGGATGATGAAAGTGCTTACATGCCCGACGATTTGTTCTTGCGCGTCATGGCCGCTTCTTACGTAGGAAAGAGAGATTTGCAATTGACCCCCTCGCGCTGCGCCCACGTGAAGAACTTTCAGCAGTGTTACCTGCGACTGATTGCCGCGTTGGGTGAGCCGATTGACGAGTCGTTGAAAACACTGCAGGAGAGATCGGCGATCATCAACCACCGGCATCGTCTAACGGGAGACGCACTGGTGTATATAATTGAAGAGGTGATTGCCATCACCGGCAAGATTAATGTTCATGGATTGCAAGAGGCGCTCGATGCCTTTATCGATTCGCAGGTCCTGGTTCCGGGGAGATGGCAACCGGTCGCGCCCGAGCAACTCAAGCCGAAGAACCTCAAAAGCCGTCTACTCGTTACGATTCAGGAGAATCTCGAGGAGTACAAGGAATCCATCTGAATCAGGATTCCTTAGATTTGCGTACTGCAGTTTCAAAGCAGAGAAGCTCCCGCAACTCGGTATCAGTTGCGAACCACCAGGACACGCCAGTCGCTATCATCAGGAGTCCCATGGCTATGATCGAAAACCTGGCCATGAAAGGCTCAGATGTAACCGTTACCGGCTCCTTTAATGAGAGCGAACAAAATCAGCAAGGCATTGATAAACCAGCCTCGACAAATCCGAATTTTGCTGCGGCGAAAATGAAAATCCTCAATCAAATCGTGATATTGAGAGAGTATAAACATTGGTTCTAATCATGTCATATTTATGCTTGCTCTTCAGTGCTTGGCGACGTAACCAATTTCCGGGCCATTTGAATAACAGATATCCGAGCATTCGTATTGAATGACGCCGAGCAGATAGATAATCGATAGACCAGGAATTAAAGCAGCGGCGCTTCCCAGTGAAGATAACCCACCAAGCCTGGTGGAACAAAAAGACGAGTCTCCAGTGAGGCAATAGAATAACACCAGGACGAAAATCGCTGCTCCAGTACCTATAACCACTAACTCGGCATATAAAGTTGTTGTGTGCTCATTTTCAACCTACCTCCTATTGCCAAACACGAATTCGGTCGCAGGAAACAACTAGCGGCGTCACCAGGTTGTCGAATGGAACCAGGTTATTACGCTACGCTGAATTAGATATTTGTGACTGAAAAGCCTGCTCGTTGTTTGTCCGCACGGTCCGACAGATCTAAAGCGAATGAAACTCAGCGTTGCAGGATTATCAGAGGCTGGAACGAAAGGAAGCGAGAACCGGAAGCGAGAGTCGCAGGCCCTGAGGATCCAGCCCGTTAGTTGCGAGGTGGGCCTACGATATTACAGGCGCCAGACAGCCGTCAATGTCAATCTGTAATCAATTCAAACTATGAATCATGAAACTCAGTACGCATTCAACACCTTCAACCGCTAAACGAATTGGGCCACACCGGGCCGATAACGCGCGGTTCTCTTATCCTGCGTTCCAGGCACCTACCGCGCAACCTCATATTCCGGCTTCGCCACCCCCATCAGCCATTTATCAAACCAGCCGACGATGTGTTGCAAGCGTTCGATGCGATGCCAGGGTTGGCCGGAGCGTGACAGCTCGTGCGACTCGTTGGGAAAACGCACCATCACCGTGGGAATCTTCCGATACTTCAACGCGCGAAACATCTGTTCGCCACCGGCGCCGGTCGGCGTGCGCCAGTCCGCCTCGCCGAGAATCAGCATCAGCGGCGTCGTCACTTTGTCGACGTAGGTGATCGGTGAGCGCCTCTGGAAGTCAGTATCTTCCCAGGGCGAGCCTTTGAACCAGTAAGGCTGAAACTGCGTGAAGTCTGCCGAGTACCACCAGCTCGACCAGTCGGAAATATCGCGTTGCGAAACAGCTGCGGCGAAACGCGTGGTATGCCCGATCGCCCAGTTCGTCAGCACGCCGCCGCCGCTGCCGCCGGTGATGCCAAGTTTCTTCTCGTCGATGTAGCCGCGCTTGATTAGCTCGTCCACACCGGCCATCAGATCCTTGTAGTCATCGCCGGGGTAGTTGTATTGAATGATGTTGCCAAAATCCTGGCCATAGCTAGTGCTGCCGCGCGGGTTCGGATAGATCACCACGTAACCCTTCGCCGCCATCCACTGAAACTCGTGATCGAAGATGAAGCCGTAAGCGGCGTGCGGGCCGCCGTGGATGTTGAGGATGAGCGGATATTTTTTGTTCGCATCGAAGTTGGGAGGCTTCTGCACCCACGCCTGAATGCGTTTGCCGTCAAAGCGACTGATACCAGATCTCTTCCGGCTCGGTAAGGTTCAGCTGCGCGAAGAGATCGTCGTTGAGATGTGTTAGTTGCTTCGGGTTGGATCCGGGACGCTCGAGCAGATAGAGATCACCAATCAGCGTTGGCGTCGAAATGTTATAGACCAGCTTAGAACCATCGGGCGTGGTGCGGAAACTCGTAACCGCCTGATCGCCCTGCGTGAGCGTCGTAAACTTCCCGTCTGACGCAGCAAACGTGGCAAGGTTTGCGCGTCCTTCCTTCGTATAGACTTCAATGATGCCGCGTCCATCCGCGGTCCAGACTGGCGCGTTACCGCCGCCGCCGCGGGGCGCGTTGCTGTCTCCGGTCAGACCCGCGGCAACATCGAAGTCGAAAGTCTCCGTGAGATTTCGAGGCTTCGCATCTGGGCGCGATGTCCATCACCCAGAGATCGGGTTGGCGGTAAGACTTCACCGGGCGGCCGATGGCAGCGACGAAGGCAAACTGTTTTCCATTCTGGGCTGACAGTGAAGCCGCCGGCGTCCATGTCAAAGGTTGTGAGTCTGGTCGGTTCGCCACCGGAAGCTGCGACCGAGTAGACGGTCGTTGTCGGCAGTTCGTAGTAAGACTCGTCGTTGCGATCAGAAGTGAAATAGATTGTCGCACTGTCTTTGGCCCAGGTGACATTGTCTTCTGCAAACCGTCCGGACGTGAGTTGTCTGGGAACAACTTTCTCATCCGCATTGCGAGGGCGCAGCTATCACCCAGATGTGACCCGGACGTGCGTAATCCAGGTAACCCGGACCATTCGCGCGGTACACGGCGCGCGTGATTACACGCACATCGCTCTCGCGCTTCTCTTCAGATTTCTTTGCCTCGGCAGGACTAGCCACCGGAGAAGCGGCCGGTTGCGCCGTTGCCGGCGCGGGAGTTGGTAGTCCTTCTTTTTGTTTCGCCAGATCTTCCGGATTGGCGTTATTAACAAATGCGATCATCCTGCCGTCATGCGACCACTGCGGCTGGCCCGCTCCGCTTAGCCAGCGACGTAAACTGAAACGAGTCGCCGCCAGCCATGGCTAACATGAAAAGCTGCGCCACGTCCGGCTTGCCGTCTTTTTCAGTAGTGCGAACAAAGACGAGATACTTGCCATCCGGCGACCAGCGCGGCGCAGAATCGCGTATGCCACTGCTCAGCTGGTGTGTTTCGCCAGTCGCTGGAGAAACTGTCCAGATGGAGGTGTTGTAGCCATCCTTCTTATCGTTAACTGTGACGCGAACAAAGGCGACGCGCGAGCCGTCCGGCGAAATCTGCGGATCGGCGATCCAGTTAAATGCGAACAAATCCTTTTCGGTGATGTTGCGTTTTTGCGCGGCAGCGGGACTGACAACGAAAACTAAGCTGACTAAAAGAACGGACAGGATGGATCGCATATGGGTCCTCTCTTGCAAGGTTGGCTTTGGCGATTAAAGCGGCGGTATTCTAGCGGGGATTGGCAGAATCGGGGAAGAGTGGCTTCGGTAAGCGTCTCCATTACGCGCCGGTCCGCGGGCGAGTCCACGTTTTAATCGTCCGGCCACGCTTCGGAATATTTTTCGAATGAACGACGAACCGTCCGTTCTTGTTGCGCAGGATAATGGTATCGTCCGATTCATCGTCGCCGGAGTAAAACACGAGATCCATTTTTCCATCGCCGTTCACATCGCAAGGCACCAGCGCATAGATCCAATAGTCAGCCCAGTCGGAACCATAATTATAGCGAAAGAATGATTTACTGTTTCGACCTTTGCTGGTGGCCAGATCAAAGACAATCCAATGCGATTCTTTTTCGCGAATTCTTTGCGGTCCGTGCCGCTCGCGGGTGGGCCTCAGTTTCAGCACGCGCGGTAGAATCTTGTCAGGCTTACCATCGTGATCGACATCAATAACTATTGGATCTAGTTGAGCAAACGAACGTCTATCGCGATCTTCAATAATCCGGCAATCAGTCTGAGCGCCGACGGCAAAGAATATCAGAAAGACGGACTGCAAGAGCATGTGCTATATCCGGTGGAAGCCTTTGAGTATGTCGCGGGTAGCGAGACGCAGGATAACCGGACGTCCGTGGGGACAGGTCGTCGGGGAGGAAGTCTTCAGTAGTCGATCAATTAGCCAGCGCATCTTCTCGGGCGTAAGCGACATATTCACTTTGATCGCGGCGTGACAGGCAAGCGAAGCGGCGATGTCGTCACGCAACGTTTCCGCGGGCGCTGCCCTTTTTCTCCGCATCAACTGTATCGAGAAGTTCGGCGAGCATGTTACGTGCTTCACCCGCGGGCAGATCGGCGGGCGTTGCCTTTATCGCTACGGTGCGACCCGATAAGCGCATTAGTTCAAAGCCATAGCTTTCCAGTTCCTCAGCCAGTACCTCAAAAACCGAAGCTTGCGCCGGAGTAAGATCGAAAGTCTCCGGGATTAGGAGATGCTGCGACTCGGCTGGCCGCGCAGACTCCAGCGCGCGATATTTATCAAACAGAATGCGCTCATGGGCGACGTGCTGATCGATTAACAAAAGGCCGTCGTTGTCCACCGCAATGATGAAACTTTCATCGAGTTGACCGAGGGGACGGATGTCGTTTGTTAGTGATTCGACTGCGACTTCGCGCGTGAACTTTTCGGCGGAGTTTAGTGGAGGCAGGGCCACGTCTTCAGACCGCACCTGCCGACTGCTCGTCCCGACTGCTACCTCATCCGAGGCCTCCCTGACGGTCGGGCTACTGCCCCGGAACTGCTCGCGCGCTGCGCTCGCTGCGGCGGGTCGAGCACCCCAGCCGGGCTGCCCGGCCGGGGACCCCGCCGCCCGCGGTCCCAGTATCTGGTTGACTCTGCACTCCAGGCTCCAGGGCTTCATCACACTCAATGACCAATGGAGCGAATTCGATTCGCGATTGCATAATGGGTTCGCGAGTCGCACGAGGCTCATCAGTTTCAAGAGTCTGAAAACTCCCGACGTTGGCTGGCGCGTTAACAGCGACCTCCGCCACTGCCGCCGACATCGCATTTGCAAGACCTGCTGACTCGGGCTGAACGACCTCAGGCTGCGACTGCTGTTGCGCATCTGCGCGCACATAGCCGGCACTGGCCAACGCCCGGCGCACCGCTTCCCGCACCGCATCAGCCACCGCGGCCGCACGGCGAAACCGCACTTCCGTTTTCGCGGGATGCACGTTGACGTCTACTTCTTCGAGCGGTATCTCGATGAACAAAAGTGCAGCCGGATAAACTCCGTGTGGCAACACGGCGCGATAGCCTTCCGAAAGCGCGCGCGCAATCAAGCGATCTCGAACAAACCGCCCATTCACGAACAGGTATTGAGAATCACGCGAAGTGCGCCGGTCGCGTGGCGCGGAAACAAAACCGCTCACGCGCGCAATCTGCGCCGGACCGCCGCCGACCGCAAGCAGGTTATCGAGAAACTCCGCGCCAAACACCTGATATGCCCGTTCCCGCAGATCGTTTGCGGGGGCGACGCGCAACACCTCGCGGCCATTGTTCGTCAACGCAATGGCGATCTCGGGATGAGCCAGCGCGTAGTGAGTTACGAGATTGGTCAGGTGAAAACTCTCGGTAGCTTCTGACCTCAGGAACTTTCGACGCGCGGGGACATTAAAGAAAAGATCGCGGACGGTGATGGTGGTGCCGCGCGGATGCGCTCGCATCCTTGACGTCCCGCATCTTGCCGCCTTCGATTGAGACGCGCGTCGCCAGCTCCGGCGTCCTCAGTTTTGGTGGTGAGTTCAACTCGAGCAACAGAAGCGATCGAGGCAAGCGCCTCGCCGCGAAATCCAAGCGTGGCGATGTTGCTTGAGATCCTCCGACCTGGCAATCTTGGAGGTCGCGTGGCGTTCGAACGCCAGCACTGCATCGTCGCGAACCATCCCTCGGCCATCGTCAGAAACTTTCAACAGCCGGCGTCCACCGGATTCCACGTCGATCACGATGCGTCGCGCGCCGGCGTCAATCGCATTCTCGACCAACTCCTTAGCAACTGACGCGGGACGCTCGACAACTTCGCCGGCAGCGATTTGATTGGCAACGTGATCTGGGAGGACGCGGATTTTAGACATTGCGGACTTCGTATTGGTCTTTGGTCTTTGGTCTTTGGTCTTTGTTTGTGCGATTTACTAGAGGCGAGTCATTTTCTGTGATTCGGGGTGCGAAAGACGTCAAAGACCAAAGCACCCAAGACCTAAGAACCGCTTTTCACAAATAAACAATCTGATGCTCGTTCGATCCGATATTGATCGCGTTGTAGATCCAGTCGACAACGTAACGACCATGGCCGCGCCAGCAGTGAGGTGATATTGATGTGTCGCTCCTGCAGTTCCTTGTGCGGGAAGAGTTGATCAAACGCACGCTCCAACTGTCGTTGGGTCGCTTCGTCACGGGCCATCTGCGCGCGATGGAAGCGGGTGCGCAAGCCTTCAAGCTGATAGTTGATTTTACGGCGGCCGGTTTCGAGCGCATCGGCCAGGGTGGGATCAATGCTGCGCAGTTGTTCACGCAGGTCGTCAAGCTCAGTGTTGACGGTTGCTTCTGTCCTGGTAAACGACTTAGCGGTTTGTGCGCCGAGGTGTTCCTCAACCACACACTTCAAAACACTCTCCGGACCAGCAAACAAATCAGCGAGCCCCAGCCCGTATCTCTCCAACGCGCGGCCGGTATGCCGTTCAATCATGGTTAGGCTCGAGCGGGCAGGATCGGAGTAATCGGCCGCTCAAGCAAACGGTAGACTTCGCCCGTCTGCGCAAAGTAAGCAATCTCGGCAGCACCGCCGTAATAAGCAATCGTAGGCAGGAGGTAATCCTGAATCACGGCGCGCAAAGTAACGTTCGGACTGAATTTTTCGGGTTGCGCCAGCGCCAGGTTTGCGAGTTCCTCAACGGTGTACGACTCGTCGGTCTGCTTGGTAGTGTACCTGCCATCCTCAGCGCGAATCAGCGCCTGCCGCGCTCCGCTATCATCATGAAGAAAAAGCGGAAAAAGAATTTTCTGAGGCGGTCACCTGCGCGTGATATCCCACTTCCACAAGCCTCTGACTGCGCGTTTCTATCGCCGTAGCAATGTCATGTGCGCGCAACGCTGCTTTCGCATAGAGCGGCGCCGCCAGACGCTTTCAGTCTGGGATCCAGCGGATCGAGAAGCACGAGTCCATGACTGCCCAGCAACGAAGTCATCATCCGCGCGAACGCTTCACCATACGAGCGCCCGGGCCGCCAGGCATCGCGCACCACCACTTCAAGATCTGGCGTGAACTCCGAAATGGGAAGGAGTTCGAGTAGTTGAGTGAGTATGGCCTCGATCGAGCCGTCGATGACCACTCGGCCTACCGGCTGACCCTCCTGGTGCAAATCTGAAGACGCTTCCACTTGAGCCAGCTTGCAATCACGACCAATGAACTCGCGCTTTGGCTACTTCAGGAAAATCGTGATCTTCTGTGGCAATCCAAAAGACAGGGACTGCCTTTGTCTGACGCTGCGTCAAACAGCCGGCGAGTTTCACCGCCGATAGCGCTTTGTAGATCGTATAGAGCGGACCGGTAAACAAACCCGCCTGCTGACCGGAGACAACCGCAAGGCAGTCAGCCTCGCGCAGCAGCTGAATGTTCTTTAGCGTCTCTTCGCCCGCGCCCCACGCTGCGTTCATGTCCTGCAAAGCATCACAGAGTGTGCTGCGATCCGTCTGATGTGCCGCCAGAACTTCCGCGGCGCGCGTCGACAATTCATGATGAAACCGCACGGCTGACGGGTAGAACTCGCGCAGGGCTACCGGATCATGGAGATAGTCAAGAAAGAGTCGCGACTGATGCGGGATGCGATCGAAGGAAAGCGTTTCGACGCGCAAACCCGATTCTTCAGGCGTGCTGTAACAAGCAGGTTCGGCGGTGCTCAATTTGTTATTACTCCTGAGGAAGCATTTTACGCAGGTTGCGTAGCTTGTCCAGCGAGGCATGCAGCACCCGCGACTAACCGCCAAGACGCCGAGGACGCCAGGATAGAGCAGACAACTAACGAGTGCTTCTTTTGTGTCACTGTCGAACTATGAATCTTTTGGCGACCTTTGCGCCTTGGCGGTTAATTCCTCCGCTGCGTCCAAACATCGGCGGATCTCTTCGCGCGCTTCGTTGTCTGGGGCTCGCAGAGGCGCGCACCGTTCCGCCGACGTAACCCTTCATTTCCAGCGCAGCCTTGAGGCCACCAATGCCGAAGCGCGTCGTTACCGCTTGAGCGAGCGGTGTCAGCTTAGTTTGCAGACTCGACGCGTGTTCACTTTCTCCAGATGTGACTGCACGAAATATCTCGAGGCAAACATCGGGGACGATGCAACCCACCGCGAGGATTCCGCCGCATGCGCCAGCACTTAGAGCTTGATTAAGCACTGTTCCGTTTCCGGTAAGCACGGCAAAGTCTTTCCGCACGAGCTTGATCGTTTCTCGTAATCCATCCAAGTCAGCGGAACTGTCTTTGATGCCGATTATGTTTTCGTGCTCACTCAAGCGCGCCGCGGTTTCGGGTTCAATCTTGACGCTCGTAAGTGCGGGCATGCTGTAGAGAATCACCGGCACCGGAGACTCGTCGGCAATGCTTTGGTAGTGACCTGTCAAAGCCTGCTGCGTAATGCTCGGCCGGTAGAAGTGCGGAGTAATAACCAGGAACGCGTCAACAGTCGCGTGTCCGACAACGCGCTTGATTTCGTCAATGGTGCCGCGCGTGCTCTGCTGGCCGGCGCCCGCGATGAAGGTCAACCCTTCAGGTCGTGGTCCGACTTCCGCCCGCGCCGCCTCAATCACTTTGAGGTACTCATTTTCATCGAGATGCACTCGTTCGCCGGTGGAACCGAGCAATACGTAGCCGCTGATCCCGGTAGCGTTCCACCTGGCGATGTTTGCACGTAAACCGCCGAGATCAACATTGCCGGCAGCATCGAAAGGCGTGGTAATCGGCAGCAGGACGCCGCGCAAGTCTTGAAAAGACAGCGCGGCGTAAGAGTTGTTTGATTGATGGCGAGTTGTTTGTTTCAAGACGCGGCATTATAGCCAGCCACCCTGGACCGGGGCAATTAGATGGGAACTTCGCGTTGACCGTCCCGTCGTTAGCGCGGTCGGCAAGTGCTGCGATCAGTTGGAACTATTTCAATTCACTTGTCCGGCGTCCTTTTGGATTTCTTTCTTGAGGCGTTCAATCACGAAGGTAAAAACCATGAGGCCGACCGGCAGCCATACAAAAGCGTTCAGACGGTCGATTTTGAACGATGGGAAAAAGTCAGGCAACCGATAAAGGATAAGTCCGACGACTCATGCCTATTTTCCTCCAGGTAGCTCAGTATTGCTGAGCGCCCAGTCAATCATGGGTTCAACAAGTCATCAATGATTGCGCCCGCCATCGCGCGAGCGATCGCTGTGCGTACCTGACCAGCGTTTGGTTCAGTATTCAGCAGTACATCAACCCTCGGATTATCCAGAAACTCAACCTCTTGAAGGACAGCTCGACACTTCCCACCCGCGGTATTTCCCAAAGCCACATCGTTGAGTACGCCAAACTGTGCTTCCTTTACGCCTCGATCGCGCGTGGTCGGGTCGAAACTCCTGATCGCACCAAAGACAGCGTTCTGAATCTTCGTGGCGAAGCGCTTGTCTGCAGCGAGATTGACGTTATCTAGCGCTCGGCGCACGTACGTTTCCGTGCCCCTCGCCGGCCCAGAGTCTGAAGCATTGAGATGAATGCTTAGAATCTGTCGGCATGGTGGGTCCGCGCGACGTGGGCGCGATCGGCTAACCCCAGATTCACATCTTCGGTTCGCGTCATCGAAGATGTTAATCGTGTGCCCGCCTCGCCGCCGCTGCCGATTCCAACTCTGACTTGACCAAATTTGCCAGAATGAGTGTTAGGTCCTTTTCCTTGACACCGCTAGCGCTGACTGCATGATTGCCATCGGAACCATCTATCCTGCCAGTACCGCCGTGTCCCGGATCAATTACCACCGTTGCAATAGCCATTATCTTTCACCTCCGATTTTGGACGCAGAACCAAAGTTTCCGTCAACGCCTTTGGGATCGAAACCAATGCCTGCAGTTTCGTTTGCAGCGTGGTCACGTCTGGATTCGCTGGAGCGTTGCTGTAATACCGACATGATTTTCACATCCTTCCAATTAAGAGTTCGAGAACCTGCCTACGCTATGACAGTTAAAATCAATAGTCGGCGATTCGGCTCCCGCGTCATTCACAACTTTCAACTTCAAGCCAGCTAGGATGTCGCTTGAAAGTGCATGCAGTCGGGCTTAGTTGAGAGAAATTGCCGCCCCACTTCCAGCCTTGCGCCTCAAAATGTCGACCACGGCCCGAGGCATCATCCCAACTCCTTCCTGATACTTCTTTCCCGTTCGTTATTCTCCGGATCAAGATCGATGGCCGCACCGTAGGCATGCAGACTTAGCGTGTGACTGCCTCCTATGTTTCGAAAACTCATAACAACCGCCATAGAGGTGCATGCGCGCCTTTCTAATCTCCGCCAGAGACCCGTAGTGGGCCAGGATGTTTTGCAGAATAGTCTTCAAACTTCCGGCGATTTCTTAATGGCAAGTGACGCGGGTAGCCGTTTTGGTAAGATCCCACGACAATGTCAGGAGATAGGGGGCGATAAACGTAGTAAGGTTCTTGGCCTTCCAGGTTTCAGTAGGTTTTCCATTGGCTCCAAGCTGAAACTTTCCGTAGAAGGCCTCGAGTTCGGTTGGTACTGCATGCGGCCAAGTCATTTTTTATCTCCTCTCTGTGGTTAAAAGCAGCGGTTGATCAACTCCGGTTCCTGTTGCCTGGTCCAGACAATTGGAGACCTGGGGAATCACTTTGGAGGAACCTCCTCTTGCCTTTTTCGGCGGAGCTTCAGGCGGTTTAGCTACTTCATCGGGCGACTTGCCGGCTGATCGGACGTTAATAAACTTATTGAGCATGTCGAACCAGAACGGCGCGCCTAACGAGGCGGCGCCGATGGTGAGCAATAATCCAAGAATCTTGCTGAGCCACCAGGTAAATCCTTCGGGATCGTCACCTTTATAACCTAACGGCACACCCAGTGTTTGAAGTGCAGTTACGTTCTTCTTGATTTCCTCAACCTTGTCCGTGCGTGGCTTCGATGGATCGGGAGTTCCCGCAGGCGGCGGGGTCTTAACGTACTCCTGGGCCTGTGCAACCAGCGCATCACGCAATGCCTGGTCGTTGGAAAGGGCTTTGCCTATTCGGATTGTGTCAGCATTCGTTGCTAACACGGCGAGTACAGCTATCACTATGATGATGGTTTGCGTTCTCGTCTTGTACCAGGCGGCAACCCGATCCATAGAATTATTGAACCAGATCTCAATGTTGGCCTGAACTTTTTCAGATCGTCCCCAGCGTCATCGAGCATCACCAGTAAGGCGCTTCGAGTAGGTGAGTCCTTTGTCTAGTTTTTCAAGAGCGCTACGAACATCTGCGATCGTTTTTGACTTCGCGGGATCCGCGGGAGATATAAGATCAAGCATGGTAAGGGCGAACGTACGCGACGGAATGTATGAAGGCTTCCTTCCGTTTTCTTCCAGCGACTTGATCGAGAGGATGTAGATAGAAGGCACCGACGGGCTGCGCTTTAGGTTGAAGCCTTCCACGTGGGATCGCTGAGTAAGTTCGTGAGGCCCTGAAGAATTGTTTGTCCGCCGATCCAGCCAACCCGCGATCAGCTCATTAAGCCGCGGTACAGGTAAGCGCTAGTATCAGGTAGATAAAAATTAACCCGATGGCGATGTCAGAATCTGTAAACCAAACATTGTAAGGACTCCTTTTGGTTTGAGAGGAATGTGCCCATAGGCCTGCGGAAACCTGCGGGGTGTAGTGTTCCAGGCTTCAGGGTGTGAGATATAGCGCCCGCTCGGCCCTGGCGACGGCGAGTTAGGCCGTGGGCAGCGCCTACCACCCGCGTGGTCAAACAGCAGAATACAGATCAGGCACAGCCGCGAGGCCGTTCTTCATCACCTTGTTCAAATTACCGGCGCCAAGATTGAACGTGAAACTGACGAGCGCCGCGAGTTGGTTGATCAGTAAGGGTCAAGCCGAGACGATTGACTGCGCCTTCCGCAACGCCCAAATCTTGTTGCAGGAAAGCCTGGGCCTGTTGCTGCGTAATAGTTTGACCCTGATGCACACCTTTGTTGTGTGCCCATAACCGATCGTCAGACGCCGAACGCTGTCTTGATATGAAGTTAGGCGCAGGCCCTCGAAGGACTCGATCAGCTGTAAACCGGCACTGTTAGTTGTTTGACTCATGTCTGTTATCCATTCGCTCTTGAATGGCATAGCGCAAGCACTGAACTAGTAGGTGAATCTATCCATCTCGAGAATCTATCGGTTCTCATCTTCCGAAGCGAGAGTTATTCGCGGGATTCCCTGATTGATGCTCAATTGAAAACGGATTGAACTTTTTGCGAATATTGAGTCCAGATCAAACGTGAACCCGAAGTTGCCCCTAAGCTCTCGTTCCTGATCAACTCAGTGCGGTTTGCGTAACTGAAGGAAAGAGGAGTCTTGAAAGCGGTTCCTCTAATCAGGAATCGTCAGCTTGGCTTGGAAGGTGGCAATGTCACCCTTTGGGAACAACGAGTGACTGCCGAGTATGGGTTCGTCCTCCAGCAAGCCGTTGGTATCGGCCGCCAAGGCTGAACAAAGAAATTTACCAGTCTTCGTGATGTCGCCGATAGGTACATCTAGCTGTCCAGCAAACCGGAAAATCGCGCAAGGTCTTTGCATTTGGTCCGGTTAGGCTTGGAGTTGTAGATTGTTACCGATGCGTTACCTGTAAAATCGATTGAGCCATTGTAGGCACCCTTCTCGGCCAGGAACCTGCAAATTCGAAAGGCTGGGCGTTCCTACGGGGCGAGTATTGTTGTAATCGAAAGTGGCTATCCAACCGTTTGAGATCTCGTCGAGAATCTTGTTTCGTTCTTCAAGGAAGGCATCCATGTCCGTTCCAACCTGCTTCACTACCACGAGTTGCTCGGGTGGCAGCTCGATAGCCTGAAGTTTCTGGAGCTCCGCTATTAACGTACTCTCAATCTCTGCAATGGTATTTTTGCTGCCTAATGCTGCGTTTGCATTTGCCAGCCACGTATTAAAGGGTTCAATCGCTGGAGGAGGCGTTGTGCCTACGGGAACAACAAGTCCCCGAACAGATGTGTTGAGCGAAAGGGCTAAATTAGCAGCTTGTCCCTTAGTGAGGTTCTTTCCATTTATCAGTGTACTTCACGTCACGAGGGTCTCGCTGGTCGACGACGTTGTATTTAAATGAGAAACCCGGAGAGTTGCTGTTTGTTGCCGGTAAAGGTTCCAGGCTGTGCTCCTCTACTGGTGTCGAAAGAAGTCCGAATGAGAACTTGGTAGAAATTTCGTAAAATCATCCTGGTCCTGGAAGCTGCTAATGAAGCCCTTCTTGGCCATAGCCTGCACCAGTCCCACCGGATTTCCAGTGAAGGTGATGGTCGGACCATCAGTAGTTCTTGTCAGGCCCTCCATTCTCGGCCGCGAATCCCAGGATGGCAGGAACGCCTGCTTTGGCCACTCAAAGAAGTGCCGCTTGACTCGGATGCTCCGACGTTCTGGCGTGACCGCACATGCTTCAGCGTCAAAGCGTCCAACTCCGGAATAACAATTCTTTGGATGGTTGGCAGGTGGGCCCTGGCAATCGTCAGCGCCATCAAAATAGGTGTAGTTCCGGAAATCCAGCCTTGAGTCGCTAGCATTACTACCGGGCAAACCAGCCATTGTGCTTCAAACATTCTGCAGGTGACTGCTCTAAGCTGCCGTTGATACTCCACGTCTCGAGAGAGACTGGCCCTGGTGCAGGATCAGCGCATGCAGGATCCTGAAGTTGCCACAACCGGCGCGGCTGGAGCCGCGATCGCAGGCGCAATGGTTGAAGAGGCAGTAGTTGCAGGCGTGGTGCTCGCAGAGACAACAGTTGCCGGAGCGACGGCCTCTGATGCCGGCGGCTCGGTCGCGGGCAAAACGGACTTGGTAGTCTCATTCGGAGCTTCAGCAATGCTGTCGGTTGAAGAAGCTGCCGCAGTAACTCCCGTACTTTGAGGGTGAGCCGTTGGCACCGTGGCCGCCACAGATGTAGAAGCCTGCATCAATTGCCGCATTTGTTGCTCGAGTTGTCGAATCGTGCTCGCGACTAAGTTCGCTTCCCTGACGGTCAGGTTTCCGCGTTGGCTCAATCTGAAGGGAATCGCGTTTTTGGCGGAGCAAGGCGTGGAGTTCACCTCGTTTCTCGAATAGGAGCCTCGTTCAGTTGTTGGCGAGTGTCGGGTGGAATATTTGCATCGTCAATCAAACCTTCGAGCTTGCTGACAGTCCCTTTCAGTTGGTCAATCGAAGCATCATCAGCCGGGCGCTGGCCGCAAACAACAGCGGAACTCAACAGCAGAAAGAGCGTGATTGCAATAGTTCTCATCGTTCTTAACTTCATTTCGTTTCTCCGAGTTCTCGGGCGCTAATTCGAGCGTGTTCGCCAAAAACAAAGCCTTTACAAAACGTCGATGGTGTAAGAGATTGACCCTATTGCGACACCAAATTGCTTAAATGTGAAAAAGGAAACTGGACTGCCGGGCTTTCCGGTGACTGTGATCCTCGAAGGCGCCTCCTTGGCCGACGAAAGTAAACGTCAGGGTAAGAACGCTCCGGATCATGTGCCGCTTTGTTTAACTTGAACGTGAATGGATTGGGAAGAATTCCTCCCTTTACTCCATCCAGCGCAAAAGCGACGGTATCTCCGGGCTTCTTTGAGACTACCTTAACTGTAATGTCCTCATTGTCGTCTCCAGCAAGGTCCAGAGGACCGTTGTTCATAATCATCTTGATGCCTCCTCACAATGTTTTCTTTCAGCTTACGGTTGAATTCGGACTTCCCATTTTTCGCGACCGGACCGTGTACTCTGTTAAGGCAAAACCTTCCAACCAAAGGGCGAGGCGAACGGGTGATAAACGATTGCGGTTGACTGAAAGCTTTACGAAGTTGTGTGCGCTATTAAGGATCGAGGGTCAGTGAGAACGCGCGTACGATATTCCAAGCATCAACGCTTGTCAAGATCTTTTGCAAGGTTCCTTGCACGCTTTCGGCACAGTGAGATACGCCCCTTCTTCATCTCGGGTTGAGTTGAGGATCTGGCATCCCCTGGCTCGCGTTATTCAATGCCTAACTTCTTGCATCTACCCGTAATGTCGGGACTGACAAAACATTTCATTACAACCAGGGCCCTTTTCATCAAGAGAGCAAACTGGTGCCCATGCGGAGCAAGGCAGGGTTTGCTTTTGCCTCGCCGCACCCTGCCCCGCTCCTTGAAGAAGTTGTTTTTCCCGAGGCTACTGCTGAGGTGCAGCCTCTTGAACGCCGGTTTGATTCTTGACCGGTGTGACTTGCTGCCTTACCACCAAGGCGAGAACTCGCTGCTGCCGCAGCCATAATTGCTCCAATCTGTCCGGGATTCAGGTGCAGACCAAAGCTAAGGCCGAGAGCGAGCGTTGCCTGAAGGGCTCCCAGGATTACTGCTGGTTCCTTTCCAAACATGACGCGTCTCCTTTCAATTATCAGGTTGGTGAGTTGCCTGATCTTTCCGCGGATGGGGGATCAGCAGACTTCGTTAGAGCCGTCACGACTCCTCTTCGGCCTCGAGCCGTTGACGACTGCTTCTTCCATTCACTAACTAATGAAAGGACGGATGAAAACATTTCATTCGGAACTGGCCTTAGCCAAAGATTCGAGCACCGCTTGACCGCTACTGAGCAACGACCCGATGATTGCTGGCAAGTATCATGACCTTGTGCTAACATTTTTGGGACCGGGCCGGGCCGGTTCGCACTCGCTGGACAGGTAAATTGATGACCAAATATCGCTTCATACAACTCGACGTGTTTACGCACGGAAGCGTTTGCCGGCAATCCGTTGGCAGTGTTTCCGGAGGCCGAGGGACTCAGCGACGACGAGATGATGAAGATCGCCCGCGAGATGAATCTCTCGGAGACGGTGTTTGTGCTCGAACCGGATAGCAAACAGCAGACAGCAGACAGTAAACAGCCAGCCGGGATCAGACCCGCCGGTGCTGCGGCGTCTGCGTATCTTCACACCGGCGCGCGAGATTCCTTTCGCCGGTCATCCGATTGTCGGCACCTGGAACGCCTTGGCGCGAGAAGGCGTTGTCCCTATTCCTGACGGTGGAGACGGGTGGACACGCATTCATCATGAGGTCGGCATTGGCGTTCTGCCGGTGGATATTGAATTCAAAGACGGTGCGCCGGTGCAGGTTGTAATGACGCAGGGAAAATTTGAGATCAAAGGCGAGCTGTAGACGATGCTAACGATCAAGCGGAGTTGGCGAGGGCCCTTGGTCTCCGAATAGAAGACCTTGATGAGACTCTGCCTATTCAAATCATCTCGACGGGCCTCGCGTTCCTTGCGGTACCCATTAGATCCTTAGCTGACCTGGGCCGCTGCAAAGTCAACGCCGCGTTGCTCGCCGAAATCTATGAGCGTTCGGGAGCCACGGGCTGCGAAGCGTTTAGTCGTGAAACGATTGAAATCGGCGAAGCGACGGGCGCACGCACGCATGTTTGCTGCCCGGCGACAACATTGCCGAGGACCCGGCAACGGGCAGCGCCGCCGGCGCCTTGGGAGCTACCTGGTCTACCACGGCGCGTCAGGCGCTGAAGCGGTTGACGGGCGGGTTCGGTTTATCATTGAGCAGGGCGATTTCATGCACCGTCCCAGCCGGATCAAACTCGACGTGAAGGGCAAACCAGGAACGATCGAGGAAGTACGCGTGGGCGGACCCTCGGTGGCTAGTGGCGCACGGGGAAGTCACGTTCTAATAAGTTTCAAGTTCCAAGTTTCAAGTTTCAAGTTTATCGGCAAGGTTAGTAAGTTGAAACCTTGAGACTTCGATTGAAACTTGAAACTCTTTTCCATATGACTGAATCACTCGACCTGGTAATCATCGGCGCCGGACCCGCAGGACTTTCGGCCGCGCACGCCGCGGCCCAGGCAGGCTTGAGTTATCTCGTACTCGAGAAAGGGACCATAGCCGACACGATTCGCAAGTATCCCGTTGGCCGCACGCTTTCTCGACGCCTAACGAGCTGGAGATGTTTGCGGGCGCCTTAAAACCTTGCCGCGAAAAACCTTCGCGCGAAGAGCTACTCTCTCACTACATCCACTTTGTTCTCGATCACGATCTGAAAATAAACACTGACGAAGAGGTGCTTGATATTGAGAATCTCGAGACCAAAGGATTCCTGGTTGATACCAACAAAAACCAATATAGTGCCGCGCGAATATTATTCGCGATTGGCGCTATGGCGCATCCGCGCCGTCTGTACATTCCCGGCGAAGACTTGCCGAAAGTGCACCACCTGTTTGTCGAGGCCTTACGCCTACATACCGTAAAGATGCGATGGTTGTGGGTGGCGGCAACAGCGCTGCGGAAGCCGCGCTTTCCCTATCCGAAGAAGGGGCGCGCACCACGCTCGTTATCTGGCGCGAAGACTGGGGAAAACACCGATCCAAAGGCCGGCGCCATGAAACACTGGGTGCGCAAGCCGCTTGACCAGGAAGTTGCCGCCGGACGTTTGCGCGTTGGTGTTGTATGAGGCAAGTCCTTTCAATCACGGAGCGCGATGTAACCCTGACGACCGAAGACGGCGAGAAGCTGACGTTGCCTAACGATGTACTCTTTGTCCTGATCGGCAGTGATGCAGATCTGACGCTTTGAAAAAACTCGGCGCGAAGACCGAGCCGGGAAAGTTAACTGAAATCCCGGTCTCACGATCCGGAAACTTTTAGCGGAGACAAACGTGCGCGGCGTTTACGTAGTGGGCCACTTCACTCATGCTCGCCACATCAAGGCCGCGATCGATGTACCGCGGCGCATCATACCGCTGATCGCGGCAGAGCTTGCGCGCAGAGCCAATTCGCGAAATGAATCAAATTCAGAAGTAAGAGGCCGTTGTTTTCCTGCGGCTAATTTGAACGTGCGTTGATTACAAAGATCTTCTGAATTCTGACTCCTGAGTCCTGACTCCTGAATTTTGACCGTTTCATCACCACCAATGGCCGCTTGGTCACAAAAATCCTTATCTCCCCGCGCGCGCTCTTGTTATTAAGGGCAACTCTTAAGTTCTCATCACAGGTTAAGGCGCTAACTTCGAGACCGTAATTTGACGTTCCCACTTTTTCACCCAGGAGTATGAAAAATGATTATACGTTCTGCATTTGATCGCGCGTTCGTTCCCCGACTCGGCTCTGGTTCCAATCATTCAAGCCGTTCGCTCGCTAAACGCGGGCGAGGTGCGCGCCATCAGTCTCCTGGGGACTCTGGTATTTCTGGTTCTCTTTTCCTCGTCTGCTTTCGCGCAGTATGGCGGACCGGAGAAGCTGACAATCAAGTCCAGCGTGTTGGGAGAAGACAGAGTGATACTCGTGCGCACACCTCCGGGGTATGCGACCAACAAACTCGCCTATCCAGTGCTCTATATGACTGACGGCGACGCCCACATCGGACATACCGGCAGCACAATCGAGTTCCTGGCTCGCAATGGCAGGATGTCTGAAGTAATCGTCGTAGGGATTGCTAATACCGACCGCACGCGCGATCTGACGCCGGCAAAGGCCACCGGGCCCAATGCCGCGTCAGTTTCCAACCAGCGGTGGCTCCGATAATTTCTTAAAATTTATCGAGACGGAATTGATTCCGCCAGATTGAGAAGACCTACCGCGTACAGCCGTATCGCATCCTGGCTGGTCACTCGCTTCGGCGGTCTGTTCACAGTTCATGCGCTGATTACACGCGCCGCGAACTTTTCAATTCTTACATAGCGGTCAGCCCGTCGTTGCAGTGGGCCGATGAGGCGACCCTGAAGCGCGCAGAAGAATTCTTCAAGACGCGCAAGGAGTTGAATGCGACTCTGTTCACGTCCCTCGGCAACGAATCCGGCGATCATCGGTAAAGATTTTGTATTGTTCAAGGAGCTACTTGCCGACGACCAAAATCAAAGGATTCGAGTGGGAAGCCGAGCAGATGAAGGACGAGGATCACGGCTCAGTGGTACTGCGGAGTCACTACGCCGGCCTGCGGAAGGTTTACGATGGTTGGCGAGATGCCGCGAGATCCGGAAACGGGCGCAGTGGCTGGCGGTCTCAGAGCCGCCGATGAACATTACAAGTGGCTCTCGGAAAAATTCCATTACTCGATTGCGACGCCCCGAGGCCCTGATCAATCAGATCGGCTACCAGTTCCTGTTAGGCGCGACCCCTAACCCTGAAGGAAGCGATCGCCACGTTTAAGAGCAACGTCGAACGTTATCCAAACTCGGCGAACGTATACGACAGTCTGGCTGAAGCCTACGAAAAAACCGGACACCTTGATTGGGCGGCGCCGCCAGTACGAAAGAGGCCCAGGCCCTCGGCAAAACAGAACAACGATCCCAACGCCGCGATCTTTGCCGCCAACTACGCTCGCGCCAGCGACAAACTGAAACAAGAGGCGGCGGCGAAAACGAGGTGCCGCGGCAAAGGATGCTGAAGCCGCCAAGAAGAACCGGTAGCTCCGCTTACTCATGACACGAATAGCTTCAAAGGCGCCCTCCTACTAAGGGGGCGCGTTTTTTCCATCGCTTCTTCAGGCTTCTCGTGCCTTCGGTAACCCTCGCTGGTTGATCCACTCTTGGCGATGAACCTCGAGTGAGCACATAACCCGGAGGCTGGCAGACAGTAGCCGGTGGTTGAAGCCGAAAACCACTCGGGACAAATCAAAAAGCCTCAACCGCGGTGGTCTGCGCTTCGCTACGACCACCGGCTACTCGCGCAACCCTTCGGGTTGCTTACCCGATTCAGTTGTCTGATCGTTACAATTACCAGCGTGAGCAGCGAAGACAGTCGGTTTTGATATTAGGCGCGGGCGCCGCCGGTTCTGGCGGCTGCACGCGATCTCGCCGCGGCAGGCTTTAAGGTAATGCTCATCGAAGCCCGCGAGCGCATTGGCGGAAGAGTTCACACTCACCACAACTCCAGCGTAATTCCGGTCGAGCTTGGGCGCCGAGTTTGTCCATGGCCAGCATCCGCAGCTGCTGAGATAATAGAAGACTCCGGCCGGCCCTTATGCGACGTTACTCACCGTCATTGGTATCTCGAAGACGGCGTGGTCAGCAACTCTCACGACTTCTGGAACAAGCTTACCGCGCTCATGGATCTAATGAATCCCGATCAGCCCAGATCGCACCTTACAGGACTTTCTCGATTCGCTTCCGAATGACGAAGCAACCGCCAGAGCTAAGGCGGTGGCCACGAGATATGTGGAGGGATTTCACGCCGGAAGTGTGACTCGAATTGGCGTTCACGGGTTGATTAAAGCAAACGAAGCCGCAGGATGAGATCGACGGCAGCTAACTCTTTTCGCGTCCTGGGCGGCTACGATATTGTGACCGACGACATTGCGCGCCGAGGCCGAAGCGCATGGCGCGATCCTTCACCTCAATACCATCGTTAAAGAGATTCGCTGGAGCAGGAACCAGGTAGAAGTAGTTTGTATAGCCGACAAACGACTGCAGAAATTCGCCGGATCTACCGGAGCAGTCATTACGTTGCCGCTCGGGTGTTGCAGGCAAAGCACCATCAGCGCGGCGCGGTACGATTCGTTCCTGAGTTGCCGCGTCAAACACAGGCGGCCATCGACGGCATTGAGATGGGTCAGGCAGCCAGAATTAATTTTGGAATTTCGCGAACGCTTCTGGGAAAAACTTGAATTTGGCCGGAACGGAATGCCAGAGAAAATTTATCGCAACTCGGTTTTGTTCACGATCCCGAAGCGCCTTTGCGACACTGGTGGACGTTGTTACCAGTGCGGACGGCGATGATAGTTGGCTGGGCCGGTGGTCCAGCAGCAGAAAACTTCGTGGGGCGTGGTAAAGAATACGCAGTCGAGAGGCTCTAATTTCACTCAGACAGATTCTCGGCGTCTCGGAAGAGGAACTTGCGCAATCTGTTGTTGGCGGCCCACATACACGACTGGGGCTCGGATCCTTTCCTCTCGAGGCGCTTATGCCTACCTGCCAGTGAGATGGTCAAGAAGCCCAGCATACGCTCGCTCGCGTCCCGCTTGATGACACAATCTACTTCGCGGGTGAGGCGATTAGCGTTGGACATATCGGCACGGTGCACGGTGCGATTGCGAGCGGGCGCCTTGCCACTGCCGGGGATACTAAGTGTCGGGTAGGCGGAAGAAGCACCATTTGACATTTGGCATTTGTCATTTCTCATTTCGTCATTTATTACGAACGGATGTCAGTGGCCCAACGTGGTGCTGCCCTGCGCCGACGCTATCCTCAATCGTTTACTGCTCGTCATCGGTTGGCAGCGTGGGGATCCTTCGTCAGATCAAATGACAATGAAATCTCGAAGTGCCAAATGTCGAAATGTTTTGTGTCTCCTTCCCCGCAGGTCATCGTCCCTTCGTTCTGTCGTTCAATCATCCACTGCGGATACTGCGCCGCCGGCAGTGTAGTCGCCGAGAGGTTTCGATCTCAGCCGCCGTTAACTCCAAATCTGCCGCTTTCAGGTTGTCTTCTAACTGCGACATCTTATTCGCGCCGATGATGATTGAGGGTGACGCCAGGTTGGGCGAGCAGCCACGCTAGTGCGACCTGAGCGACCGTCGTCCCCTTCTCTTTCGCGACCCGCGCGAGGCTTCCAGCAGCATCAAAGCCGCGAGCTTCGTCAATTGGTGGAAACTGAAAACCGCTGCGCCGCGCGCCTTCAGGATTTGGCTTGCGCGCGTGTACTTGCCGGAGAGGAACCCACCGGACAGCGGCGACCAGGTCAGGACACCCAGGCCCGCTTCCCGACAGAGCGGCGGTAGCTCGTGTTCCAGATCGCGTCCAACCAAGAGGTAATAAGCCTGAAGCGAGACAGAAACTCGCCCAATGGTTTGCCGCTGACAGGGCAGAGTGCCTTCATCAGATGGCGTGCAGACCAGTTTGAACAGCCGATGTAGCGCACCTTGCCTTGTCGCACCAGATCGTCGAGCGCGCGCAGTGTTTCTTCAATTGGTGTGCGGATGTCCCAGCCGTGCACCTGGTAAGGAGATCGATGTAGTCCGTTTGCAGTCGCCGCAGACTATGCTCAACTGCAGCAAAAATATGTTGCCGCGACAAGCCAACATTGTTCACGTCGCCTGTGCCCGCTGTTGCGGCCTCAGACATTGGACTACGGACTTTCGTAGCGACAATCACACCATCCCGCTCAACGTCGCAGTCTTTCAACGCCTGCCCCAACACGACTTCCGCTTGGCCGTAGGAATAGACGTCGGCGGTGTCAGAAGAAATTGATCCCGGATTCAAGCGCTCGCGTCACCATCGCGTTCGCCGCCGGCTGCTCAACGACGGCGATGCCATAAAAAGTTTTTCCCCAAAGGTCATGGTGCCGAGGCACAGTTCAGACACCTTCAGACCGGTGCGTCCTAATGATCTGTATTTCATGTTGTCTCCCGCGAATTTGTTTGGATATTAGAAATCGTAACGCTCAAACCCTAAATCAGGGAATTGATGTTGGCAGGTGTTAGCGACCTAATTCAGTTTCCTCTGTGCCTCCTCCGTGTTCTCTGTCTCCGTGGTGGGTCTTTGCTTTGGCGTTGATTCACCACAGAGACACAGAGGACTGAGAGAGGCACAGAGGAAGCGCCAGTCTGTCATCCCTATTTCGTCATTTACCATTTACGAATTACATATTCTTTCCATGCGATACAGACAATTCCGGACGAACCCGCTGGCAGGTCAGCGAGATCGGTTACGGCATGTGGGGCATGGGAGGCTGGTCCGGCTCAGATGATCAGGAGTCGCTTCAGTCTTTGCAGGCAGCCGCGGACCTTGGCTGCACCTTTTTCGACACCGCGCACGCCTACGGCGAGGGGCACAGTGAACAGCTGCTGGGCCGAAGCGCGTGCGCGCCAACCCGGACAGGCGGCTATACACCGCCACGAAGATCCCGCCAAAGAACAAGCAATGGCCGGCGCAGGCGGGCTCTACCTCTCCAGGACAGTTACCCACCGGATCACGTTGAGGAGTATGTGCATCGAAGTCTTGAGCAGGCTCGCCTCGAGAGTTTTGATCTCGTTCAGTTTCATACCTGGGACGATAACTGGCTGCGAGATGATCGCTGGCTTTACAAGCTTGACGATCTGCGCAGTCAACGGCTCCTCAAGGCAATCGGCATTAGCCTGAACCGTTGGGAACCATGGAATGGCTTGCGCGCAGTCAAGACTGGCGAGATTGATTCCGTGCAAGTTGTCTACAACATCTTCGATCAAAATCCGGAAGATGAATTGTTCCCGGCGTGTGAGGAAGCGAAGACGGCCGTCATTGCGCGGGTGCCATTCGATGAGGGAATCCCTAACCGGCACCCTCACGAAAGAAAGCACCTGGCCCGAAGGCGATTGGCGCAATGTTTACTTCGTTCCCGATAACCTGATTCCGAGTGTTGAGCGCGCGGAGGCTCTGAAGGAAGTGCTGCGGAAGTGGAATCAGGAGCATGCAGGCGAACCGGAAATCACGCTACCCGAACTTGCCTTGCGATTCATTCTGTCGCACGCGAGTGTCACCACAATCATACCCGGCATGCGCAAGCATTCCCACGTTGAATCCAACATCGCCGCCAGCGATGCCGGACCGCTGCCGCTGGAGCTTTACGAACAACTAAAGCAACATCGCTGGGTGCGTAAACCCGCGCCGTGAATCGGTCAAGTGATTGCTGGGAGCGCGGGCGTCTGGCCCGCGATGAGCGCGAAGCGCGATGAAAGGTGAGGCGAACCGGGATCGATATCGCCTCCGACGCGCTGTCGCGTTAATAGGGCCGAGACAATCGGGATCAGTGGGATCAGTATCGCAAAACGCGTGCTCCACCCTTACCTGTTTTGACGGCAAGAACTACCGCCAGCACTACAAAGCCCTGTCACGATAGAG